>Ga0190363_1002315_pt1 | contig 10914 bp, 7 predicted proteins | sample 48721867_MG_FD_161272 | JGI IMG/M metagenome (GOLD analysis project Ga0190363, IMG submission 161272) | Hydrothermal vent microbial mat bacterial communities from Southern Trench, Guaymas Basin, Mexico - 4872-18-6-7_MG | ecosystem: Environmental > Aquatic > Marine > Hydrothermal vents > Microbial...
GAAATAGTTGAACTTGCATTAAAAATAAATCTTCCAGGAATATTTATTAGACATAGGAAGTTAGGTGAAAAAGTATCAGTAGATGAGGCCATTAAAACTTTGAAACTCTAATTCTATATCGATCCAGAAGCTCTCGTTTCTTAGATTCATTCCATCCACTCACATCTTGATAATACCCTGTAACTCTACTCCACCAATGTACATCACTAGAACTACAATGAGGACATTTTTCATGGAGTAGGAAAGAAATCCTTCCACAAGAATTGCAGATAGTTAAATCTTTAGTATATGCAAAGTAGCCTACCTGTGTTTTCGTAGATATTCTCTCAGTAACTTTAAGTAAAGCTTCTGGATCAGGATAAGCCTCACCTAGCCATACATGGAAAATATTTCCCCCAGATAGAACTGGGAAGAACTTATGCTCAATCAGTAGTCGTTTACTAAGTGGAATCTTTGCTCCAACATATACATGTGTACCATTACTATAGTAAACTGGAACATTACGTTCACCTCTACCCAAAAGTTTCTCCGCTCTATCAACATCACCTTTAACTACCTTTTCAGTCATACTTCTAAATTCATCTGACAGCAAGTCACATACAGCAAGTCTTTGAGCACAACTCTCTGCAGGAGTTCTAGCCAATGCCAGTTTAATACCATGCTTAACTTCAAGCTCCTCCATATACTTCCTCATGTGAAGCAAAACCTTAACCAACAGTCTAACAGCACTATCAGATTCATGTAATTGAAATCCAGTATGCCACTGCACCATTTCATTTCCACCCACAATACCTATAACGTAAACGAGCTCATTGAAGTCAACTGCCGCTGGCCCTCGACTACCTGTTCTGGGATCCCTAGGCCTCTGAGTAGCGAAGGGTAACCTATTGTTTTCAATCATTAACTTCATCCACTTCATCTTTGCTTTAAAAACATCAATGGCTAAATCCATAGATCTAAAAATTTCCTCTATCAACTTATCATCATCACCATTAGCTCTATAAGCTGCTCTAGGTAAATTGAGAGTAACTACTTGCCAAGCACCCATACTGAAATGTTTCCCATCAACAAAACACATTTTCTCCTCAAACTCAGGGTCATCTTCAGGTGTCTCAGTAAAAGTATAAGCACAACATTGATAGCATGAAACACCTTTACCATATCCTCGATAAGGTGGAATAGCATTATCAAAATACGGTGTACCATACTTTGATGCAACCTTGTGAACAATTAACCATTCATCATAATAATTTGAATTAAAGAATTCAGGAGTAATATAAGTTTCAAGTTTTGGGAAATTAAATGGTTTACCAAGATAATCACCCTCTAAAGCTACTTCATAAATTGCCCTAAAGAATAAGCGTGCTTCCTCCTCAAAGTCCCCATAACTTTCAGGCCCAACTCTACCTCGAAAAACAACAGGCTTATCACGCCATATCTCAGGTACACCTGGGCATAGCTGTACATTAGAAAAAACTAGCTGTCCTCCACGAGCCACATAACATTGAGTATTATGAAGTAGAAATTGCCCCAAATGACCACCAGAAAAGTTTTCAAAACCTAAAACTTCAATGTCATAGACATAGCCATTTGAAGATTCAACTTCTTCAATGGAAATTACTTCTTCAGCTACTAATTGACCATTTAAAAAGCTAGACAAGTCACCTATTTGGAATGCATGATTCCCCAACTTCGTTAAAACTGTGTCAATAGCAACACTTCTAACTTTAGGGTTATAGGCGCTTGGAAGCCCAGCTTGTTTAAGCTTCTCTCTTAATCTTTTAAATAATGGTATCCTACGCTTAATCTCTCTACCCTTAGACTTCGATAATATGTAATTCAGTTTATTTGCATCTTTAAGATTTGGAATTATTTCTAATAACTTTGAAATATCTCGCCAACCAGTTACAAGAACTCTATAAATCACCTTCATTTCATTTCTAGTAAAACAAGTAATTCTCTTACGCTTCTTTACAATTGGATAAAGACCTAGTTTCTGTAATAGAAAGACTAGTCCATTGGCTAGACTTCTAGAAACAGTATCAAATCCCACTCGATCTTTACAAGTAAAACCATCTCCTCTATGATAGGCAAAAAGAAATTCTGAAATCAATTTTACATTAAGCTTAAAGAGGATGGGAGGAATATGCTTCTCATGGGAAGTAGGTCCAGCACCAAGCAATTCACTGAAAAGAAGTGCATGAATTTTACCGCCAAATCTAATAAACCTCCCATTCTCAGTGGGTTCAACACCAAATAATTCTCTCACATAAAATGAGATCTCATCCCTAATATGCGTATCAGAAATAGAAATTATAACCCCTAAACTCAAATGCCTCTTACATATCGAACCCTCAGCAACATAATATCCCAGTAGTCTCAAGAATTTTTCATTTAAAACTAGTAAACACGGAATATAGGGCTTCTTATGGTAAGGTGGCAGTATTTTAGCGCCAATAAGATCTTTACGACTCAATTTAAGTGAAGCAATAACTCTTAGAGGAATTCTACGACGAGCAAACCACCCCTCAATTGCTTTATTAGTGAAACCTAATTTTAACCCAATAGCCTTAATATCAGATTTATATCTGAGCAAAACATGTTCAGCTAACTTAACCCTATAATTGCCCAGTTCATTTAAGAGGTTTTTTGATTTTATGAGGTCAATGAGATTGATTTCCTCTATACTATCTGATAACGGAGGCCAACATCCAATTGCAACTATCCAGTCACCCTTAGCCAGATCTCTAGCCTTAACAGGTACAATGTATCCGTCATCATTTATTGTGAAGAGGGAATGATCTCCAGTTACCCTCACTATTCTACCATTCCTCGTCGTAATCTGTAGTAATGGTTCATCAATACTATGCCTAATTATGGCTGTAGCATCTACAAACCTCAATTTCTTCGCTACAGGATCATAACAACAAACCTTAAACTTAGGACCATAAAGGACATCTAAATGAAGTTTAATACTACTTTTAGCTCCATCGAAGAAACTGTCCAAATATTCACCAGCCTTAACCAGTTTAAGCTCACCTAAATTCTCCACCACTAAATATTCATCAGCATCAATACTAAGCTCATAAAACATCATCTGCGCTAACTGCTTCACTTGCTTAAAACTCAAACCCTTAAGGAAAGGAGCTAAAAATATATTATAATTATAAAAGCCTTGACCACCAGCAAAATTAGTTTGAGCAGCAGCCAAAACTTTAACTGAGTGAAGAATAGCTACTTCAGGATGCATAGCAGGGCCAGCTACACTGGTCTTAAAACCAGTTCCATCAGGCATTAATCCATAATAGAAATAATATCGAAGATCATGATCTTGACAGTTATGCACTATTATACCATGTAAATTTGAGTAGCAGTGTTCTTCACCATCTATCATCAAGTCATAGACATAGTCATGATAAGGTATCTTTCTAATAGACTTGATTTTTATCTTCCTCGAATTCATTTCTAAATATTCATTAAACTTTGAATATTTGAAGCAGATATTCCTTAAAACTTTCCGTTTTCTCCCAATTAGTTTTAAACCCTTAGACAAGAGGGCTTCAATATCCTTTTTGTAGGATATGACTATTTGAAACATAGGATGCATTCGATTATGCTTAAAGTATTTGGATATATTGGGTGTAATGCCTAGACGCTTAAATATAAAAATAATTTGATCAGCTAATTTCTCAGAACACGTTATAAGCGTTAATTGTTGCCTGTTACCTTTAAGTATTCTAACACTACCATCCCCAGACATTAAACCTGATAGAAAGCCAATAAGAAAATCAGTATTACCCTTTAGGAAAATTGGAGGTAAAAACGTTTCAAATGATTTTTTATCTAAACCTAAAGCCCTGAATATTTGTGAAACTGTTTTTGAGTATAAAACTTCTTGAGGAGTATTTAAATTAACGTTTCTTTTTGTTTCAAGTCCAAACACCCTTATACATAACTCTCTAAATCTATCTAAAATTTCAAATTCACTATTTGTTATAGTAATTTCTTTACTACCATAATGACCCTCACTAATATAAAGTCCCAACAGTTCACCTAAATCCCTATTTATTAGGAGCTTGGCTTTAACATACTTCTTCGACCTTCCATATTTAATGTAAAGTGTTTTGGGAAGAACAAGGCAATCGTCTAGATCTCTAGTATTCCTAAATGTTGATAGAAGCTCTCTATACTTACTTAAAGGCATATACTTTTTCATCTTCCAATAATAAACCGTACTATAGGGCACACCTAACAATTTGTGAAGTTTATATACATTCACTATTTCCACAGGTTTTACATACCAATTGTCACCGCCATCAATTATATTAAGCAAGTTAACTTCATTTATTTCATCACACATAATTTTCTCCATTATTTCAACTTCATCTCCAATCTTTAATTTATCAGCTCTCCTAAATCCATTCTTAGTCTTAACCTTATGGTCAGGAGTACATTTCAACTTTAATCCCTTAACGGTTTCAATTTCTAAGAGAAAACCATTATATCGTCTTCTAAACACCTTCCTAATTGGACGGAAAACTCCATCAGACAAAACTTTAACTTCTCTGCTAGGAACGTAGATTTCCCATCCATCTACAATTTCCACTAAATCACATCTTTCAATCAAAGAAGCTATTGGCTCTATACATATAATTTCACTATTCTGAAAAACAACTTTCTCATCCTTCGAAACACAGAAAGGTCTTGTACCAAAATATTCTAAATCATGAATGTGAATATCACCTTTCAAATGCGCGTCAGCCACATGAACAGGTAGTAAAAGTAAATATTGTTCCTTTGAAAGCTTGTCAGCCTTCTTCTTATGTGAAGTTTCAGGGTTAGGTTGTAGGTTAGCGTTTTCCTTAGCTTCAAAACCTAAACCCAAATCAATAAGATAAGCATCATACACGGGAGTGCCAACTCTAGTCAATACATTTCTATAAACAATATATTCAGGCTTTTCATTAGACCATTCTAAAAGTATGTTACTGACTATTTCACGTATCAATGGAGCACTAACAAAATTTGTATTCATACTAAATATTCTACGCTCAGCCTCTGACGCAATAATTTCAGCCTCCTCCCTTGAAATTGGAGGAATACCGAAAAACTCTTCAGCTAAAACTGTTTCCTTTAACAACTGCTCAACAATCTTACTTTTATCCCAAGGTTCAAAGAATCCACTACTCGTTCTAACCATAACCTTATCCGAAGAAACTCTAACTGAGTTTAACCAGCTACTATACTTCTTAAGCCATCCAGCCCTATACATAATCAATCCTCCAACAATCTTAACAGCAAAGCTTCATTCAAAGAAGAATCCACGAACAAATCATCGCTCAAGAAAAACTTGCCATCAACTTCTAGAACTGGTGCTGAACTCACAAAAATATCCCTCATGATTAATCCGACCATCACATCCGGATTAGATAAGTCCCTCTCCTCGAAATCTACATTTCTACTTTTCAACCACTTCTTGAGCACAAGGCACCTTGGACATAAGGATGTGGTATACAAAATAATCTTACTACACCTCATTTCAACAAAAGTTAAAGCATCCAAATAATAATAAGTCTAAATTGATTATCCTGATAAAAAATCCAGAGAACTACAAAGAAAATATTGCTACTAATATGTAAGAAAAAATAGGCAATTTTACCTACACATTATAACGCTAAAACCATCCTGCAAACATACCCTTATAATCAAAAATGAAAACAAACCATCTAATCCATAAAATACAAGCAACAAAAATCATAAACGCAAATTCCAATAACCCTACAATAAATTTAACAAACATCCAATAAAACTAATGCAACTTCACTCACCATATAAATCATTCTTGCTTACTGTTCCTCTCAGATGGATTAGTGGTAGTTGCCAGCATCCAGTTGAAGCTAAACCATCATCATAATCTATGAATGCACGGTGTATATGTCCTATGATGAGCCAGTCAACTTCACTTGAAGACTTATATTCAAGCATAACTTCTTTAACAATCTTCATATTCTCCTTGGGATTCATGACTAATTGATGTCCATGTAAAAGCTTCATCCTTATATTTCCAGGTAGCTGTATTAATAGTTCCTTTCTGGCTTGTCTATAGAATTTATAGAAGTCCAATAACACCCTATTTCTAATTCTAGCTTTCTCCAAATCTTCTGGTAGTTTCTTGTATGTTAGGGGTGGAGCAACCTCTTCAAAGACTAGTTGATCCATAACTTTAAGAAAACTTGATGAATCCCCATCACTACAACCCTCAACCAGATGAATACTGCATTTAATATCCCGTAAAGTGTTGAAGAATAACTCTAATTCGTAATAGGATGGTGAACCAAATTTAAAGTCAAATACATCGCCAAGCAAAATTAAATGCTTAGGTTTCATCTCATATAGGAATTTAATGAAGTTTTCAAATTTAGATTCAGGAGTCCATATGTGAATGTCAGATGCAATAACAGCTGTTTCACCCTCCTCAACAATCAAGTCATATAACTCATATGAATATGATGAGCCATCGAACATTGACTTCAATTGATTGAGATTATGCGACACTCTAGACTTAACCTCCTCTAAAATCTTTTGAGAACCAACCTTAACACAACTAGGGCAACTACACTTCAAATACTTCCTAGAAACATTAACCACCCGGCCATCCAAATACAGCTTAAATCGCTTAGCATCCAAATAATAGCTCAAGCCACCCACACTAAGCCTCTCAACACCCCTAAAAACATCACATATAAACTTTAAAGAGCTAGGCCTTAAAGCACCAATAACAAGTAAATCATTAACTCTACCATTCATTTCTTCAGCATACTTGTAGAGAATGTTACGGGAACGAGCATCAAACCTAAAACGCATCAAATACTCAGAAGCATGCAAAGCATAGTTTTTAAAGCCCATACGCTGTAAAGCGTCCAGACTAAACTTAATCTGACTAGGTGTATTACCCTTAACCAAAGCAACAACTGGAATGCCCAGTTCACTAAGCCTATAAGTTAATTCTAAGCCTTTAACTAGGTTAATCCAAGAAATGTAAAGTGGCATGTCAACATAAACTGGAACATCCCAACCTATGACACCATCAAAACCACCAGCCAAAGCAACCCGCATAAAAAGTTCAAGAACATCACCACGAAACAAAAAGCGATCAGGCATAACAGAAGAAAGCAAAACCAACCCATCAAAACCCAAAAGCCAATGAACATCCCGCTTCACAACCTCATCCAAAACATTAGACCTCAAAAAATCAGTAAAAGAAACAATAACAGCCTCAACACCACAATCCCACCAAAAACCAGCAATATCCCTATCTAAAAGAGAAACAATAGGCACAACCTTAGGCAATTTAATCCCCCTAACAGAAACAGGTCCAACACTTCCAAGCCAATCCAACAACCCACAAACCACATCACAACTCAAATCCCAACAATAAACCCTAAAATCACAAACACCACAACCACGCACATAATCTAATGAAGAGTCAGTAACCCTACAACCAAACTCACCACCACAAAAATAAACACCACCCCCACCAGCAAAATCGCAAAAATCAACAAAAGGACAGCCAGTACAAACCCTATCACAACTAAAACCCAACAAACCCAACCCCAAAATAAAATAACAAAACCAAACGTAAAAAACATATATAACAAAACAAAAAACTAACAAGACAGAGCACGGGTAACAAAACTGAGAAGTAATTTAAAAATTTCAAGAAAAATGGATAAAAAAGACGAAAAAGAAAGTCACCAGCCCCCGTCGTCTAGTCCGGCCAAGGATACGGGCCTTTCGAGCCCGCGACCCGGGTTCGAATCCCGGCGGGGGCACTATTTAATTAAATTTGATTTTTCTTTGTTTGTTTAATTTTTTGTGAATGTTTTAGTTGATTTTTTATGATTGTGAGGTGAGGGTTTTCATGGCTTTATGTGTATGATTTTGATGTTGGTAGAAGTGGGAGTTATTTAAATATAGAGTTTTGGGTAATTGGATTATGGGTAGGGTGGTTATGAGGAAGAAGGAGTTGAAGAAGCTTATTGATGAGGTTTTTAAGTTTTATGGTAGGCGTGCTCTTATTGAGGATGATTTTTATGGGTTTTTCTTGAAAGGGGTTTTAGTAAGAATGAAATTGAGGATTTGTGGATAGATGCTTTAGCTGAAGATTTGATTGGAGTGGGTGTCACGCCGATATTAGATCCTGAGAATCCATATAAGATAGTTGGAAAGAAATTTGTTTTTGAACTTAAAGAAGAGATGGTTAAAATTATTTAGAATTTCTATAAGAATTTAAAAGTTCAGAAGCTATTTTTTCTATTTGGGACTTTTCTTTTGCGTTTATCTTTTTGTTTCTGAACATTTTATAGATGGTGTAGTTCACTTTTAGGAGGTGAGCTTTCCAGGTTCCATCCAGCATCCCATATTCATTACATAATAAGTCTATAAGTTTTAGGTTTTACGTCTTAAAACTTAGGAAAGAATTATTCAACCAGATTCACTTACAATAAATATGTACAAGTTTTATGGAAATGATAATGCACAGAATTTATGGATTTATTTAATAAACTACTTGATTGAAAAAATAAGGAAACTTGTTATGAAGTAAATTTAATATTTTGGGTTTATAATATAAAAATAATTTGAGGAATTATTTTAAACTTATTATCTGGAGGAGTTAGACTTTGAGTTTTATTGTTGAGACTATTGATCTTTCGAGGACTTTTATTAGATATGAGTATGAAGGGTCGGCTAGTGTTGGTTTGGATCAGAGTAATAATCCTGGTGGTGTATTTTTATATCTTTTTCAGAAGCTTTTTAAAACGAAGAAAAGGGTGATTTATGCTTTAAGAAATGTTAGTACTAGAGTTAGGAAGGGAGAAGTTGTTGGGCTTCTTGGTCCTAATGGTTCTGGTAAATCTACTTATTTGAGGATTGTTGCAGGGCTTTTGGCACCATCTTCTGGTAGAGTTTTGATTGATGGTTTTGATATTCAGGAGATTGATTGTTGGAAGTATGTTAATTATATTATGGGTCCTATTTTGGGTGGTGTTTGGCTTGATTCCCGTATGAGTGTTTACGAGGCTTTGGAAGTTTATTGTAAAATTTTTAATCTTCCCCATAGTAGAATAGACTTTGCATTGGAAGTTTCTGGACTTTCAGATTTAAGGAATGTTAAAATCTATAATTTATCAATTGGAAATGTGGCTAGATTAGTTCTGGCTGAAGGCCTTTTGAAGGAGGCGCCAATATATTTGATGGATGAGGTTTTTGCAGGCATCTCGCTTGATGAGAGAGTTAAAATGTATAGGTACATCAAGCAAATCGCTAAGGAGGGAGAAGCAACATTCATTATTGCCACTAATAATGTTTGGGAGGCGCAAAAACTATGCGATTACGTCTACTTCCTTGATAAAGGTGAAATCATTTCAGAGGGACGAGTGGAAGACTTATTATTAAAGTATACTAGGAAGTTAACCATTAAAATAGATTTAATTAAAAGAGCTGATTTAGAGAAGATAATTAATGAACAGCTTGGAAGCTATAACTTATATTTAAATGAGCACCCAGACAGAATTAGAGCTGTCTTATTTGTAGAAGATTTAAGTGAAGAACTATTGCATAAGATTATCAATCTAAAGAGAAGCAATCTTCTAATATCCATAAATATTAGTCAACCAACATTAGAGGATATTTTCTTAGAGGTTGTGGAAAAGAATGAGAATTAACAAATTAATATTCATTATTAAAATGGCGCTAAAATATTACTACTTCAAGTTACTAATAAGATATTACTGGATACAATGGATTCTACCCTTTGAATTCTTAAATCTCTTCTTCATGTTTCTTTCATGGTATTACTTTGGATTAGCTGCAGGTGCAAACCAATCAATATTTACAAAATATGGTGGCTTCACAAACTTTCTACTTGTCGGCCTAATAGTTAATACTGTTCTCAAATCATCATTAAACTCATTCATTAACGCTACAAACTTTATGATTAAAGGGAAGGTGGGTGGAAAAACTGGTCAAGCAATGTCCTTTTATGATTATTGCATTATAATGGGGATACCAATATCTGCCCCAATTCTCGCCTGCATAGTTGACGAATATAGTGAAGGTTTAATTTTTGCATTCATCTACTTAATTATTGGATTGCTTTTTAACTTTACGTATCCAAGCAGTGGAATTTTAATTAGCTTATTGGCAATAATTCTTGGGAGCTTAGCTCTAATAGGATTTAGCCTTATTGCTTCAGCCATCACCATTCACTTTAACACATGGCGTGGCGGAATAAACCCCCTAATATGGCTTCTAAACACTATTTCCACTGTTTTCTCAGGAGTATACTTCCCACTTGAAATAATACCAGAGAATCTTCGGGCAATCTCCTTAATTCTACCTCAAACATACACTATAAGAATTATCAGATACAGCGCTCTTGGAGAAAGCGCTCTCCAAAACGTAATATATGACTTGACAATCCTATTACTACTAATTTTAATCTTACTGCCATTAGGTGCTATGCTATATTTAAGAGAACTAGGCAGTTTAAGAAAGCATCCTCCGATAATATAAAGTAAACATTAACTACTATTGTCAATCTTCATGTGTAAGGTTATTTTACTAGAGTTACTTATGTTATTTTGATCATTGGTGTGTATATTTTCTCATAGTTTTTTAATTTTTTCTTGTTGAGTAGGTGAATGTTTATTCTGTGGTCTTTGGTTAGGGTTTTGACTACTTCGTAGTACCATTGGAAGTTTATTTTTTCTGGTATTTCGGTTGATGTTATTAGTATGTCTAGGTCTGAGGATAGGGTGTGGGTTTTCTTGGCGTAGCTTCCAGTAATGTAGACTTCGCAGTCTTTGAATAATTCTTTTGCTTTTACGGCTATTTCCCTGGCTATGTTCATTG
>Ga0190363_1002316_pt1 | contig 10909 bp, 9 predicted proteins | sample 48721867_MG_FD_161272 | JGI IMG/M metagenome (GOLD analysis project Ga0190363, IMG submission 161272) | Hydrothermal vent microbial mat bacterial communities from Southern Trench, Guaymas Basin, Mexico - 4872-18-6-7_MG | ecosystem: Environmental > Aquatic > Marine > Hydrothermal vents > Microbial...
TTCCGACTTAGGCGGTATTATCGAGTCTATAGTTAGGAGGAGGAAGTATAGAGTGATTAAGAACTTAACCGGTCATAGCCTTGATAGGTACATCATACACGCAGGCGAAATCATACCTAACTATAGGGATCCATTAGCTCTAGGTAGGTTTAAGGTCGGTAAGGCATATGCCATCGAACCCTTCGTCACTAACGGTAAGGGTTTAGTGAGGGAGGTTAGGAAGGAGATTCAAATCTATGCCTTAAGGTACAAGAAGGTAGGTAGTGCTGAACTCACTAATGATGAGCAGAGATTAATGAATGAGATTAAGAATAGATTTAAGACACTCCCATTCTGTAAGAGATGGCTTACTGATGTGTTTAATGTTAGTAAGTTGAGGGAGTTATTGAGGGGTTTGATTAGGAAGAGATATGTTCTAGAGTATCCAGTACTTGTTGAGGCTGCCAGAGGTATTGTTACGCAGTTCGAGGAGACAGTACTCTTAACACCTGACTCAATAATAATTACGACCAATCCTGAGATAAAACAATAAATGCTCAAACAACCACTTACTCAAGGTTAGGAGTGGGGGACGTACGTGAACGGTGGAGGTAGTGATTGGGCATCAATACTGTTAGTAGTAATTATACTTACATCATTCCTACTCAACTTTACTGACCTACCCCAGAAGATGCAGTTGTGGAGGTGGGCTTCATTCATTAAGAAGAGACTCTACATACTTGAGAGGTTAGAGCTTGAAAGTAAGGAGAGGGTTGCTAAGTACCTCGGTAGTAAGTTCAGGATTGAGAACCCTAAAAAGGTTATTGAGGACTTCATGAATAACTACTTCCTAATAAGGCCCGTAGATATTGAGCCTACAGACATTATTAAGAGGTTGAAGCACTTACTCAGGGTTAGGGATAAGGCTGTTAAGCTATACGTTGATAGCATCCTTAAGGATGTTGATGAGTCCTTAAAGAGGAATGCTGAGGTTGTTCTTGAGGTCGTATCAGCTATATCTCAAGTTAATAAGATCATTAAGCACTACTTCCAGTTAGGTCTTAAATTTAGTAATTGGGTACTCGTTATGCAGTTAGCTCTCGAGATGCCCTTAATACTTAGGATGGTTCAGGCGTATCACGAGTCTCTAGAGGCCTTCACTAAGGGCTTACCTATAGGTGATGGTGCTGGAGCGCTAGTTGCTAGGGCATTCATTAAGTCTAATGTTAAGCCTGAAGTGATTGCTGAGGATACTGAGCTTTATAGGGTTGAGTATAATGATAGGAAGTTATTCATTATTAAGGCTAGAGGTCCTGGAGCAACTGTTGGCTGGCCTGGTGATGCTGTTGAGAAGGTTGTTGAGATGCTTGGTGGTAGAGTGTCTAGGATCATAACTGTTGATGCTGCTCTCAAGTTAGAGAGTGAGTCTACTGGTGAGGTTGCTTACGGTGTTGGTGCAGCTATAGGTGATCCTGGCCCTGAAAAGATAGCTATTGAGAGGGTAGCTACTAAGTACTCAATACCTCTAGAGGCTGTAGTTATTAAGATGTCTGAAGCTGAAGCTATTAACGCTATGACTAAGGATGTCTATGAGGGTGTTAGGAAGGCTATAGACATAGTTAGGAAGATTATCGAGGAAAAGGTAGGTATTGGTGAGAACGTAATAATTGTCGGCATAGGTAACACTGTAGGTATTAGGTGATGTGAATGCCTGAAGTACCTTCAGACCTAATCAACTCAGTAGCTATAGCCTTAATGATGCTACTACTAGCACTAACACTACTATACACTGTGACCATGTACATGAGCTCTAGAAAACAGATGCAACAACCAAAACCTAAACTACTCACAAGAATTGAGTGCGAGAATGGTGACTACGACGAGGTTAGAGACTACATAGATGGTGACTACGTAGGTAAGGTAGTAGGTAACTGCCCTAAATGCTCATCACCACTAACAATAACAGCAATATACAAGGAGATACCTAAAACACCCCAACAACTTAAAACTTAAAAACCCTAAAGAACACCCCATAAGTGGCGGCCCCGACCATAGCGGCCAGGAAACACCCGGACTCGTCAGATCCCGGAAGTTAAGCTGGCCGCGTTGGAGGGGCAGTGGGGTCCGCGAGGCCCCGCAGCCCCTCCAAGTCGGGGTCCCGCCGCTAATCGTTCTATGACTGGTTTCATTAACATCTTAACGATGTCTTCAGCATTTTTCTTAACTCACGCTTAAGTAGATATTGAAGATAATTATCCCGAGAATTAAGAAGGATAGGTGAACACTTACTTCGTGCTGCATTAATTATCGAGTGTGGTGGTGTAGATGAAAGTTAAGGAGTGGAGAAAGTATAGGAATCAGGCCGGTATCTTACTGCATCTCATATCTTTAGTTCCGAAGGAGCGTAGGAGTGAAGCGTGGAGGATATATCATGAATGGAGAGACTGGAAGATAACATTTAATGAAGCTAAACAGAGATTGATGGAGCTAGCTAAATAGCATAAAATTCCCTGTAAAGGTAAGTAGAGGTGTAACTAGTAAGTGAAGCTTGTCATAGCTCATGCGAAGCTCTTACAGATAATGATACACTATACATGAGTTACGCTGATTCAGATTGCACCACTAAGAATTTTTCCTTACGGAAGCCCTTAGATTCTTAGAGGGTAGGTCTTGCTAGTCTTTAGGGTTAAGTGGGTTTCAGTACTTGATTATAAACTCTTAATGAGTATTGCTGACTATGTAGGGTATGACCCTCACAGTAAGCTCTACCTATATAGATTAAACCCTGTTAAGGCTGCTAGGGTAGGTCTTGACAAAACTATGAATATCTTAAGTAGAGTTAATGTTTACCTACCATCTGAGTTGAGAGACGTCATTAAAACACTAAATAAGGAGTGTGTTGATGCCTACTTCGAATTAGAACCTCCAGACATAATTCTCTACATGAGTGCTTCAAGTGTTCTTGAGGAGCTTAAACGTTCTAGACTCATAGTTTGGGATGGTAGGAGTGGTACTTACAGGTTAAAACCTAAGAACCTCCATAAAGTAGTTAAGATGCTTGAGAATAAGGGGATGAAGTGTGGATTCAGCTTTCGACTAGATTACGGTCTATCATTTACTCCCAAGCTTAAGCTATCCTTAAGGAGGTATCAAGTTGATGCGTACAATGCTTGGGTTCGTAGTGGTTGTAAAGGTGTCATAGCCCTCCCTGTAGCTGCTGGTAAGACAGCTATAGCTCTTAAGGCTATAGAGGACTTAAGGGTTAAGACGTTAGTACTCGTCCCAACGATAGACTTACTTAATCAGTGGTTCGATAACTTAGTGAAGTACTTGAGCATCCCACCAAGTAAGATCGGGATCTTCGGTGGCGGTAGGAGGGAGGTTAATGAAATAACAGTCATGACTTACGATTCTGCGTACTTAAACCTAGAGAAGTACTCCACGAGCTTCGGATTAATAATTGCTGATGAGTGTCATCACGCTGTTAGTCCTAACTATCGTAGGGCTCTAGAGAACTCTACAGCACCCTACCGTATGGGCCTCACTGCAACACCGTTGAGGAGTGATGGCCTACATAAGTACTACGGTGAGGTGTTAGGTCCCATAGTTTATAGCTTAGAGCGTGAGGAGCTCCAGAGGGAGGGTTACTTAGCTAGGCATCGTGAGGAGAGAATCTATGTTACCCTCTCGAAGGAGGAGCTTAAGGAATATAGGAGGCTCATGAAGAAATACCTGGATTATTGCAAAAGGAAGTTCCCCGAGATTAAAGACCCTAGGTTAAGGTTTAGGAAGGTATTAGAGCTTGCTAGTAGGGATCCTGAAGCTCGTGAAGCTTTAAGAGCTAAGCATAAGGCGAGGCAAATAGCACTTAGTACGGAGAGAAAGATTAAGCTTGTTGAGGAGTTACTCACTAAGTACCCTAACGAGAAGATACTAATATTTTCTAGATACACTGACATCATTCGTGAAATCTCACGTAGGTTCCTAATACCTAGGATACTCCATGACACACCAAAGGATGAGAGGAAGCAGTATCTGAGGCTATTCCGTGAGGGTAAGATTAGGGTTTTAGCTACTGCTATGGCTCTTGATGAGGGTGTTGACGTACCTGACGCATCTGTAGCGATCATAATTAGTGGTACAGGGTCTCATAGGGAGTATGTTCAGAGGTTAGGTAGGATTCTCAGACCTAAGGAGAGGGAGGCGGTACTTATAGAGTTAATAACTAGGAGGACTCTAGAGCCATCACTAGCTAGGCGTCGTAGGAGGTTCGAAGTGTTTATGGAGGAGGGTGAGGAGGGTTGACTTACGGTAGGAGGAACTTGAAGCTAACATTCATGAGGGATTACGCCATACCTCACTATCTAGACTCAGTGAAGCACCGTAAGTTAGTTGAGGAGGTGATAAGGTTCTACGAGAGTAATTTGGGTAGGCCTTACGGTGGTATTGACTGGGATGAGTTAAGGATTATAGTTAGTGATGATAGGCTCTATGAAGCTTTAAGGAAGGTCATGACGCTCTTCTACAGGCCTGGAGTCCCTACGTTAAAGCCTGTAGTGAACCCTAGGATTTTGAGGTTGAGAGTCTTTCAGTTAGTTAATGAGAGGTATGGTGGTTTCGTACCGTCTAATCGTAGGGAGGATGTGTTGAGGGATATCATGAGTGAGCTTAGGCTTGGCGTGGATATTGATGAGGTTTTGTGGTGTGATGATGTTAATGAGCAGCCCTTAGTGAGGGTTAGAGTAGCTACTGTTGAGGGTGTGGTTAAGGCATTCAATTTTGAGACTATAGATACTGTCTGCGTTAACTCATCACAGGTTAGGTTGCTTGTCTCAAGGTTTGAGGGTGGTTTGGGTAGGCTTGCTAGGGATGTTGGTAGGTTCTGTAAGTTTTATGGCTTAATCTACGATATGAGGTATGTTGGTGGGTGGTTAAGGATTGGTGTTGAGGGTCCTCGCACAGTCTTTGGTAGGCCTACGAGGTATGGTGCTAGACTATCTATGCTGTTAATGAAGATATTGCCAAGGCTTTATGGTATGAGTGAGTGGTTTGTTGAGGCCGCCATGCATACACGTAAGGGTAGGGTTACAGTAAGGCTGCTATCCAGTAAGTTAAGACCTGAGTTGGGGATCGTTAGTACTGTTAGGGTGAGGGAGGTATTCGATAGCTCCGTAGAGGAGTCCATATATAGGTCCCTAAGGTCTCTAGGCCTAAACATAGTTCGTGAGGAGGAGCCCATAGCTCTCGGAGACATACTATACCTACCAGACTTCAAGATACACACGAAGCGAGGGACCTACTACCTAGAAGTAGCAGGGTACTGGAGGAGGGAGTACGCTGAGAGGAAAGCCTACAAACTACACGAAGTATCTAAAGCAATCAAAAACATAATACTGATAGCAGACGAAAAACTAAAACCATACTTCAACAAACTAAAAATACCAGTAATATACTACAAAACACTATACGGAAAACCAATACTACCATACAGAAAAATAAAAGAAATAATAGAATGAAGATAAATGCATGGTAGCAGTAGAAAATTAGACTTAATATAAATGAAATTAAACATTGTATTCATAGATGAGGTTATAACGGCACAATCACTATAAACATTTTAGTATGAGAAGTTGTTAATCATAATAATAATCAAGTAAGTGAAATATTAATTTTGCTTTACTTCTTACATGACATAATACTACATTAATGTTTAACTAGTCTTTTAACCTTGTCTTAATAAGCTAGATTATGTTTGATTCCTTCAATACTTTCTTTAAGGCCTCACTATCATATATTATTTCCGTAATTCCCTTTTTTGATATTCTTAATGACCTAACAGTCTTAAAGTCAAGTCCTGAGTGAGCTATAAAATTCCTAGCATCAGGTGAACCTTGAAGTTTTTCTGCATCACGTACTAACTCTTTAATCTTATTAAGACTTACTTCTGATTTTCTTAAGTGCCATAGTATATAGTATACCTCAATAGGTAGAACTACATCCTTAGGAGACCCATACCATATGCCAGTAATAGCCTTCAACTCCTCCTTAGTTCTATTAGTGATTTGACTTAAATTATGGAGCTTTAAATCATTGTATAATTTGTATATACCGTCAAGGAACTCTAAAAGGTTATCAGAATTTAGACAGTAACTCTCTTTCTCATTATAGCTACATAACTTAGTAATCACGTTATTCAGCACGTCCTCCAGTAGGTACCAAGCAGATGTGCTGTCATAGCTTACAGTCATGCCTGTATGGTCTATCTTAGGCACTAGTTCACGATTTACCTCATACTTAGCATCACTACTTAAGCATATTCTTAAGTCATAATTGTCAAGGTGATACTTAGACCCCTTGAATACTGGAACGACAGCTCCAAGTCTTAATGCTTTAATGGCAGGTAATACATTCCTACTTAACCTCTTAGCTAATCTTTGAGCCTCATCCTCTTGATACTTCCTCAACTCCTTTACGCCCTCCTCAATGCCTAAGTACTCCAAATTACCTAATGAGATAATGCCATATATGAAGTTAAGTATCGTGTGAAGTCTCGTAACATCAAGTATATTGAGCTCATTGACTACTTGAGAAGTGACATCACCTTTAGGTATTTTAATGCATAGCTCACCACCCACGACAGGTTCTGAGTTTAATATGAAAGTCTTAGTTAATCCCCTAACACCTAGCTCACTTATCACAGCAGCTAGAGACGCGTACATAACTGAGATTGTCTGGTAGTTAATCCCGTGGGTTATATCTATAAATATCCACGTCCTGTTACCTAACCCTCTAAGCTCGTTCCTAACCCTTAAGAACGTCTTTACGAAGAGGTCATCAATCTTAGCTAAATACCTCCAACCATTAAACATTCCTATACCTGGCAGTACATCAATTATAAATAGCTTCTCAGATATATTCTCACAACATTCATGCGCCCTACAATCATTTAGCAGGTTCATTAATCACTCTTCATAAGTTCTCCTAACTCTTTCTCTAAACTCAATACCATCCTCATGATCCTTAGGTTGAACTGCAGTGTCAAGTCCTAACACTAATACCTTAACTTCATTAAACTTACTTGCTAACTTACTGATCGCGGAAACCAAAGCTAATGTTGATGAGCATGTAATACATTTGTTAATTTCAATAGTGCCAAAGCCCTTATGAGTTATCCTGACACTATACGATACCCTTCTCCATTGGGGAGGGTAACCCCAAGGAGCTATAATTAATGCTTTAAAATCCGTAATTCCTAATCACACCCCCTTAATCTCTTGATTAACTCCTCTATATTAACCCCATACTCTTTAATGTAATCTATGGGATTAGCTAGAGCTCTAATGAACTCCCTATCACTTATGTTTTCATAATCTATTAAGTAGCCCCTTGATTCTTTAATGTCAAGTAGGTAATGACCTATGCCTGAAGATTTCATTCCACCAATACTTAGACCTATATTCGCTAACCACTCTAGAGTACATGCAATGATGTATGCCTCAGTAGTCTTTGGCTTTAAATCGTCAATAATTATAGTTAATTCAAGTTTAGGTATTACTAACGCTTCAACTGAGAATAAGGATCCCTCCCTAACCTTACCTGTTACCCTCTCGATGCTTGTTCTACTGATGACAGTTACATTACCATTCTTGATAACAATATCCCTAATGTATACCTTACCGCCTAGACCATTACCACCATAAAGTCTGCATATGGGACACTTAATAGTTACTATTGGCTCAACCTCGATAACCTCCCTAATACCTCCTTCCCTAAACCTACTACTCACTTCATTTATTGAGTCTTCAGGTATGTACTTCTTAGCGAGAGAACTATCCTTAAGTATGCCATCTATGTAGTTGTTAATCATACGTAAGTCATCATTAGAGCTACATACATGTCTAATACCCTCATTCTCGACTTCACAATGAGCTCTGATTAAAGCATGTTCGAGCTCCCTATTAGTAGCTGATGCTTTAGCTACATATTCACTAATACGCCTTAAAATCCCCTTGATACTGTGAGAGGGTATTATGTACGAAGTACCACCATCTATTACACTCACTTTGAAGACTTCAAGTAATCCTCGCTCTAACCCGGCCCCCATACCTACGTGCACGAAGGGAGTCGTGACGGGCTTGAATATGAGATTCATTACAAGCCTAGACATAAGGTGTTGACTCAATAATTATCACCTCACGGACTAGGTAGGAAATCAGTTATTAATGGAAGTACTATGTTGAAGCCTTGAGACGAGAATTCATTAATGCCTACGTAGGGTAGCATACTAAGTAACCCTACATTACCTCTGACCTTAGCTATTATTAAGGATCCGTAATCCAAAGCCTTAATGGCTAACTTAGGTGTATTCGTTCTTAAAGACCAACCACGGAATACGTTAGTACCACCGAAAACTCCAATTACTTTAAGCTCTAGAGACTTATCCTTATTCCTCACGGTGATCTCATCACCTAATGTCAAAGGTCTTGGTATGGGTGCTGAAGTACCTGTATGCAGTTTTAACGTGAATGTAGGCCCTATTACCTCAAGAGCGACGTAATCACCTTCCTTAACATTACTAACTATTTTGGGACTTAATTCCTTAATATCAAGTACTTTAGCTAAGCCATAACCCCTACCAGTGCCTTTACCTACACTAATAATTACATTACTTTTCCTTAATGCTTCCACGACCTTACACATTACTGAATCCTCACTGCAAGACACAATACCTACATATACAGCACCGGATTCTACATACTCGTAACCAAAGAGGACACCAGGAGCTGAAGTCCTCCTTAACCTATCAATGCCTACACCTACATAAGAACCACTCACATAATCTATCAAATCTTTAGACAATCTCCATGAATCATTAACCCTAGTTAGCGAGTTACCCATTACTCTCTCAGTATTTGCTGAACATTTAAGCTCATCACCTTTGACGTCAATCTTCTTCATCACTTCATTAATTAACTCAGTTAGTATGTCCTTGGGTGTTAACATGGTACCCTTACTCATGTATTTATTGATTAACCTATCTACACCTAGTGAGTATATAGTTCCATCCCCTAAGCCCTTCTTGAACATTAGTGATAGTGCGTGAGCTATCATGGTGTCTTCATACATGCATGAAGTCTCACGTGCTAAGAGGAAGGTAGTTACTGAGTGCTTAGGACTTAAGGACTCCTTTACTGCTTCATCCTCACTAATGATGCCCTCTCTAATGCCCCAAGTTAGTAATGAACCCCTAATGGTAGATCCTGACACCTTATCAGCTACCCCAGAGTACATCATACCTCTATAACCCTCCTTAACTTGGAGCAGAGCGGGTGTTAGGAACTTGATCACTATATTGAATATCCTCATTTTAACCACCTAATGATCTCCTTAATTACATTATCTTGGAGTAAGTCTTCAGGCTCTAGACCTGCAACTTTAACACTTGCTACAGTACCTGACCTACCAGGACTTGAGATATTTAACTGAGTTAATGATAGTAATAATAATCTAGCTAGGTCTAGGAGCTCGTCATTACTTAAGTCCTTAGCAACTAATTCAAAGTAGAATAGAATTCCTAAAGGTACCTTGACCTCATGGTATAGAGCACCTTCAGCCGCTTTCCCACTAACGTCATCTATCCTTATCCTTGTAACTAACTTAGTACCTACTTTAACAATTCTATCACTGTTATCCATTAGATACGCGAAAACCCCCTTCTTAAAGAGTTCCTTAGCATGCTTCATACCCTTCACAGGATAAGCATCACCTACATAAGTACGTGATGGTAGTGATGTAGGTTCTGCCTCGTTAACACTACTGAGCACTGAAGGACCGAAGACCTTACTTATTATCTCCTTAGTCTTTATGAGATTTCTACTTAAGAGTAAGGGAGCTAGTCTCTCACACCACCTTCTAAGTAAGCCCTTAATGTACTGCCCTCTAATACATACTAAATACTCATTAAGCCCTGCATGCTTACACATTGATATACCGGAACCTAATGTTGGTTCTCTATATGCACTGCCCCAGTGAGCTAACCCCTCAATACATAGTAAGGTACCTAATCTTAGATTCCTCACGGCCCATCACCCTCTATTAAGTAAGATATTCATTAACACAAGCAAATCACGTATTGGTGGTAGTAGGTGCTTACCGTAGACCTTATATTCACTGAGCATAAGATTAGCTAGTCTCCTGAGGACTGCTGCCTCAACCTTATCTCCAGCAAGACCTGATTCAGTTCGTGCTACCCTCCACGACAACCTAGTAGCTAGTAATGCCCACACATCACTTAAGGATGTAGTACCTAATAATGGTCTAAGTGAAGTTAATAACTCAGCCATTAAACCTCTGACCTTCTCAATAACTGATGGGTTCTTAATCATCGTTAGGAGATTACTGAGAGCATTCTCAAGGTCAGTCTTACGTCTTAAGTCATATTCTGAATCAATAATACCTAATAACTTAAGTGGTAGCTCTAGTGAGTCTCCCCTATTTGATGGCTTAGAAGTTAATACGTAAGGTTCCCTATATAGGCCAGTGTCTCCATAAACTTTAACTACGTCATCAACCACGCTAGGAAGCAATTGTTGCGTTCCTAACTCGAAGTAGAGGTACATAAGTACATCACCATTTCGAATCCCCTCACTAGCCTCCTTTCTAAACCTCTCCTTAGATTTACTAAGCAATCTACTTGCAGTATCGATTAAGAGCCATACGTTATGCTTAGGCTTACCACAGGCGATACCTGCTGATATAGTTCTAGTTCCTGTTAACCTCCAGAACCAATAGGCAACCGATAGGCACAGCGGTATGGATATATTAGCTGGAACTAAGGCTAGTAAGTCATCACCTCCTGCATAAAGTATACCAGAGAATGTTCTGATAACTAACTCCTCGAGAGTATTTTCCCTCTGCTCCTGCGCTTTTC
>Ga0190363_1002318_pt1 | contig 10900 bp, 12 predicted proteins | sample 48721867_MG_FD_161272 | JGI IMG/M metagenome (GOLD analysis project Ga0190363, IMG submission 161272) | Hydrothermal vent microbial mat bacterial communities from Southern Trench, Guaymas Basin, Mexico - 4872-18-6-7_MG | ecosystem: Environmental > Aquatic > Marine > Hydrothermal vents >...
CCAGAAGCCATGCCTCCAAAGATTATGGCAAATGTTGGAATAGTTAGTAAATATAGAAGTACTATAGCGTCTCCTAAGAAACCTAGTGCTGAGAATTTTCCAAAGAACGGTAAAAGTAGTACAGCAGTTAACAACGCAGCTACTGAAGCTACCGGGGCGCTTATAAAGCCTAGTTTCCAAGCTCTTAACGGAACAATGGTCTCCTTTATTAACAACTTAAATATGTCAGCATATGTCTGATACCACGGAGGACCTCTTCTACCTTGTAATCTCGCCCTAATTTTCCTATACATCCAAACAATTATTCCTCCAAATAGAATAGAGAATACTAAGCCTGGAAAAACAATTACTTCAACTAACGCCGTTATTACAGGTATAATGAACATTACATTTTCACCCTCCTTCTAATGAAATCTTGAAGAAGAACAGTTTTTTCACGTCCTCTTCTCAAATCAACAATAACTAATCTGTCATTGCATGATAAGCAGGGATCAATACTTATGATAATTTGAGGAGCGTCAGCTAATTTATCGCCTACAAGCATAGGTTTCGTTGCAGGTAAATTCACAAATGTTGGCGTCCTTAACTTAATTCTCTCCGGAATATTCGTGTAATTCGATTTCACATAATATATTAACTCGCCTCTTGGCGCCTCAGCCCTACCTATGTCCTCGCTTGGAAATGGATAAGGTAAGTCCGCTATCAACTTTCCTTCAGGCATGTTCTTTAATGCTTGCCTTACAATTTTTATTGACTCCAAAGTTTCTCTAAGCCTAACAAGTATTCTACCATAAACATCACATGTATCTTCAACGCATGCTTCAAACTCGAAATCTTCAAAGTTTATGTAAGGATCATCTTTCCTAATATCTTCATCTATTCCTGATGCTCTAGCTGTAGGACCTACTACGCAGTATTTCCTTGCTTCCTCTTTCGTTAAAACACCTACTTCAGATGTTCTTGCCTTTATTGTTCTATCTTCCTTAACAGCTTTAAGCAAATATAGTGTTCCTTTTTCTACGATTCTGAGCTTCTCTTCAATGTATTTCGCTAATTCAGGTGTAATATCTCTTCTAACACCACCTATAGTGTTAACGGAATAGTTTACTCTGTTACCTGTTAATGTTTCGACAACATCCATTATTGCTTCTCTGGTTGCCCATGAATGCATGAATAAAGTGTCAAAACCTATTGCGTGCATTGCAACGCCAAACCATAGAAGGTGGCTATGAATTCTATTTGCTTCATGCTCAATAACCCTAATGTATTGAGCTCTCTTAGGAACATTTATTTTCAAACAGTTCTCAACAGCAACACAGTAAGCAGTTGTGTGAGCATCAGAACATATTCCACAAACCCTTTCAAAAAGCTGAACATTTCTACGGTAACTTCTCTGCATAGCTAGCTTCTCTATTCCTCTATGATTAAATCCGGGTTTTATGAGAGCATCAACTATTCTTTCGCCGTCAACGTAAACCTTATAGAAAGCTATTTCCTCTAAAGCAGGGTGATAGGGACCTACAGGTATTGAACAAAACTTACATGTAGTTTCGTCCATTAACCACCACCTTCCCTTAGAAGCTTCTCAAAAACTGGTTTCACAGGAGATCTATGTAGTCTATCAAACCTCATTTTTAATGGATCTAAGCCGAAAGCTATAGCTACTAATTCTGCTAAATGTAAAACTGGAAGATCGTATCTAACGTTTTTAATGGATCTTAATTTAATTTGACTATATTCAAGCCTTATATGGCATTGCGGACATGGTGTAACTAAACAATCAACATCTAGAGACTTAACACTCTTTATTCTCACTTCAGCTCTTTCAAGAACCGCTTTCTCATCATTTATTGTTGATAATACAAATCCACAACATATCCTCTCTAAACCATCCCTAACTATTTCCACACCTAAAGTTCTCAATATTTCATCCATCATTTTAGGTTTCTTCCACACGTCTCCACCGGGTTCTGTTACAAAAAGGTGGCAACCATAATGCACAGCAACTTTAAGTCCATTAAGCGGTTTAACAATTTTTTCAGCTATTTTATCTAAACCTACATCCTCGTATAATACTTCAACAAAGTGTTTTACTGTAGTCTTAATTTCATGTGATAAGCCAAGTTTTTTAAGAATATCAATAGTATCTCTACTTAAATCCACTCTATGCTCTAAGAAATGTTTCGCTTCAAAAAAAGATTCGAAGCATCCATTACATGGTGTAAGTATGTTTAACCCGTACTTATCAGCTATTGCAAGGTTCCGTGCTGAAATAGTTAACCATTCCCTAAAATCACCTATACTTGTTATTTTAGGTGGACAACATGATAACTCAGGGGTCTCTTGAATTTCTACGTTAAGGGTTTTTAAAACATATCTTATACAGTACTCTACATGAGGCAACATTGCAGGTATGAAGCATCCAGGGAAGAATATGTATTTGAGAGACACTTACTACTCACCTCCTAATGGAACCTTCCTATCTACCTTAAGTTTCCTAGATATTTCCCTGATGGTTTTAATAACTTCTTTAGATTCATGAATTGGTACAACTACTTCGGGTAATCCCATTTGCTTTCTTCTCCTTTTAGCTAATCCACTTAGCGACGCTAACGCAGCTTTTGAAGCAAGAGATATTAGGTAATTAGCGTAGGTTTGCGGTAACTCAGGTACTTTAGGTTTCCTAAGTGGTGGCTTATCTTTCCATTCGGGAGGTAAGACTACTCTCTTCGGCTCAGGATGCTCTGTGAACTCTATTCCAAACAAATCTCTGACTTCCCTTTCTAGCCAGTTTGCACCAGGTATTATTGGAGTTATTGATGGAACCACATTCTTATCCTTAGGCACTATTATTTTAATTGAAGCAACAGTGTTCTTTTTAACGAAGTGATAAAGTAGTTCAAAGTAAAATCCTCTATCTAAAGTGCTTATAGTTGATATTCTAAATCCTTCATCAAAAAGAATTTTAGAAGCATCCCTTATTTTCTCTAAATCACTTAACGTTATAACGTATCTATTAGGGCCTGTTTCATAAACTTCTGAAGCCATGTTCTTTAACTTAGATGTTATCTCCTTTGGAAACATAAACTCCACCTTAAAGCATTAACGTTAGGGAAAGTATTATTATTAGGAAGAACATGTAAGCAAGTATGTACGAACTAACTCTAACATATCTTATTATGTCAAGGGTTTTTACTTTAGCTAAGAACTCGCGGAACATTAAAACTACTACTCCTTCAAACCCTCCCTCCTTTGAGAAACTGTAAAGTGATGAGAAGTTTTCCTTAAGTGCATAATTGAACTCTTCAGGAGACACTTTTAGCTCTTCAAGCGGTAGTAGTTCTCCACCATATTCGCCTCCAGTAAATACTTCGTACTTAAATTCATGAAGTTCTCTAACAATCGGCGGAGTTAATGTTACTTTTTCATACATTTTCTTTCCAGAAACATATATTGCATAAGATATTCCCGCAGTGATCATAAGTAATATTGTAAGTATTGTTGCGGCATAAAATCCAACATTAGTGCTATAACCAAAGTATGAAACTGTTATTGGCAGTAATGTTTGCGGGAACAAGTATTTTAACGCTGGATTCACTAGGGAATTTAAAGGTACTTGTGGGAATATTCCAAAAAATACTGAAAGAATAATTAAAGACACTAATGCTATCTTCATAGTTAATGGGGGATCCTTAGCTTTTTCAGCTAACTTAGAAGGTATTCCTAAAAATACGGAGTAAAAGAGCCTCATAAAGTAAAGTAATGTTATAGCGCCTACGAAAATCGCGATTACAGTGTAGAATAAGTAAAGTCTTCCAACAAATGCGGTGTTACTAAGCGCTTTTTCAAAGCCTGCTTCATAAATTAATAATTTACTAGCAAAGCCATTTAATGGTGGAAGACCTGCAACGGAAAGTCCGCCTACTAAAACTGCAGCTGCAGTTATCGGCATTTTATATGCTAAACCACCTAGTTCTCTAATGTTTCTTGTACCAGTAGCGTAAATTACTGCTCCAGCAGCTAAGAAGAGCATTGACTTCAATAACGCATGGTTTATTACGTGAAATAGGGCTCCAGCTACGCCTAGAATGGTGCCTATGCCTATTCCGAAAACTATGTAGCCCATTTGGCTAACTGTTGAGTAAGCAATTATTCTCTTGATATCGTTCTCTATTAAAGCTAAGAATGCGGGAATAGTGAGTGTAATTATACCTAATGTAGCAACTAATTCGAAAAACACCTGTCTTCACCCGAATTTTTCGCTAAGAAAAGTGTATGCTTCCTCTCTAGGGACAAAGCTAATGGCTTGCGTAGGACATTGTTTAACACATTCAGGGTCTCCTTCGCATAAATCACATTTCACTGCGACACGCATTTGGGGGTCTCTCCTTGGAATACCAAGGGGGCATGCAAAATTGCAAGAACCGCAGCCAATACATACTAATGGGTTTATTCTAACTATTCCAGAGACGGGATCTTTAGAAATAGCGTCTACAGGGCATACATTAAGGCAGTACGGATTATCGCAGTGGTGACAGTAAACCGCCTCGAAAGCTTTAAGTTCCTCATTGAAAACTATTTTGATAAACGACTTCTCTAAGTCAGCTACGCCAAAATGCCTCATAGAACAAGCTATCATACAGGTACAGCATGCTGTACATTTAGAACTATCATGAACTAATACTCTCTGAACACTAGTAGTTGTCGATGCTGCAGAAACTACTGTTTCTCCCAAGAGTAATCCCTTAGAGTTTAAGGATTTAAAATAATTAAATAATGCTTTCCAAAATAGAGAAATATAGTGGTTAATGCGAAAAACTTATATTAAACAAGTAGTTATACGAATTATTCCGCAAATATTAATGATTCCGTTTTTTCCTCTAAAATCTTTAAGACTTTTTCAGCATTAATATTCCTTATAGGCTTCATAGTGCTAATTTTGGGAGGTTCTTCCTCTTCTTTAAGTATCCCTCTAACTCTTAATTCATTAAGTATTTGTTTTCTGAGTTCTTTATCGCATAACTTGCTATGATATATTGTTGAAAGAGATTTTAAAAGCATTTCATTAATATGTTCTGTTCCTCTTTCCTCATGTACATGAGGGTTTCTAGGCTCTATTTGGAAAATTTCTACTCCCTTAGAAGCTACTTCCCTATTAGGTATTTCTTTAAGAAAACCTCCGAATTCTTCAAAAATAAACATTAACTCATAAGGTTCTATGGCGAAGCCTTCGGCAAAAGATATTTCTTCTGCAAGTCTAAGAGTCATTGCATGATCTCCCGAGTTAGCTGTTTTTACAATATCTGTTTCGAAATGCGTCAGCCTACCTATAAGTAAGTTCATGTATTTATTCGTTATTTCCGAAACCCGCCCTCTTCTCCTAAAATAGAATCCTCTACCACTAAACTTGGTCTTGTAAGGCCACCTTATTCTAACCATAGCATAGTCTGATTTTGCGGATAAGAATGCTGCACCATATATCTTTACATACTCGTAAACTGCGCCGGGAATGTAATTATCTGAATCAACAAATCCAACATATTCTTTCCCTAAGGCTTTAGCTAGTATAAGTCCTTGAATCATGCCTTCTCCTTTTCCGCTTCTAACAGTTTTACCTTTAGAATCCAAAATATCCACATAACCTACTTTATTTAATGCTTCAGCCCATGCTGGATCCTTCTGATGAACTATTACCATAGGTCTCCTTGAGAATCTATAATGGTTTAGCAAAGTATCCAATTCTATTTGATACCTGTCTATAGGTTCTCTTGTAGAATTGGATACCACTATTACGAGTACATCATGAGGAATACCACTTATAACACCTTCTAGGACTTTAGGGTTCTCATTTTTTACAGGCACAATTATTGCCATTTTAGACTCTACTTCTTCAAGTTCAGCATTAGTGAACTTTAGAACAAATATTTCACTATGTTTCCTAGAAACTCCACCATCTATTTCAATAACTCTTTGAACATCATATATTTTTACAGCACCAAACCTCTCAAGATATCGTGGTATTTCTAGTCTCACAAGAGACCATCTCTACGGGGTTATGGAAAAAATATTAGCTAAATTCTCGCTCTAACTATATTCAGGTATAACCTAGATAAGTCTATCCCGTAAGAACACGGTGAATATTGTTGAGTAAACTAGTGAAAATAGTTATTTTGGGAAGAAAAAACAGTTACTACGTTAGAACACTTATAGAATGGCTAAATGAAATAAAAGACATTATAGAGGAAAATATAGGAGGCAAAGTGGAGTTTTCAACTAAAGATGTAAACATTGATATTCCCATAATACTTGTTAACGGTAAGAGGGTGTTTGAAGGCCTTCCAGACAATGAAGGAACTCTTATCGAGCTTATATTATCTAATATATAACTTCATAGTACTAGCATTTTAGTTAAGAATATGTAGTGTCAAAAGGTTTATATTAAGGGTGAAATTAATGCTGAGAAAAAGAGGGCCGTTTAAACTATGAGAACCCATTACACATTAAGGGAGGTTCCGAAAAAGTTTGCTAAAGAACACGGTGATTGTTCAACATGTTCTCAAACACCAGATGAGAAAATAATTAGGGAAATTGAGGACATAGTTAGAGAAACTTTAGGTAACGACCCTGTCCACGGATTCCCCCATATTGAAAGAGTTATGAAGTTAGCATTTAAAATAGCAGAGGATTACACAGGGAAATTTGATCCATTAGTTCTTAAATTAGCCATATTGCTTCACGATATTGGAAGAGTTGAGGAACAAGATTTACATAAACACCATGCTATTTTAAGTGCTGAAGTAGCTGAAAACATACTAGAACAATATAGCTTCCCAAAGATTATTATTGAAAAAGTAAAAGACGCTATTTTAGCTCATAGCTTTACCTTAGGTTATAGGCCGAAAACTATTGAAGGAATTATTTTAAGCGACGCCGATAAACTTGATGCGCTTGGTGCAGTTGGGATAATGAGAGTTTTTATGGAGTCAGCTTATAGAGGAAGAACATTAGATGAGGCGATAAGCCATTTCTATGAGAAACTTTTCAAACTAAAGGATCTTATGAGAACAAGTAAAGGTAAGGAGATAGCTATTAAAAGACATAGCTACATGATACACTTCCTTGATAAACTTGAAAGAGAAATAGAAGGTTTAGAGTGAGCTCTGCTTTGGAAACACTATTAAACCTCATAATAACTATACAAATACTTACAGCTACTGGTGCTTTAGCTCCGGGCCCTCTCTTCGTAGCAAACTTGGTTTTCGGATCTAAGGAGGGTTGGAAAGCTGGTTTAAAAATGTCTATAGGGCATACTCTTGTCGAATTCCCGTTGTTTATAATGATAGCTTTCGGAATACTTTCTGCAATAACTGTAGGCGGATTTACAACCACGTTAGGGATTCTTGGAGGAGTAACCATGATAGCTTTCGGAATACTTGAGCTTACCGATTCTATTAGAGCGAGGAAAAAAGGTAGTAATTTAAATAATTCATTTCTTGGTAAATTCGGGAAAAAAGGAGCACTTCTTATGGGTGCAGCTCTTTCAGCGTTTAACCCTTTCTTTATCTTATGGTGGATACTTATTGGTTCAACATTCATTTACGCATCAACTAAAATTCTATCATACACATTACTTCCATTGATTTATGTTACACACGTATGGATGGATTATGTTTGGCTCATATTTACTGCTCATTTATCATATGTTGGAAAAAATGTTTTGAAAGAGGAAAGATACCGCTATTTCGTAGGTGCTTTAGGATTAATCCTGATACTTTTCGGGCTAAACTTTCTCTTTAAGTCTCTCCTTGGGTTTTCTCTTCTTCCTCTTTAAGTTGCTCAATTTTCTTTACAAACTTCATTTTGGATAAGGCTTTCAATTTAGGTATGTGCTTAGGTAAAATTACTTTATCTACGAAAACTATTGAGACTACTTTCTTGTCGAAAAGATCCCAATTAACTGATTTATCTATGATGAGTTTTCTAATATTCCTAAATCTAATCTTTCCCTCTAACGTTTCCAAGTCCTCTTTAGTTATAGTAATTTCTTCAAGATCACTAACTGTCGTTACTTTCATTGTTGCTTCAACGCCTTCCTTAACTTTATGTGCAAATTCAATAGAGCCTTCAGCTAATGAGAGAAATGCTCGAAGAGCCTCATTAATTATTTCGCCTACCGATTCTCCGATGCTTTTCGCAAGAGCTGATGCTTTAGCGTAGAGTTCTTCATCAATATTCCTAATCGTAATAGTCTTCTTCTTCTTAGCCTTACCCTCTTCTTTACCTTCTCCAGCATTTTTCTCTGACACCTCTGTCACCTAAGTAATACTTGTAACACATATAATATAAATTTTTCTAGCAACACAGCTAAATTCATTGAAGCACACATTAAAGAAAGCCTTAAAACTCAGTAGTTTTAGTTATTTGTTTCGAAGGAAGCCGGGTCGTCTAGCGGTCAAGGATGCGGGGCACCGTCGGTCTCAGGGCCGATGGCCCGACTCTGGACCACCATGGGGAGTACCCCCGTGACCGGGGTTCGAATCCCCGCCCGGCTACCATTCCACCACATTCTAACACTAATGTTAAAAATATAGTGAGTTGTTAGATTTTCGGCAAATATGATAGATCTATTTTCTTCGGTTCATAATTTGGCAATTTTCCTTCTAAGTACTCTTGATATCCTGAGAGGTCCAGTAGTCCGTGTCCGCTTAAGTTGAAGAGTATTGTTGCTTTTTCACCCCTCTTCTTAAGCTCCCTTGCTATGTCTATTGCTGCTTTTACTGCATGCGCCGATTCCGGTGCCGGAACTATACCTTCACATTTTGCAAAAAAGACTGCAGCTTCAAACACTTCTCTTTGATAATAAGCTATGGGCTTAACTATTCCATGATTCACGAGAATGCTTAGCGATGGTGCTACGCCATGATATCTTAAACCTCCAGCATGTATTGGTGGAACCCTGTACTTATGACCCACAGTATGCATTTTAAGTAGCGGAGTTAGTTGACCTGTATCTCCATAGTCGTACCTATATTCTCCACGGGTCACTGTAGGTGAAGCTTTCGGTTCAACAGCTATAAATTCAATGTTTGTTTTCCCCTTTAACTTATCTCTTACGAAGGGATACGAGAGTCCTGCAAAATTGCTTCCACCACCAACACATCCAATAACGTAATCTGGATATTCCCCTAACTCCTCCATTTGCATTTTAGCTTCAAGACCGATTACCGTTTGGTGAAGCAATACATGGTTTAAAACGCTGCCTAAACAGTATCTGCTTTTCTCATCTCTTAAAACATCCTCTATGGCTTCACTAATAGCAATACCTAAGCTACCGGGGTTTTCAGGGTCTTCTTTGAGAATTTTTCTTCCAACTTCAGTATTACTACTTGGACTTGGAAACACTTCTGCTCCATAAATTTCCATTAATATTCTACGGTATGGTTTTTGATCATAACTGCTACGTACCATGTAAACTCTAACTTTGACATTAAAAATCGCTCCAGCAAGAGATAGGGCACTACCCCATTGGCCAGCACCTGTTTCAGTAACCACTCTTTCAATACCTTCAAGCTTATTGTAGTATACCTGTGCTAAAGCAGTATTTACCTTGTGAGAACCTGTTGGCGTAACCCCTTCGTATTTAAAGTATATTTTTGCCGGAGTATTGAGAGCTTCTTCAAGTCTTTTAGCCCTTATTAAAGGTGTAGGTCTTCCTATTTCGGCATAAATTAGCCTGACTTCCTCAGGTATTTTAATATGTGTTTCTTGAGAAACCTCTTGACATACAAGTTCTTTTGCAAAAAGTCGTTCAAGCTTTGTTAGCTCAACAGGCTTATGTGTTTGAGGGTCGAGAGGTGGCGGAATGGGCTCTGGAAGATCTGGGAGAATATTATACCATTTATTAGGTATGAGATCTGGTTTTAAAAGGGATTTTAGCTCATTTAAACCCATTGGCGCAAAATTTTCACCTAACCTCATAAAAAGATCTACACTATATTTAAGGAGTTTGCTAAATAGACGCTTTTGAAACTCTATGCTTAATTTAACCATTAACTATATTGGGTTAAGCAATGAACATATAACATACCTCAATTATTACGTAAGTAATGGGAAAAGCCATGGCTTACGTTGACGCTCACTGCCACCTCTATGAATTTAATGAACATGAAATCAAAAGTTTCTTAAAAAATACACTCATAGCAGCCGTTTCAGATGACCTTGAATCTTCAATGATAACCATAAGATTATCGAAAAAATATAAGAACATTGTTCCATGTATAGGTATTCATCCATGGGAAATAAATAATGCTTCATTAAATGATGTTTTAGAATTAGAGAAAGTAATCATAAAGTATGGTATAAAGTGTTTAGGTGAAGTAGGGTTAGATAGAAAATTTGTTCCAGAAACCATAGATAGGCAAAGAATGTTTTTCAACGAATTCCTGAGAATGGCTAGAGAATATAATTTATCAATGAACATTCACTCGGTAAATACGTGGAGAGAAGTTTACGAGTTGCTTGTAAAAAACGATGTTGAAAAAGCTGTTTTCCATTGGTACACAGGCCCCCTTGATTTAATAGATGAAATAGTAAATGCGGGATATTACATTTCAATTAATCCTACATATAGGATTCAGGAAAAGCATAGAATAGTAGTGGAATATGTGGACTTAGACTACATAGTTACTGAAAGCGATGGACCTTACGAATATAAAGGTTTAAAACTTAATCCGCTAATGATAGATGAAACATTAAAGTACATTGCCCATGTAAAAGACTTAAACTTAAACTTTGTAAAAAGAATTGTGAGAAGGAATTTTGAAAAGGTCTTTTCAACATAAGAAAGATTTTCAATGAGTAAAGAATTAAGGTTATTACTGATTTAAACTCTCTAGGTGTA
>Ga0190363_1002320_pt1 | contig 10897 bp, 10 predicted proteins | sample 48721867_MG_FD_161272 | JGI IMG/M metagenome (GOLD analysis project Ga0190363, IMG submission 161272) | Hydrothermal vent microbial mat bacterial communities from Southern Trench, Guaymas Basin, Mexico - 4872-18-6-7_MG | ecosystem: Environmental > Aquatic > Marine > Hydrothermal vents >...
CAAAGAGCAGCTCTATGTATTCCGGTGAGTTCAGTGAAATTACTGAAACCACATCACCTTTCTCTATTCCCATCTCAATTAACGAGTTCGCAATTCGATTTGAGTTTTCGTAGAGTTCGTTGTAAGTTACTCCCTTTTCTTGAAAAACTACAGCCACTTCATCTCCAAAAAGTTTAGCACTTCTCCCTATAATATCCCCTACCGACATCTGATTTACTTTCATAAAACCTACCTCTTTAATAAATAATCATGAGCAAATATTAAAAAATTTGCCAGTGTTTATGAGCATGTCCAATCATTTTTCAGAAAGTTGCTCTTGAGATTTTACAACAGGATAGATGTTATTTGATGAAACTAATTCGGGATACTGCACTAAACATCAAATTTCCGATTTTTCAAAAACCCATAAGAATTAATATCTTGAAACTAAAAACTACGTAGGCTATGATGAAAGGACCCCTCTGAGAAATGATGAGGGTATTGAGTTCTGAGCCTATTCCTTTATTTCTGGTTTTTGAAGTTAAACCACCTAATCAGCTTTTCATGAACTCCCTTAGGAAAACGGTTGCATAACATCCCTTTGGAAGGAAAAAACTGAAGTATGCATTTCCATTCGTATCACACTCAAACTCAAGGTTTGAGAAACCGAATGGAATCTCAGCAGATCTGAAGCCGCCCGATGAAGAGAATTCCTTATATTCATGCTTGAAATCTTCAACCGATATTCCATCAGCTTCGAGAAACTCCATCTCCTTTCTTATTGCCCAGTTTTCCATATCCAGTTTGGTATCGTACCCGGGCAGAGGTAGGACTAGTAGGCTTCTGCCCTTTGATATTAGAAACGCTACTCTTCTCTCATTTAGACTCGTTTTGACGGGCTCATTTTTTAGGAGGGGAACGAAAAGTTCTTGAGTTCCATGTTCAACCTTTCTAATCGAAATAAAGTCTACGTAATCGGTGGTTTCAAACTCTCTCAGGCTTCCAAATTCCCTTATTCTTGCAGAGAGCGTTCGATTGAAAATCCATGATTGATAGGCATGGACGAACATGAGTTTCAAGTTTTTGGGAAGGGTAAGCAAAGCTTTTTCTTCGTTTAATCCTTCCTGCAACTTCTGGAGAAGGTTCCTTTCATATCTTAGATAGCTAGGAAGCTCCCTCAAACCGAACTTCGCATCTCTCGTCTCCCAAAGCTCCTCTCGAACTTCTCTGACTTCCTCGTTCTCGAGCTCAAATGGTTTTGCAACGTATGTCCAGAATGCCTCTTCGTATTCCCTCCTGAGCAGATGTAAACCCACTTCATGGGTGATGTATCTTATCGTTCCAAATCTTTGAAGGCCGAAGAAGTTTGGAGTTCCCTTTCCCTTTAGTTCCTCAACGGTAGAACTTATTTCTTCCTCCCCTCCATCGATCTCGGTAATCCTGATCTCAAAAAAGTTTCCAAGCAGATCTCCAAGCTTCAAACCTCTCCTAGTTTTTCCAAGAACCTTTATTTCCGCATCCTTAATGCTCAACTCTTTCAGCCTTTGAATCATCCCATCATCCACTCTTTTTATCGAATAAAACTGTAGAGTTTTGGCCCTTTTATCCTTCGTACCGGAGTACTCAATCCTCTTCTGGCTTATTCCCAGTCTGTTTGAGAGGATACGGGCGAAATTTATCGTATCCCAGTTTGTTTTCTCCACGAGAATTATAAGATACGAGCCATCCTCATGAAACTCAGGGAGATCGATTACTTCAGTTACCTTGAAGAATGATGGATCTGACTTTATCTTCCCTCCTATTCCGGGGGTTTTAGTTATATACTCCTCAATTCCTACTTTTTCCTCCCCCAGCTTGGAAATTTCTGTGTAAGAATTCATCTTCCCATTGACTCCAGAAGACGAGGATTTATGAAGTTTCCTTTCCTACTTCAGTCATTCCTCCAGCTTTTCAACCATATCAAGCCAGCGATAGCTAAAAGGAGGGCCAAGAGAGATATAGAGATTCCTGAAATCCTCCATTTTATTTTGAAATTTCTTCTTTATATTCTTCGAATTTATCCCCCTTAACTCGAGTTCTTTTACAGTTTCTTTCATCTCCTTGAGCAGGTTAAAATCCTCCAACATTCTCATATAGATCCACTCGATCCCGTCCTCGATATCATGATCTTCAAGGTGCATTCTGTACTTTGAGATGGCTGAAAGAAATGAGAAGGCTGAATCGGGGTTCTGGATGAAAAGAGAGACAGCCTTTCTTCCAACCTCACTCCAGAACTTCTTTCTTCCCTTTATTGTCCTGTAAGCCTCTATTATTCCCGTAAAATGACTTTTAACTCCCGGCTGACGATAGGCATTTTCAAGGGGGTAGTAAATCTTCCTTTTACCCTTTACCTCAAAGGAAACCAGCTTTTTCTCAATTAGGTCTTTTAGATGATTGGATAGAGCTGGAGCGGATAGCTTCACCCTGTCAAGGAGGCTCGAGAAGTCCATCCTTCTCTCGATCAGAGCAATCAAGATTCTATCACTGTTCCTCGTATACGCTTCCTTCTGATACATTAACTTAACTAACTTTAGTTTATTTATCAAATTTTCGGTTCTATTAATTAAATGAGTTAAATTGAATTGGTCAATAAAGCTGTCAGGAGATCCGATAATATCTCAGACCTTAATAGCCCCCCCGGTAGACCTTAGTAGACTTCATCAAGCCGTCTCTGCAAGGGTTTTCTTTCGATTCCAAAGAATTTTCTCGCTGCTTCAGCAATCCTATCGATGTTTTCCTTAGTTGTATAAATCCCCATCATCCATGAATCTTTTTCTGCATCCTTTAAAGCCCTGACAATCGGCGAACATTCCTCCAGTTTCATAGTCCTATCCTCGAGTCTAACGATTGCTGAGGTTTCTTTAGCATCTTCCAGAGGCGGGATGTCCACGATTATCTTTTCCTCCTCGACTCCCGAAAGGTTTGAGATCTCCATTTCAGCTCTTTTTTCAGTTATCCTATTCACATCAACACCAATTCTGTCCCTTCCAACGTAAATTGCTCTTTTAAAAAGCCTCCTCTCGTTTATCCTTTCCATCATCTCTCTGACATAACCACCGGAGGATTTGAAAAAGGCGATAATTTCACAATCATCCATTTTTATGATGTCGATCGCTTTAAGATTTCCGTCGACTATGCATCGCTCCAGAGCTTTCTCATACATCTTTCTAGCTATTCTACAGACGTGATGAAAATAAACGGTGGGATACATCATGAATCTGGAGATCAAGAGGGATTCTGCAGCTCTCAAACCCTTTTCATCTATCACTACTCTTTCACCTTCAAATTTCAGGGTTTCTAAAAGCCTAGAGATGTCAAAAACTCCATATGCAACTCCCGTATAGTAGGAGTCCCGCACAAGATAATCCATCCTGTCTGCATCGATTTCTCCGTTAATCACATTGTACGCGCTTTTTCCCTGCACGTGCTGGGTGATTCTTTTCAAACTCAAACCGAGATCGCTGAGGACATCCTCAACCTCCGACCCCTTCAGAAATTTTGCAAGGTTCTCGTGACTCGTCTTAAGGTACTCCCTGATTATCCTATCACTGGAGTGAGAGAACGGGGGATGACAGATGTCGTGGAGTAAGGCTGAAGTGAGGAGCTCCATTTTCAGATCCTCATTGGCATTCAGCCTCTGAACAAGGCGTGAGGTGATGAAATAGGTACCAAGGCTGTGTTCAAACCTCGTGTGATTCGCACCTGGATAAACGAGGTTAGCAAATCCAAGCTGCTTTATCCTCCTGAGCCTTTGAAATTGAGGAGTATCGATTATTTCAACTACCCAAGATGGGATCGGTATAACGCCATGCACGGAATCTTGGATGGATTTTAATTCTGATCTGGAATTGGTTGTCATAAGGTTAAGTCATTCAGATCCTTAAAAAATGTTCTCTGAGGAGAGGGGAAAGATTTTTTAAACCTTTATCCGAACCTTCTCCCACGGGGGCGGTAGGGTAGCCTGGTTATCCTTCCGGCTTTGGGAGTTGGTAACTGCAGCCAAAAAAGCCGGCGACCGGAGTTCAAATCTCCGCCGCCCCATTTTGAGATGATTTTGCAAACTAATTCGACTGAAACCAATTAATCAAAGATTCATCAATCAAAGATTTAAATTCTCGAAGCTAAGTAAAATCTATGGAATTCGACAAAAATATGACAATTAACATCCAGCCAATCGGGTATGTAAACAGAAAGATACTCGAATTCCTAAAAGAAAAGCTTGGACAAATATTTGGAGATTCAAAAATTCTAAAGCCCGTTGAAATAAACAGGTACTGTTTTGATGCTATTAGGAGGAAGTATATATCTACTTGCTTGTTGAAAAGCTATAAAGTCGATGGAATCACTCTCTTTGTTACAGAACACGATCTCTTTGCAGATGAACTCAATTTCGTTTTCGGAGAGGCGGAACTCAATGGAAAAAGAGCGATAATATCTCTATACCGGCTTAAACCGGAATTTTATAAAGAAAGAGATGATGAGGTCTTCAAAGAGAGAGTTTTGAAAGAGGCGATGCATGAGCTTGGCCACGTTTTCGGCTTGTTGCACTGCAAAAATCCCAGATGCGTGATGTACTTTTCAAACTCGATAATTGACACCGACAGAAAAGGATGGATGTACTGTGAGCGATGTAGAGCCAAGCTTATTTCTAAGTTTAATTTTAAATCTTGATCTTAGCCTAATCCTAGATCATTTCAAAAAACACATTTTGCTATTCCCGTACTATAGAGGCATTCTCCGCACGAGGGACTGTTGACGTAACAATCCTGATTGTGCTCTAAATACCAGCATCCAGAAACATGAGGGCAATCGGCACACCATGGAAATGTGCTCATATCTTTTCTTTTCCTCTCAAAGGTTGATAAAGCTGAGACCACGTCATCGTATTCCTGGAAATTCAGATCTCCAACAATAAAAGCATTAACCTTTTTCTCGTGATTGTTTACGAACTCCGTATGAGTTCTTGAGAATATCATACAGCTTGAAACTTTTCCATCCGCCCTTACGAAAATTGAATTCCGATAGGGACACTCCCTCTCAACGGCATTTCCGAAAAATTCTGGAATATCAAGTTCTACACCCATTCCCTTTGCAAATTCTCTTAATTCCTCCAACTTTTCCTCAGCCTTCATGGCATTATAAATCCTCTGGGTTGATTCAAGGATATAAGAAAGATTAACGAGATAACCCTCCTTTCTAGCTTCCTCGAGGATTCCATTATACCTCTCTAAAAATTCCCCTCTCCCCTTGGAATAGTCGTGAATTACCTTAACTATGAAATCCTTATCGATCTCAGAACCATTCCCGAATCCAGCGAGGTCGATTATCCTTCTGCTGGGCTCAAAGTAAACGGCTTTATTGTAAATCTGTTTGTTTGGTGCAACGACATTGGTCAACTTTACGTCAATCCCATAATTTGCCGCAAGTTCTACCAAGTCTTTCAGATTTTTAAGGTTCTCAGATGTGATTACAGACTCTATAAATGCCTTTTCTCCGGCTTTTTTAAGATTCTTAAGGATTCTTTTTGCCTCAGAACCTTTTCTGACTCTTTTTAAGTACTCTTCATTCGTCGAGTCCAGCGAAAAGCCAATTCTGTCCACAACCTCTACAATCACTCCAACATCGTTAATTCCGTTTGTGCTTAGAACTATCCTTCCACCCAGCCTTTCCGCGATCTTCTTCAAATTTCTATTCCTCAGAGGTTCTCCATATCCATAGAGAACGTACTCTTTATCACACCCCACAAGCTTCTCGATTACCTCTTCAGCCACATCCATGGCCTTCCCATTCCTGAAGCAGTAGCTGCAGTTGAGATCGCATGCCGTCGTTACTTCGATCTGGATCATTACCTCTAATTAGCTAAAGGTAATTTAAGCTGTACCCCTAAATTTTTACTGAGCACAGGATGAATTAGTAGATTTAAATCAGTAGATTTAATAGAAAAATAATATAAATCAAAAAATCAATACCGATAACAAGATTTAAGTTAAATTTTGATTGAGAGGATGAGGATGCTCGAACTCATCGCGAGACTCATGGCTATGGGAGCTGATCTCGGTTCAAGAAATGCCGTTAAGAGGGCTTTAGCTTTCATAGGTGAGACGGAGGCGGATGAACTCGTCGATCAGATTTATGTTTCCGTAAAGAACAATGCACTCAAATCAGACTTCGCGAATATCCCTGTTGAGAAAAGAGCCTTATTCCTGCCACAATGCTTGAGAAATCCAGAAAAATGTGAGGCAAAGCTTACCGAAATCGGTTATACCTGCCAGAAATGCGGTAGTTGCTCGATAGGAGAAATAATTGAATATGCAGAATCACTCGGATACAAAAACATCTTCGTCGTCCCCGGCGGTAGCATGGTTTTGAAGATCTTGAAAAACAGCAGTAACATCAAGGCTGCTCTTGGTGTTGCATGCTATCCTGAACTGAGTGAGGCGATTGAAAGGTTATCCGCATTCGGCTTTTGCACCCTCGCAGTTCCTCTGCTAAGGGCTGGATGTGTAAATACGGAAGTTGATGTTAACAAGGTAAAACAATTCCTTAAATTAGGTCTGAGATGAGAATCTCTAAAATCCTTAATTTCCTAGTCGTTAACACATCTTGGTGCACAAGGAGGATAGTCGAGTGGTTAGCCAAGAGAGTCGAAAGCGACGAATCTCAGGAACCTAATGAACCCAGAGCGATATTCTTGGATATTCCCCGCGAGTTTGAGCCTTACTTAAAGAATAGAAGTTTACTACAAGTTTTAAAGGAGAGGCTAGATACCAGATTCAAACAGCACGTGATGTCCCTCGAGCCGCTTTTTGATTTCGCTTTCGCCGAAAAAATACCCTTATACTGCTACAAAGACAGTTTCCATTCCGTTGCAGAAAGTTCAGTCTCCTTTGATTTGCTAACTCTCGTGTTAAAGGCAAGATTTGGAAAAATGGAGTTAAACAAATGGAGAGAAGTTGTTTCAAAAGATCTAAATAAATCAAAAGATTTTGCCGAGTACGAGGCAAACTTCATAGCAGAAAGAGCCAAGAACATAAGCATATGCCTTAATTTGAACGGGGAAATAGAAAGAATTCTGGTTGAACTTGGTTTTGAAATCAAGAGAATCCAGTTTTACAGATTCAACAGACCAATAGATAGAATCTATTCCCTTATCGGAGAGGAACTAAGCGAGAACACGAGAAAAGATTCAGAATTAAGAGAGTTAATAAAGAAACATGTGAAATTCATAGACGATGTAATAGAAAAAGGATACGAAGAGGCTTGTAGGATTTGGGAAATTTGAGAGATACGGTAGACCTAAAATCAATCGAAACCAGCGATCGAAAATAAAATAAAAGGGTTAGGGAGGTTTGCTTCAGTACATACCTCCCATTCCACCCATTCCACCCATTCCACCCATTCCACCCATGCCTTCTTCGCCGCCGCCTTTCTCCTCTTCCTTGCTTAGGCCTTTGGCAGCGATTACATCGTCGATTCTAAGGATCATAACCGCAACTTCTGTTGCCGAGGCTATTGCCTGTGTTTTCACTCTGAGCGGCTCGATGACACCTGTCTCTTCCATGTTTATGATCTTACCTGTCTCAACGTCAACGCCGGCATTCTTATCTCCTTTTTCATGAGCGCTCTTGAGTTCCACAAGCACATCGATTGGATCGATTCCAGCATTCTCTGCAAGGGTTCTCGGTATGATCTCGAGGGCTGTTGCGAAAGCCTCGACTGCGAGCTGCTCTCTTCCACCGAGGGTCGGAGCCCACTCTCTCAGCTTAAGGGCCATCTCGATCTCCGGTGCTCCTCCGCCAGCCACAACCTTTCCATCCTCGAGCGCGCATTCAACAACCCTTATCGCATCCTCGACGCCCCTTGAGACTTCATCAACGACATGCTCAGTTCCGCCCCTAATCAGTACTGTCACAGCCTTTGGATTCTTGCATCCCGTGATGAACACCATCTTCTCATCGCCAATCTTTCTCTCCTCAACTAAGGCAGCGTATCCGAGATCCTCGGGCTTCACCTCTCTAAGCTCGGTATGCACTTTTGCTCCCGTTGCTTTCGATAATTTCTCGATGTCGCTCTTCTTTACCCTCCTCACAGCAAGCACGCCAGCCTTTGCGAGATAGTACTGCGCTAAATCATCGATTCCTTTCTGGCAGAGTACAACGTTTGCTCCAGCACTCGTTATTTTGTCAACCATCTCCTTCAGCATCTTCTCTTCCTGCTCGACGAATTTCTGAAGCATTTCTGGATCGGTGATCCTTATTTTCGCATCGGTCTCAGTTTCTTTAACCTCCAGCGCGCTGTCAAGCAGGAGAATTTTTGCATCCTTGATTTTCTTGGGCATCGATGGGTGAACGACCTCTTTGTCAAGAACCACACCGTCGATTAGCTCGGTCTCATCGATGCTTCCGCCCTGCCTCTTCTCGATTTTAACATATTCCGAGTCGACCTCTATCTTTCCATTAACCTCCTCCGCTACGCTCTTCACAGCCTTTACAGCGATCTCGGCAAGCCTGTCGATTGCAACCTCTGCACCCTTGCCAGTCATAGCGGTCATCGCTATCTTCTTGAGAATGTCCTCATCATCTGGGCTTATCGGGATTGCGAGCTCATTGAGGATCTCGATTGCCTTATCTGCTGCAAGCCTGTAACCATTTGAAACTATAGCTGGATGGATTTCCTGCTCTAACAGCTCTTCAGCCCTCTTCAGAAACTCTCCCGCAAGAACGACTGCTGTGGTTGTCCCATCTCCCACCTCGTTGTCCTGGGTTTTTGCTACCTCAATAACCATTTTAGCTGCAGGATGCTCAACATCTATTTCTTTCAGAATCGTAACACCGTCGTTCGTTATCACAACATCTCCAAGACTGTCTACAAGCATCTTGTCCATTCCTCTCGGCCCGAGGGTGCTTCTCACAGACTCTGCAATCACTCTTGCTGCCATTATATTAAGCCTCTGAGCGTCTCTCCCCCTCGTTCTCTCCGTTCCTTCCTTCAATATCAAAACAGGTTGTCCCTGTAACGTTGCCATTCATATCACCTCCAGTTTAATGAGCGAATTTTTATGGGTTTGTTGTTCTATATAAATTTTACGATGATATCAAGAGTGTGATGAAGATTAGTTTAATTGCCAGCCGTCTTTATCGGGCTTTAGCGACCACAGATTCGATAAACGACGTCTTAGCAGCATTATAAGCATCACGATCCGAACCAAACTTAGCAGCCAATTCTGTCTTCAACTGATGATACTGTCAGCTGTCTCGGGGTGAGTGCGCAAGAAATCCCGAAACAAGATGTGCTCCAAAAATCGCCTGTTTGTTCGACCATATGTAGATGGATGTCTGGCGAACTCTTACGAAAAAACGTCTTTCCGGAATTGAAACTTCATATTCGGGGACATATTCATAACCGATGCCTTGAAGCGGTTCGATACATTCATCAGCTTTGGCAATATTGCGAGCACCAACCATGATGTCAATAATTGGCTTCGCCTCCAAACTAGGGACGGCCGTACTTCCGATGTGTTCGATTGCTACAACTTTATTTCCGATTATACCAAGAATCTTAGCCCTCTCCTCTTCATACAAGATCGGCCATTGAGGTCATAATCCACGACTATTACTTCCTGTCTCGTATTTCTCCTCCTAATGATCTCGGACAACAAAACTCGTCAGTTTATATCTATTGCCCCTTTACCAATTTCTCTTTCCAGTAACCCATCCACTTGCTGAAGGCTTGATTTGCGAACTGAACATAGGCATCTCTTGGCAACAAAGGTCTGCTCACCCGATTTTGCGTATCCTCCGATATCTTGCCTGCTTTAATTAGCTCTCTACCAGCCTCCCTCGCTGCCTCGAATACGTCATCGATTGCTACTCCCATCTCCATCATTGGTCTTAAAGCCTCACCATGTGGTCTCAGCAAAGCACCTGCGAACTCTCTGTTAATGTTTTTACAGAATGCTTTCATGTGAATCAGGAGGGGTTCAAAGTTGTCCATCTCCCAGAAACCGCACTTTGAAACCAGAACGAGCTTTCCTTTTTTCGTTCCATCCCTTGTCGGATGTCTGCAATGGTCATCTCTAAGCTCAATAAACGGTTCAGCAAGAGGAATCATTCTGTCCATTAGATTTTTCATCAAGCCCGTTACCCCATCACAATAGACAGGAGTAGCAAAAACCCATATCTCAGCATTCCTCAATTTGGAGTTGAGCATGTTCATGTCGTCCTTGTAGTAACATTCGCCAGGATGTCTAACCCAACAATAAAAACATCCACGACATGGGTTTATCTCAAGCTTTTTGGCATAAAAAAGCTCCACTTCTGCTCCGGCTTCCTCCATCCCCTCAATGAAGGGGTTAAGGATGAGAGAAGTGTTGCTCTTCTCAGCCCTTGGGCTTGAATCGATTGTAATAACCTTCATCGAATTCGCCTCCTTATGAGAATAGTAATTTTTCTGAATACGCCAATACAAATAGTTTCTGCAGATAGTTTCTAAAGTCTTTTACACTTTTCCTGCAAAATAATGGATAACGAAATTATTTCGGATAAAATACATGATGATGAGAAAAAATAAAATAAATAAATAAGTTAAAGTCAATGTTAATTTATGAAAATTAGATCAGGTTTCTTGCTGGCAAGCCTAACCTTTGTAATACTTTTAACCATCCTGATCATTCCTGTAAATGCCTTTAAAGATGTCGAACTTAAGAAAGTTGAGATATATACAACCTCTTCATTCGAAAATTACGAGGGAAAAGTCTATTTTTCTCCCATCTCAAGGGTTAACTGTAAGATCTGGATTAAAAATGTTGGTGACGAAACCATAGAATCAATTTTCCCGGTAGTGGTCGATGTAAAAAATATGATCCGGCACAGACACAATC
>Ga0190363_1002321_pt1 | contig 10896 bp, 12 predicted proteins | sample 48721867_MG_FD_161272 | JGI IMG/M metagenome (GOLD analysis project Ga0190363, IMG submission 161272) | Hydrothermal vent microbial mat bacterial communities from Southern Trench, Guaymas Basin, Mexico - 4872-18-6-7_MG | ecosystem: Environmental > Aquatic > Marine > Hydrothermal vents >...
GCTCCAAGCTTAGATGCAACATCTAACCATCTCTTCACATAGTCTACTTGTTCTCTCCTCTTCGCCTGCTCAGGTTCAGTAAAGTTATTTCCAACGCTAACACAAGGTATGTCTAAACCATATTCTAAGGCTAGTCGCTTAAGCTTAAACACGTAGTTGTCTTCAGTCGATTTAAAGTAATATACTGTGAGTTCTACACCATCAAGACCTAATTCATAGCCTACCTTTATGAAGTCCTCAAGTCCCATAATGCCTTTGGTGAAATATTCCCTATACGAATATGCAGCACAACCAATCCTCATAGTCACACCTACGTTACTTAGTAGAGATCGACTAGCGTAAATAAAGGTTCTCGTTTAATATTATCATGATAATATGTTGCGAGTATAGGAAGTTTATCAGATTTTTCATCCTTAAATTAAAATAGTGGGTACCGATTATTCTTAGCCTGAGAGGAAAGGTCATATGCTTGTAGTTATACATGGAGAGATCCTTCCTGAGACATGGGAAAAAAGCATCGTAGAAGTATGGAATAAAGGCATAGTTATTGATACTGAATACGGTGAAATGTCAAAAGATGTAACTGTTGTAATGAAGATAGAGAATCCATTAGCTGAACCAAGAATTCACTTGAAAGGAATAGTTGCGGGACGGCTAGAAGGGCTCTTTGAATATGTAGATGAGGTAGTAAAAGGAATACACGACTACATGATCAAAAAATACGGGTATACATATCATGAAAGGTTATTTAACTACCAGAGTCCAGAAGGAGCAGTAAATCAGATTGAATATATAATAAATAAGTTAATGAGCGCACCTTATTCTAGACGTGCACAAGCCATAACATGGCAACCGTGGAAGGATATAAAGAGCGAGCATCCTCCATGTCTTCAAAGAGTATGGTGTCGAATAATCGATAATAGGCTAGTAATGCACGTACATATGCGTAGCAACGATGCATTAAAAGCGGCATTTATGAACATGTTCGCGTTTACAGAGCTCCAAAAATATATAGCTGATAAGCTAAGAGTAGAAGTAGGTTATTACCTACATATAGCCGATTCCTATCACATATATGAAAGCGATTGGAAGTGGGCAGAGAAATTTGTATCACAAATAATAGATGGGAGGTCGAAGAAGTATTGGTGGAATACAGAGAGAGTGCTTAAGGTTGCACAAAAATATCGGTATATAGGTACTCTAAGCATGTAGGACTTCCTATATAGTAAAGGAGTTTAAAACTAAGAAAGCTAATATAAAAGTGGATTTTATATTTAATAATGATAGGAAAATGAGTAAGGTAAAGTCTAAAAGGGCAATTAAGGAGTTCTACGCCATAGAGCCGCCCTTTACCTACGTTGTAATATCGCAGGATAGAGAGACCGGTCTGATAATGTATGAAGTACTTGAGCCTATCCTTTCTGAAGAGGAGAAAGAAATACTTAATGAGATAAAGGAACTATTACTAGAAGAGCTCGATATAGAATTTATAAGCATAAAGGATAGGGATAAAGCTAAGCTTAAACTCGATGAAGCAGTAAATAAAATTGTAAACAAATATAGAATTAAGATGAGTAAAGAAGTGCTCAGAAAGATAAAGTATTACCTATTTAGAGACTTGCTTGGTTACGGTAAGATTGACGTTCTTATGAAGGACCCTAATGTAGAGGATATATCTTGCGATGGAGTAAACGTTCCAGTCTACATATGGCACAGAAAGTACGAATCGATTCCTACAAATATAGTATTTAACAGCAGAGATGAGCTGTTGAGCTTCATAAATAAGTTAGCGTACAGAGCTGGTAGACAGATAACAGTAGCTAAACCTATAGTAGACGGTATGTTACCCGAAGGCTACAGAGCACATATGGTCTTAGATGAGGTAGCTCTTAGAGGAGGTAGCTTTACGATAAGGAAATTCGCCAAAGAGCCTTATACAATAATAGATCTCATAATATTTAGGACTATTTCTCCGAAGATCGCCGCCTACCTTTGGCTGGCATTAGAACATATGAAGAGCATGATAATATTCGGTTCAACAGGAGCAGGTAAGACGACGCTACTAAATTCTATAGCTATGCTAATAAGACCTGAGGCTAAGATAGTTACTATAGAGGAAACACCTGAGCTAAGGTTGCCGCATGAGAATTGGGTACCATTAGTTACTAGAAGTAGTAGTAGTGCAGAAGGTGTAGTTGCTGAGATCACGCTCTTTGATCTCCTAAAGGCCGCTCTTCGTATGCGCCCAGACTATATAATAGTTGGTGAGATAAGAGGAGAAGAAGCATATACGCTATTTCAGGCCATAGCAACAGGACATGCAGGTCTTTCTACAGTTCACGCTAGCGATATAGAATCGTTAATGAGGAGACTTGAGTCAAGACCTATAAACATACCACGTGAGCTAATACCCTTAATGAAAATAATAATTCACATATCTAGAGTGAAGACAGGAGAGGAAATAGGAAGACGTGTTACAGAGATATACGAGATAGTAGGTCTTGATGAAAGTAATAAGGAAGTGAAATTAAATAAAATATTTACATGGTTTGCAAATATTGATGAATTTAGCTTTTCTGAGAAAAGCGAGATAATTAAAAGTATAGCGGATGAGATGTTTATGGATGAAAAAGATATAGTGGATGAGCTGGAGAGAAGAGCTAGACTTTTAGAGTACATGGCTCAGAGAGGTATGAGGTCATTTAATGATGTCGCAAGGTTCGTCAGGGAGTACTATATAAATCCTGAAAGAGTACTAAGGAGGGTCGGGATAATTTGATACTTACAGGGTTTGCTTATAGGACATTTAGAAGGATTGTAAGACGTTTAGAGAAGAGAGTGGAATGGTTTAGAGTAATATACGAAAGATCAGGACTAGACGAACCATTTCCTGTATACTTAAGTGTAATATTGCTTTATACAATATTCTCGTTCATAATAGTTTTTGCTATAACCACTACGTTAGAGATAGTAATATTTCATGTACGGTTAATAAGATCTTTAATCTCGTCCTTTATGCTTAGTGCAATTTCGGCCGCTATAGTATATGCTATGTTCATGATATATCCTGCGTATAGAAGCTCTTCACGTAAATACGTGATAGATGCTGAGTTAATACATACAATAGGGGATATGTCGGTACTCGCAGCAACCGGAATTCCGCTGTATAGAGTTATAGAGGAGCTCGCTAAGGTCGAGGAGAATAAAGACATAAAAACCGAGCTAATGAAACTACTTAAAAGCATGCAGATAGGAGGAGAGGATATAAGTAAGGCTTTGCTAAGGGCTTCAGAGGAGTCTCCATCTGAGAAATTGAGATCGTTATGGGAGGGAATGAGGAACACTATACTGACTAGTGGAGATCTATGGCAATACTTATACCATATGCATAAAAACCTAGTCTCCGATAAAATAGCGAATATAAAGCAAGTAGCTAGTACTCTTAATGTGCTTTCAGAAGCATATGCCGGAATAATGATATTGCTTCCAATGACGTTAGTTATAACGTTAACGATGATGTCAGCTATGGGAGGATATGTCCTTGGAATAAGTCCATTAGCATTATTGGTTATATTGCTTTTATTAATAGTTCCAGCAGCAGGGATAATTTCATATCTATTAGTAGATGCCATATTAAGTAAGATATGAGGAGGACAATATGGTACGTTACATAAGCCTTTCATTGAGAGAAAAGACCTTATTATATGCGCTCTCACTAAGTTCAGCTATACTCTGTATACTAATACCAATTATAAGAGGATACATAGATGTGCATGATGCATTCATGTTATTACCTACAGTCAATATATACTTTCCGAAATCGGTTAGGCTAGTAAACTACATGATGCTGGCAATAATAGTAGCCTTAATACCTCATGCCGTTATAATTTTGATTAACGATACTTATTTAGATGAGGTAAAGCGGAACGCTCCAATAGTGTTAAGAGAGATAGCCGAAGGACTCAGATCAGGAATGACTATGACGCAGGCTGTAGAGAGAGTGAGTCTAAGGAGGAAAGATCCGATAAGCAATATGCTAAGAAGAGCTTCATTGCTTATGTCACTAGGAGTCTCGTTTGATGAGGTTATAGAGAGGACTATTAGAAAGTATAAAGCCCCACTATTACAGAAAATCGCGACTACGCTAAAGCTAGCGTATATGAGCGGTGGTAAGGCGGTTGAAGTGTTGGAGACTGCAGCTAGCGTATATGATGCTCTATGGGCTTATGAAAGGGAGAGAAGAGCGAGCATACGGGAGTACGTATTAATAGTTTATATATCAATGGTGGTCATGGTCTTGGTTAGCTTCATGATAATAAATTTCTTCCTTAAATCGTTTGCAGAAACAATTGCTAAGTCAGCAATACCAGGAGTACCTACTCCATCAGGATTTCTAGTCCTTAGCGTTTATGACTGCCTATTGAGAATAGCAGGGATGCTTGAAGCATTATTTGGGGGATTAATAGCTGGTAAGATGAGCAGGAACAAGATAGATTCAGGAATACCACACATCCTATTTTTACTGCTAATAGTTTTCATAGAATGGAATCTACTAGGATATATGAGCAGTATAATAAAAGGATTTTTAGGGGGATAGAGGTATTAAATAATGAGAAACATGAGGAAGTGCCAAGCAAACGTATTAAGTGGATTAATATTAGCTGCATCGGTGATAGCGACATAGACGTTAATATTATCATGGGCTCACGCATCACTAGAATCGCTACACAAAAGCGTCTTTGAAGAAGTGACCACAGGAATAGAGGCGCTTAAAGAAAATATAGTCATAGAGGACTTCATATATCAGGCAGGGAATGATTATGCCTTAATAGCTATAAGGAACGTAGGGATGAATAACATAAAGATAAATAAGGTATATGTAAACGATACAGAGGTTGTAGTACTCAACGTAATAATTAATGGAGTAGGATACGCATCAGACACTATAATAGACGAAGGAGCTTACGCATATATAAAAATCAGCTTCTCCGCAACTCAGGTTAAGTACGTTAGATTGAAAATAATGAGCGAGAGAGGGGTAAATTATTATGCTGGGTTCAAGGTCTCATAGAGGACAAGCTTTAACAATAGGCGGGGTGTTCCTAGCAATATTGATGGTAATGCTCATCTCATATGTCTACACTATATTTAACTACATAACTAACTATAACGTTGAATCTGTAGAACTCCTGAAAGTAGCAAACGAGAGAACAAGAGAGGAGCTAGTGATAACGGGAATAAAGATGAGTAATGAGACTAAACTAGATCTTATAGAATATAAAGTGTATGGGCCTCCGGAATATGATTATAGCCCGAGTACGTTAAGTTCTATAAAGAACGCCCTATCAAGCGTGGATGGAGTAGCTTTTAGCGCAACCAATAAGGACAGCTCAAACGGCACAGGCATACTGAACATAGAATTCAACTATAGTTTAAGCGGAATAGCAATAAACGGAAGTCTCTCAATATATCTAAAGGCTACAGCCGAGGATGTTAGCGGAAGTATAGAGACGACAGTATCCATTTACGCGTTCAATTATAGGACAAATACATGGGAGCTCCTAGGTCAAAGTTTAGCTTCAAATTCAGAATATAGTTGGTATAACTACACCTTGAGTAAAGATTATCTTACTGGTGGAAAGATAAAGATATTAATAAGTACAAAAGCACATTCGCAGAGTGTACAATATACTGAGACTACAGGGGCCATAATTATACTTGGTATACCATGGCCTGTTATTATGCTAGTTCCTGCTCCCTCTTATGTAGGTCTTAATGTTTTGATAGATTACATGAATGTTAATGTTAGCTACTTTAGTGGTACCCTACCTATAGTTAATATAAGAAATGATGGAATTAGTGTTTCAAGGATTGTCGATATATGGCTAATAAATACTACGCATCATATTCACCTCCCATGTAACGTGACTATACCGCCCAATTCTGAAGTTGAAATAGACCTCTCAGGTCTCCAAAGTGCTGAAGTGAATGGTATTAGTAAGAGCACAAGCGATATAAGGCTTAGCCCTAATTCGAGATACGAGATAAGAATTATAACCGCTAGGGGGAATGTCTTCACGTATACGTTTAACACGTGAGTCTAACTTAGGATCCTAGAGAGTTTCCTCTTTAAGTCATCTAAGTCTCTATATACTAAAGTGAGCCAATTGCTTCTCTTGAGGTTGGGTAGACCTTGTGATGATTCTTCGGACACGACATAGACTACTTTAGCATCTTTTATGTCAACCGCCTTGGCGAACGTAGTGAACATGTCACGGACTAATTCATCTCCTTTCTTGTCTTCTGGACAGACGAATACTATTTTCTCGTCGCCGTTGCTCATGACTAGGTCGAAAGTGTGTACTACGCCGCTTTCACCCCTTATGCTCTGCGTTGTTTTCCTAAGTCCTTGTTTTGTTAGCACGTTGCTTATCGTATTTATTACTAGCTTCTGCTTATACTCTGTAATTTCACGCTCCTTAATGTAATACTCGCTTACCTCGATATAATCTGCTTCTAGAGGCGTAAATATGGTATGGCATGAATTACATTCATGTTTGATCTCAGGTTCAGTTATCCTGCTATTGCAATCTAAGCAAAGGAAGAACTCATTAAATTCATCTCGTCTGACTAATTCACTCTCCTTTAATTCCTTATGACAGTTAGGACATACTAATTTACTATTGGACTTAAAGCTAACGAAAGCATCTGTATAACCACAATCTATATGAGTGACTAGATAGGTTTTCTCTAAGTTAAAGGAACCACAATTAGGACAGTAATATCTAGTTTTTATATCTAATGCTCCGCAGTTAGGACAGGCAATCGCGCGATCTATTACTTTCTTCTCAAGTAGACCTCTCTCCCTTAAGGCCTCGAGGATCATACAGGAGGGTGCTGTTACTTTTAGTTTTTCAAGGACGTCATCTATGGCAGGATATGTAATGCCATGAGGAGTGAGAACTGGCTTTATTACTGTTACATGCTTCTCGAGTATATACGTGAGAACCCTCTCTATTACGTGATTCAGCTCAGAGTTCTCCGTGATCCCAACCTCTTTACTCAATGCAAGTTTCATGAAATATCACCATTTCTTATACCTTTTCTCGTTTGTCTAAGCAGTCGTACTGAAGGCAATGTCCATATATACGAATCACTTTGTATACCCACGTATGTTCACATATGTAATCTCTCCTATATTAGCATTATCTTTGGGTAATGTTTGGTCATATTAGCTTACTTAATTTACTGATTATCCAAACGTAAATTTGTAATAGTCCCTAATATACATATCACTTCAGATCTTCATTAAAATTGTGCTCTAATGATAATGTTGAAGTTGAGCTTTGCGTTAGTACCAAAAATTAGATTTTGTACTAATCTAGTAATTTTACTAGTAATGCAGGGATGACTACTTCATACGTTTTTGGATCAAGAACGTATATCCTTCCATCTTTTACTTCCTTATTGAACTTCTTTACGACCCTGCTTCGCCTATCGGTTATTACTAATAAGTAGCCTGCTTCCTTAAGTCTCCTAGCCAACTTAGTATAGTTCGTCCTTTTATGCCCAGCCTCTACTTCAATTATAACGCTTTTACCATTTCTCTCATTTATGACCATGACATCACATTTCCTTCGTTTGCTTTTTCCTACAATAGGGACACTATAGCCTAGATTGGACGCTATATAGGCAGTCTTCCTTACGATCTCCGAATGTAAGCTCATTTCTTCCAGCTTACTCTCCATAGATAATCCTCCTAATCCTTCTATAATGCAATTTATATTACGCGTATCCAATACATGCCTTAGGCGATAGTAAGGCATTATTAGGATATTATCCTGAAGATATTTAAGGTGATAGAGTGAAGGCTGCAGTGATAAAGAGCCCTTATGAAGTAGAGATAGTTGAAAAAGGTCTACCTGAAATAAAAGAAGGAGAGGCGCTCATATCCGTAAAGATGTGCGGGATATGCGGTTCGGATCTTCATGTATATAGAGGAAAACATCCCTTTGTAAAGGAACCAAGAGTTCCTGGGCATGAGTTTTCTGGTGTAGTAGCTGAAGGAGATATTTACAGTAGGGGGGAAGCAGTAACTATAGAGCCTCTAATTCCGTGTGGCAAATGTGATCTGTGCATAAGAGGCGAATATAATGTATGTAGAGACCTTAAGGTAATAGGGATACATGTAGATGGAGCGATGGCTGAGTACGTAAAGGTTCCTGAGGATAGAATATACAGATTGCCTAAGGGGGTGAGCTTTAAGGAGGGCGCTCTAATAGAACCTCTTGCCGTGGCTGTACATATTGTTAGAAGAGCTAAGGTTAGTTTAAATAACGATGTGCTCATACTTGGAGCTGGGCCTATAGGTCTTTTGGTACTTCAAGTAGCTAAGTTACTAGGTGTTAAGAGAATTTTCATAACAGATGTAGTAGATTATAGGCTGGATCTCGCAGAGAAATTAGGAGCTGACTATACGATAAATGCTTCAGTAGATAGCGTCGAAGAAGTAGTCTACAAAGCTACGAATGGGTTAGGAGTTGATATAGCCATAGAGGTGGCTGGCGCACCGAACACGCCTCTTCAAGCAGTGAAGCTTACCAAGCCTCATGGACGAGTAGTCATAGTCGGTTTCTTTGAAGAACCGAGAGTTCCTATGGATATGACTGAGATTGTAGCAAAGGAATTAGAGATAGTTGGTTCAAGGGTATATTGGCACGATTTTAAAACAGCCATAGATTTAGTGACTAGACGAGTTATTAATGTAAAGAGGATCGTAACGCATAGCTTTCCGTTAGAGGATGTTGCTAAAGCGTTCGAGGTAGCCGATAAAAAGCTATATAATGCTGTTAAAGTGCTTGTACTGATATCCTAGGGTATCTTTATTCGGAACTCGCAGTACGGATCGCCCATGGCAATGCATCTGGTTTCCTCAACATGAACTTCCTTTTTCAAAATGGTGCTTAATAGTCCCGCTATGTACCCCTTTATGAAGAAGCACATCGGTCTTTCTGATTTCTTCGCTATTACTAGAGATTCAAAGGAGTCGTAGAGATGTACTATAATCTCAGAACTGCTGAATTTAATTAACTTCGGAATTCCCCATCCATGAGCTAGTAATATGTTTAAAACCTCAGAGATAGTATCCTGATCGATAGTCCATATGTGTTCTACGAAGATTTCAGCATCTTTAGAGCCTAGAAGTTTGCCTTGGTAGAACATAAAGCTCATACCCGCATCGCTCATCTCTTCATACATCGTCCTTATAAGGTTGCTAAATGAATTCCTATTTAGTAATACTATTGATATTGCACCCCTGCCAGTTGTTATAGGATAGCCTATTCTGCTAACTATAAATGAGTTGACAGATTTCTTCCTTACCACTATTTTCTCTATAAATTCTAGTTGCTTAAGTTCATTTATCAGACTATTTATGCTTACATCACTATTACTCATGTCTATAAATGCTAGGAGGAATCTTTTGTCCTTCTCAGAAGAGAAATTCAAGGCCAATATCCGGACATTATGTTTGGCTAATATGCCTGATATTTTAGCGAGGACGCCTGGTTCAGGCATTATTCTTGCCCTTATAGCTATTTCAACTATATCCTGATTCTCCACAGGAAGTAAATAACATACTAAGTCCTTGGGTAACATAAAGCTTCATCTTACAATACATAAAAGTATTATTTTAAGTTAATGTTGCTTCGTATAATTGAGCATGTCTGAACAGTATCCTTGTTTATTATTTCTGTTCTATAAAGCGTACCAACTCCCTAAGAAAGAGACCTACATCGCTGTTGACACATATAGTCTGTTGCGAACCCCTATCGTGAATTTTTATTAGTACTGCGGGGTTTATATCAACGGCTATTAGAGGTACATCATAGGGCAACATATTTGCTACACCGATTACCAAAAGGGCGCTAGCAAGACCTAATACTAGGTCTACACCTTTCTTTATCTCCTCTCTGATAACATCTTGAGCTTTTATCATATCGGTTATAGTATCGTTTAAAGGACCATCATCCCTTATAGAGCCGACTATTATGTATTTAACATTGTTTCTTACACATTCGTACATAATGCCATCCCTTATTAGCCCCATTTTAACAGCATTCGCTATCGAACCACATGAATTCACCTTATTTATAGTCCATATATGATGTGCATGATGTATATAGCGACCATCCTTTAGAGAACGGCCAAGTGATGTCCCGTAAATGGAGGCTTCCATATCATGTACTGCTAAACCATTGCCCGTTATGAGTACATCAACGAATCCCTCTCTTATAAGCGTGGCAAGAGCTTCTCTTCCTCCTGCATGAACTACTGCAGGGCCCGCTACTACAAATATCCTACCTCCTCTCTTCTTAATTGATTTCATCATACTCGAGGTTTCCTTAGCGACAAGCCATGCCGGCTTCTCAGGCGATACTGGACTGGTCATAAATTTTAATTCTCCTTCTTCAATTACTCCTTCATCACCTACTACTATTAGATCTCCCTTTTTCACGTTCCTCGGTTCAACACATAATGCCTCTCCCTTCTTGGGATCGACTACTATGCAACAGTCCATTCTAATGTTCTTAACTGGAATCAACTTACCGTTAAGTAGGATTTTAGTTCGCCTATTGCTAGTTACGAAGAAACCCTCAGGGAGAATTCCATCGCTAGGTGCTGGTACTAATTTTACACCATCCATAGTGCCCACCCATAGTGCGTATTCTTAAGAGTTATGCTTCATGAATTTGATTGCTAATTTTTCAGATATTAAAGCCATATCGCTTATCCTAACTTTATCAAAACCAGCTATAGCGCTCTTTATCCTATCATTAAGAGGTGCTTTTAGATCCTTAGGAATAGCATTGTATCCGAACATAACCCCGTATATTG
>Ga0190363_1002322_pt1 | contig 10894 bp, 10 predicted proteins | sample 48721867_MG_FD_161272 | JGI IMG/M metagenome (GOLD analysis project Ga0190363, IMG submission 161272) | Hydrothermal vent microbial mat bacterial communities from Southern Trench, Guaymas Basin, Mexico - 4872-18-6-7_MG | ecosystem: Environmental > Aquatic > Marine > Hydrothermal vents >...
AGACACCTCGAGATTGACGTAACTTATACTTGGAACCGTAAAAGACCTTGCCGAAGACATTGGGCACTTCCTTAAGCGGTATTCCAATGCCATTATCCCTCACGGACACCTTCACTATGTTCTTCTCTCTAGAGATATAGGAAATCCTCACGCGGATATCGGGAAGTATCCTGTAGAGCTCTGTCGCGTCGAGGCTATTTTCCACTAGCTCCCTTACTGTCTGATAGAGGGCCCTTACTGGGTTCGAGAAACCGGCGATCTCACGATTACGGTAGAAGAACTCGGCTGGGCTTAGACCTCGAAATTCCTCGGCTGAGAGCAGTTCGTCGAGTATCGTCATGCGCATGACCCCCTAAAAGCCTTAGCCTGACATTCTGAGCATAACATCAATTGAAGGCTGAAGAGGCTGGTAGGCTATCTTAGCCTTTGTGACATATAAACATAGCGTTACGTTCAATAAGTGCTAGTTCACAAGATATAACACGGGTCAGCCTGCATGAGACCTCATCTTCTAGATGATGAACAGGTTCTATTGAAGTGCAAGCCTGTCCCTATGGCCTTCTTCACGCGCTATCTCATAGCTATTTACCCCCTCATAGCGGGCTTGATAGCGCACATGTTAATGAAACTCACATATGACGAAATGGTCGATCTGATCAGGAGGATAGGCATAGGGGGATTCATTCGAATAGATCATCTGACCACATACATCGTTCTCCTTTGGCTACTCATAGCCATACCTGGAATTATCGCTGGCCTTTTGAGAATAACGTGGAAGATCCCGATACTATACATGAGCTTACTCTGCATTCTAACATTCATAATGTGGTATTATGGATTGAAGGAGACGTTGTTGATATTGGTGTTAGGTCTAACGAGCCTCCTCTGGCTGACCTGCATTGAAGTTATCAGGAGGGGACATGAGTATTACCTGACGAATTATAGGGTAATAACACGAAGGGCGTTCCCATCCATAGAGGAGCGGAGCATCTTCTATAGCAGAATCATAGATGTTGTTATTAGAAAGGGTATTATAGGGCGGATATTCGGCTATGGAACCGTAATCCCCATAACGGCCTCAGAGCTAGGCACGGGGGATAACTTTTCCTTAGCTCTTGTAGGAGCTAAAGCTAAGGGATTAAGCGCTGACGTCGGAGGGGGGAAGAGCATTAAGGTACCGCGCGGTGCCACACAGCACGTCCTCTATGGCGTGCCGAAGCCAGAGCGCGTTTATAAGGTGATCTTGGAGCACATAAAGAAGACCGAGGAAAGCGAGTACCTTAGGAGGATAACGGAGGCCGTGAAAAACATAGAGAGGCGCCTAGGAGCCGAGGAGGGTTAGCGCTAAGTTGAACCGCCCTTTCTTAGCTCGGCGATGCGCTTTTCAAGCTCTGGAGGGATGCCGAACCCCACTACTTTGACCTCGACAGTCTTAACGCCTTCTACTGAACGGGCCTTTTCCTTTATGGCTTCAGTGAGGAAGAACGCAAGAGGGCAGAAGGGCGTAGTTAACATCATCTCAATGACCGCGTTTCCATCCTCTACTTTTATGTTACGTATGAAACCCGCCTCTACGACGTTTAAGCCTATCTCGGGATCCATTACCTCACGTAGCCTTTGAAGAACTTGTTGCTTAATCTCCTCATTCGAAGAGGACAGCAATATCACCTGACTCAGGGTCATAGGGAGTCCTATAAAAACGTTACTATCAGCTTCGAGGATAGTGGGTAAAAGGAAGTTCTATTACGCTAGCCAATCATTCTCACGGAACGGTACCTTCTGCGTCTCCATAGCTCGCGTTTTAGCAAGTCACGCACAGCGATACGTATGGCCTCACTTCTTGAGGGATAAAGGCCTTTAAGTACTAGCTCATCAAGTCCTTCTACATAACTCTCAGGAAGATGGATGCTAACCAGCCTGAGATGGCTTTTACGTTGCACTTTATCACACCCGAGGGAGTTTATTCCGCGTGAAAGCACATAGAGGTTAGTATTCGTGAGGTCATTTCTGGGTATTACATGCTGCTTGACATCCCTGAGCCTATTACGTGAAAAATATGTCAGCTGGAATATATACGCCTCGGATAACATTACATGTCAGATAAATTAGGTAAAAGGTCTTCATTGAAGATAGAGCACTAGGCATCTTGATGTGTTATTAATTTAAGTACTACATGATCCTTATAAACCCTTGACATGGTTCCCTCAGGAAGCTCACTAGTTAGGGATCTAGGTGATCTCAGTGTACATTGGGATATGGGTTCATCCTAAGGACCTATGCCTTGACGTCCTTGAGAGGACGTTTAGCAACATAGTGGGGTTCCTAGGAGGAAATGCCATCTCGGTCTTCATGAACAACATGAACTTTACGAAGATGAACCTTCTATTTACTTATGATGGTAAGGCGATCGGGTATAGCTCAAGGGCAGGAGGGCTCTTCTTCGAGCCTAATGCGAAGCTCTACAGGGCCACGTCGATAAGGCCGTACAGGTATCGAGAACTACTGTGCTTTGACTTAAGGCATGTGGTTAACAGGGCATATTCTTATGGCCTTGAAGTTGTAGCCCACGTCAACTGCCTTAACATGGGATTGGAAGGTAACATGCATTATATGGTTGACGATAGGGGGGAGCCCGTATTATATGGAGGGGCCTGGGTTTGCCCCTTAGATCCGAACGTCAGGAGGTATCTAATAGGTTTGACAGAAGATTTAGCTACACGGGAGGAGGTCGCTGAAATAGAGATAGGGGAGTATTGGCACCCGATATCGCCGTTGATGAGGGATAGGATCACGTGCTTCTGTAAGTACTGCCGCATAGAGGCTAAGGATAGGGGGATTAATCTAGATAGCATTATAAGTAGGATGAGGAAAGACGATTTAAGCAGTAAGATGAGGCGATTTATGAACAAGGTGGGGGAAGAGCCATTTGAGGAGGCGTTTACCTTCAGGAATTATGATAAGCTCAAAAGCTTAGTTAGATATGGTAACATAAGCGAGTTCATCAACTTCAGGATACAGACCACAACGGAACTTCTTGACGATATGGTAACTACGGCTCATGATTACGGCGTACGGGTATCCGCCTTAGTACCACCACCCGACATAGCCCGCTCGCTGGGGGTTGACTATAGGGCGATCAGCAAGATGGTGAACGTCGTTAAGCCAGTGTTATATCACAGGATGTTAAGGAGGGATGTCAAGTGGTTTAGTAAGCAGTGCGTGAAGGCTAGGAAGCTAAGCAATGGAATAGGCTATCCAGCAATAATGGTATTAGAAGGAATGAACTTAAGAGAGATAATGCTGACGGCGAGGAAAGCATTAGATACGTGGAAGGAAGGAATCATGATACACTCATACAGCTTAGCTAGTCTTGAAGAATTAGAGATCGTCAAGAACGCCATTAACGAATATGAAAAGAGGCGATCCAAGAGCTCATTTTGGTCCTTTTTTAAGTTCTAAGTAGAGAAAGTCCATTCTCCTTGTAAATGCGAGAAGATTAATAGTAGGAGAGCCGTGATATCTAACACACGAGGGTAAAGGGCAATAGCTAAGGAGAAGAAGGAGTTCATGAAAGGCATACCGGTCGAGGAATATGCTAAGGAGTATAAGGAACTTATAGAAGCCCTAAAACACTGGGGCTATAAATTCATGATAAGTAAGGAATAAGGGCTCAGCACAACCGCTTGATCATCACTTCCTAAGCCAGAACGGTCCCTAGTCATCATAGCCCTCATGTAAGTTCTTTTTATAATGTTAAAAATCATTTTATTTCAGCGGGATCATATCGGATGAGGTAACCCTTCATAGGGATCTTTGAAATAAAAATAAAGCAAATTACAGAAGCGGTAATTTTACTGGCCTGCCTTCTTTTATCGAGCGATATGCTGCTAACATGATCTCCGTTGCCTGTCTGCCATCCCAACCGCTAGCTTTAGGCTCGGAGTCCTCCTCTATAGCCTTCATGAATTGCGTTATCATGACCTTATCTACGTCAGGGCCCCAGTAACTGTATACTAGCCTCTTCATCTTCCAAGTGGCGAGGTGTACATTCTGGTTAAAGGCCTCAATCTCGATCACACCATTAGAACCTACTATATAGAGGTTAACGTCACCCCATGTCGGGTATACGCCCTCGGGTCTACTCCAGCTACAATCTATGGAGGCCTGTACGCCATTTCTGAACTTGAGCATCACAAGGGCGTTATCCTCGACCTCCAAATCGGAGCGTATATTTGCACCTACTTCCGCATATACCTCTTCAACTTCACTTCCTAGGAACCACCTAAGCAGATCCGCACAATGCACCGTATGATCTGTTATGCTCCCTCCTCTGTAACGGGGATCTCCCTCTCTTAGGTTAACACGAGCCCCATAAGAGAGCTCTGGCTCCACGAACCAGTGGGCTGCTTTATATGGGCAAGTACCGTGATTGGTCGTGGTTATCGAGATTGGTAAGCCTATATCGCCTCCTCTGAGCATATTATAAGCTTGAATTGTCGCCGAGTGGAAGCGCATTACAAAGCACGTTCCGAGCTTAAGTCCCCTTCGCCTAGCAATGGAAACTAGCTCGTCGGCATGTCCGAGATTCGTAGTTAATGGTTTTTCGCATAATACATGTACATCGTGCTCTAAGGCTATTTTCACATATTCATAATGCCTAGCGTTTTCCGAGGTCACTATTACGAAGTCCAAATCCCTATTCTCCGCGAATAATCTTTCCAGATCCGAGTAGTACCTCTCCACGGAGTATCGCTTTTGAAAAGCCTTACCTCTTTCTTCATTATCATCCCAAATGGCCACGAAGTCTACATTAGGTAGTTCCTTTAGAACACGAGCATAGGAGGGAGCATGTACATGAGCGAAACTGAGGAGGGCGGCCTTAAATTTCCTCATGGGATCACCTCCTCCTTAAGGGGTAAGCTTACTGGTTCGCCTATAAGGGACGATTTCACAGCTGCTAGGGATATCTCCAAGGCCTTATATGCATCCTCTGGTGTAACCATTAATTCCACGTCCTTTAATATGTGATCGGCAAAGTGCCTTATCTCCAGATAGTAAGGATCCTCGGGATATGTCTGAATGGTAGAATATTGCTCGCTAGTTCCCAGCCTCAGAGGGGCTGTAGACCTATTGTCGAATTGAAGGATACCTCCCGTCCCCACGAGCTCGAAATACGTGGAGAAAGGCACGGTCTTGGGATAGGCCCAGCTAGCCATCACGTACGCTATACCGCCCTTCTTGAACTTCAAGAGGGCGATTCCGTGATCCTGAGCCGTTATGCCTTTAACGACCCTACGCTCCGGTGAGAGCGCATAGACACGCGCTACTTCATCATTGAATATCCACCTTAGAAAGTCCATATCATGGATAGCTAGATCCACAAGGACCCCTCCGCTTAGCCTCTGCACCCCGAACCAGCCCTTGACACTCCATGGGGGAAACGCGCTGTAACGGTAAGTCCTAGCTATCCTCGGTTCCCCAAGTGCACCGCTATCAACTAGCTCCTTAGCTCGCTTATACTCAGGGAAGAAGCGTACTACATGAGCTATCATGAATTTTTTCCCCGAACTCTTCCATGCATCTATCATCTCCCTAGCTTCCCAAAGATGAAGAGCTATCGGCTTTTCACATAGGACATGCTTACCCGCTTTAAGGGCCTTGACTACATATTCTCTATGCAAGAACGTTGGCAGGCATACATCCACTACATTTACCTCTTCGTCCTCTAAGATCTCTTCATAATTCGTGACTACCTTAGCTCCATATTCCGAGACCATATGTCTTATCTGAGGAGCTCTTGCGGGCACCTCGAACACGGCTTTTATCTGCGCCTCTGGTATGCGAGCCCATGCTGCAGCATGCGTTTGCCCCATGAAGCCGAAGCCCACTATGGCAACCTTTAACGGCCTCTCCTGCATAAGTTCACCGTAAGAATATAGTGTCGGGAGAACGCTTAAACGTTAATATACCACATATCTTCTCTGATTAGGATTAGCCGGAGGGGTTTATCAGCCTCCCCTCACGATCTATCTCGCCCCTATAAATCCTAGTCGTCGAGATGGGCTTCCCATTCTCAGCAAGTACGAGCTTCACAACGCATATAGCTAGAGACCTTAATCCTTTATCATTACGGATCTCGTTTATCTCAAAAGCCCGATCGAGGGTTTCCTCGCTTACTATAATTGCTTCGATTTCAGGATCGCTTATGGTAGGCCCATAGGGATCGTTTAGTTCGACTATTTCAGTTCTTGAGAGCCATCCTCTCTTATTTAAGAACGATTTCAACTGAATTAATCGCTCATTAAAACGCCTAACGGGATGAGCTTTCCCTAACCTTCGAGTCAAGGCATCACTCGATAGGCCTATTACTACGAGCTTTGAGATGGAATAAGCCTCGTTTAATAGCCGCACATGCCCTTTATGTATAATCTCAAAGGTACCGCCCAAGGCAATCTTCTTAAAGAGGTAGGACATACCGAGGGCACCTCATAGGCTTCAAACGTGAAATTAATTCATATATACCCTTATGAGGCTTAGAGTTTGTGTGCCATGAAGCTTCTCATGAGGGGAGCGCTAACTACGGCAATAGTCATATCCCTACTCGTCACAGCGATCCTGGGTTACGTGTTCAAGGTGGAGCTATTACACCAAGTATACGTATATCGTGAGGAGAGAATAATCGTTAATCTAAGTGAGCATACCTCATCAATAGGCGAGGATCTGCTTTCCTTCGTGATACCGCCGAACATGAGTGGTTGGCAGGAAGTGGTGAGTTACAAGCTTTTCCTAAATGGAATCGAGGAGGATATAGGAAGGGAGGTTAACGCGGATGGCAATAAAGTGCTTAGGATAAGGAACTTGGAATCGTTAGAGCCCGGGAGCAAAATCAACTTAACTTTTGAGTGCACAATTAAGGTCATGAGTAATCTGCTCTCTTTCCCCCTCAGGGTAGGGCAGAGGATTGAAAGAGGGGCTGGAGGGGATTTCAGTGCCATACCCGTCTCCATGAGTGAACGATACTGTAGACCTCTAGATGAGTGGGATTGGAGAAAAGATGGTGAATGGAATGTGATAAGGGAAAACGCGTGGAACATTAGGAAGGATAACGAGAGGGTTTCGGACGCTGTAATAGAGGCGATCAAATGGGTCAAGGGTAGGATAGAATACAGTGAGACGTTAACCGTTCTCTCGCCTATTGAGACCTTGGAAAAAGGTAAGGGGGATTGCGCTGACCAATCGGCCCTAATAACTACCTTACTGAGGGCTATCGGAATCCCAGCATACATGGTCATAGCGATGTATTATGAACCCACAGTTAGCATACCGAATGAGGGAGGGGGGAGAATTACGGTAACGGAGAAGGGATTCCTACTACATGCATTTGCCATGGCTTACGTTCCCGATTTAGGCTGGGTACCCATTGACCTCACGAGCGGAGGGAACATCATTAGAGGACCAGAGGATTACGTGAACAAGGCCGCGATTGTCATGACCGATAGGGTGATAGCAACAGCCATCGTGAATGTAAGCGATCCAAATAACTATCTCATGTTCTCCGCCCCTAAGGGCTTAAAAGTTCAGGTGGAACGATCCCTGAGAAGGGTATATCATCCTACATATGGCCTCATTCTCATGGTCACGCTATTTGTGATATCAATTACAGGATCCACCGCCCTAATAATCCTTGCCGAGAGGTTAAAGAAAGCGCCTCCTTAGGGCTCGCTTCTCAGCCTGTATTATCAGTTCTATGAGATGTTCTGAGACATTATGCTCATGTTTGAGTATCTCCCTTACGTCTTCTACTCTAAGGCCGCGACCGCATAGGGCGAGCGCGGCAGTCTTCCCGTACCTTTTAATAAGCTCTGCGCTCTTGATTACCTCACGCAGGACGCGTAACTCATATCTGCTTCTGACCTTGCCCTTAAGGGCTGTTAGCTTAGTAGCAAACTTCTCATCCTTTAGCACACCGATGTTCGGCGAACCGCACACAGGACATCTGACCTCGTCTGGGAGATTCTTAATTACGATAGTGTCGTACCAATCCCAGTTCTCAGTACATATGAAGACTAGCGCCTCATTAAATAAGCGGGCGCGCGTAGCATCGAGGATTATCCTATGCAAGCGCTCAGGTGGTATGAGCTCTGTTTTACGAGCTATACGCTCTAGGGCCAACCTGGTAAGGGGAGAAGGAGATTCAGAATCCACGTACTCAGTCGGTAAATCACCTTCAACGATTCGCTCAATGAATGCTCGAGCAATTTTAAGGTTTAGATCCCTTTGTAGAAACTCCGAGAGCGCTTCTTCATAGATGGGGGTACCATCGAACATCTCGACTAAGCGCCTTATACTTATACCTGTGAAATCCACGGACTTCTTTAACGCGCCGAAGCGACGAGCCACATGGATCAGACGACGCTTAAAAAGACCTGAGCGATGCGCAATGCGTCTGATCAGTTTATTTAAATCCTCGTTATAGAGTCTCATTAAGGCCTTCTTTATGATTTTAGCTTTCATTCTCTTAGGCAGTTGAAGGACCACGCGATATGCATCCTGTTGTACGCCAATGCTTGATCCCACGATATCAGCGATAACTTCGCCTAATAGGCGAGCCAACGCGCGATTAGCTAGTGTTCCAAGGTGTGTGTGAACGACTATCAAGTTTCCCCATGATTCCACGAGCACTAATTTATCCGTTGGAACGGGTAAACCACGCTTATATTGCTCCTCCGTTTCAAGTAATGCCCTATAGGCTGAATTCTCATCAGCGGGATATAACCTAATGAGCTCTTTAGTCACGTCTTTTAGAGTAAGACCTTGGCTTAATGCCTCGATCACTCTTCTCCTTAGGGCTCCGACCTCTTGGGCTACCTCATAAGGCACTGGGATCTCCTCTCCAACCCAGGAGGGTATGGCGCCTGTAGGGTCATCAGTAGGCATAACGAATACCTTATCCTGCACTATATCGGAAATTATCCAGACGTTACCGCGGAAGACGAATTTAGTACCTGGTTCTCCGTATTCCGCTAAAAAGGCTTCGTCTAGTAAGCCAATGGGAGTATCGTCTTGCTTGTTCACCACTAAATAATGCTTCTCATCGGGGATCATGGAGAGCTCTTCAAAGAAGTAATGATACATCTCCCTAGTGCGCCTGGGCTTAAGCACCACTTCTTCTTCCTCGGCGATCCATGCAAGCCTTGGATAACGGCTATGCATATATCGCAGTACGAAGAGGAGGTCGTCCTTTGACAAGTTCCTGTAAGGATAAGCACGGCGATAGAGGCTCAGTATTTCATCAAAGGTCCAGCGTCGCTTCAGCATAAGAAGAGCTACTATTTGATGATTGAGAACGTCTAAGGGCTTCTCAGGTATCATCAACGGTTCTAACTCTTCATTAAGTGCTTTACGACAAATGACCATTGCTTCAAGCGTATCGTCCGGATCAGCCGTTATTACGACCCCCTTGGCCGTACCACCTATTCTATGCCCTGAGCGACCTACCCTTTGAACGAGCCTTGTAACCTGACGAGGTGACATGTACTGGATCACTAGATCCACGTGTCCCACGTCTATTCCTAGCTCTAACGATGAGGTCGATACTAATGCTTTAAGAACTCCATCCTTTAGCCCCCTTTCAGCAGCTATACGGGATGGCTTGGCGAGCGAGCCATGATGTACGCTTATTGGAAAACCCACGTCCCACACATGAAACCTTGAGGCGAGAACCTCAGCTATAGCCCTCGTATTGACAAATAGTAGGACTGAGTTATGCCTCTCTACTAAGTCCCTGATATACCTAAGCCTAGCTGCGACCTCTGGATGCGTGTAGAGCTTGAGGCTAAGTTCATAGTCTATTTGAGCAGGAGCAGGGAAGATCACATTAAGCTTCATTAACCGTGCGACTGGTACCCTAACTACCTTAACGTCCCTATCAACCCCTACTAGGAAACGGGCTACCTCCTCGGGGGAACCTATAGTAGCTGAAAGGCCTATTAGCTGAAAGTCCCGCCCACATATAAGGCGAAGCCTCTCTAGCGCCAGGACTAACTGAGCACCTCTTTTATCCTCCGCTAGCTCATGCACTTCGTCCACTATTACCCAGCGAACCTTTCTCAGGTGACCGCGCATTATCCTCCCGGTTAATATCGCTTGTAGCGTCTCAGGCGTAGTGATTAACAGTTCAGGAGGTTTTCTTGCCTGTCTGCTTCTCTCGGCTTGTTCGGTATCACCATGGCGTACTGCAACACGGATACCCAGCTTCTTACCCCACCACGTAAGCCTCTCCAGTAAATCCCGATTAAGCGCCCTCAATGGCGTGATGTAGAGTATGTAAATGCCCGGCTCGAGTTCCCCCTCTTCTTCCTTTAAGTTGAGAAACAAGCTGAATACTGGGAGTACGGCTGCTTCGGTCTTACCCGTACCAGTAGGGGCTATTAGCAATACGTTATGGCCATCCATGATGAGAGGGATTGCTCTCTCCTGAGGCTCTGTTAGCTCTAAGAAGCCCTTTTCGAGAAGGGCTTCTCTCACTGGCTTAGCTAATAGCTCAAACGCCTTAATTTTACCCAGTTCTCTAGTACGGCTATGAACCCTAGGCATAATAGCACGCTACATTAGAAGTACTTAGACGGAAATAAACTTTTACCATCATCATACGAAGCGAATATTTTAATAGATCATGAAGATCGAGGTTGTGGCGTCATCGGACTATGTATATATCAGGACCTACCTTAAGCGCTCTCTCGACAGGCGGTGACTCGAAGCGTATCTCCTTGATCCTATGCATTGCCTCCAGGTCCTCCTTCAAAGGCCTAAGTATCCTAGGTGCATAAACGTAATTGTCAAGTGGTTCGTTTAGTGCTATATTGTTCTCCCGCTTATACTTCCAGATAGCGGT
>Ga0190363_1002323_pt1 | contig 10894 bp, 16 predicted proteins | sample 48721867_MG_FD_161272 | JGI IMG/M metagenome (GOLD analysis project Ga0190363, IMG submission 161272) | Hydrothermal vent microbial mat bacterial communities from Southern Trench, Guaymas Basin, Mexico - 4872-18-6-7_MG | ecosystem: Environmental > Aquatic > Marine > Hydrothermal vents >...
TCATTTCGTTTCTCACTACCATTCAAACTTGACGAGGCCAAGCATCCTTAATGCATCAAGTAAGCCTTCAGAGTAGGCTACGGAGGCCAGGCTTGTCTCCAGCTTTCCCTTCTTCAGATAATATTTCGCATCTTCCAGATATCTCTTCGCCTCATCTACAATCTCATCTACTTTTGAAGGATCTAAAACCGATTTTTCAGCCATCTTCATCTTCTTAAAGACCGCTTCAGTTTTCTGTATGTATTTTACGACGAGCTTTTCCGCATTCATTTAATCAACTCCTCAACCCATTTCGGAGCATCGGCAAGAACACGCAGCGCTTCAGCCTCCATAAAATGAAGCTTTTCAGATGGGATTATCAATATGTGAGGAGGCTTTCCAAAATCGAAGGTTAATAGATCCTTAATCGCTCCAGCCTTAACCACAGAGTCTTCGGCTCCAGCCCTCGAAACTCCTACGGCAAGACTTTCAGCCGAGATAACCTTTTTCCTGATCTCATCCTCAAGCGATAACAGAATCTCGAGGGCTTCATTTATTCTCATATACCTTCCATTCTCCGCGTCTATGTCGAGAAAGCATAGCGTGTGAAGATCTCTCGCTCTGTTCTCAGCGATAACTTCATATGGAGTTCTAGATATAAAATCACCATCAGAAAACGGAATGGTGACGCTTCTTCCAAACCTGTAATTCTGCAGTCCGGAAAGCCCGATTGCGGCTGAAATTATGGAGGCGGAATGAACAACCTTCGTCTTTATACCTCGCTTCTCCGCCTTAATCCTAAGAGATATATGCGTAGTTGCTATTAGGGGATCCCCCGGAGCCAGAAAAGCAACTTTTCCATTCTCAGCCTTCTTAATGATCTCCTCTCCATTCTCATCCTCAAGATCTCGTCTAGTTAAAAGTATGATCTCTTTACCGATAAGATTCTCCAGTTTATTAAGCGAAAAACCCGCTAGGAGACTAGTGTATAGTTCGGCGAAGACGAAATCCGCCCCTTTTGCCTCTTCAATTCCTCGTAGAGAGATATCTTTCTCATCATAGAGACCCAACCCTATAAAGACTAGCTCTCCCAAACCCTTTCAACCCTCTATTCTTATTCTGTAAGGGTTGGTTACATAATATTTTGATACCTTCTTCAAAAGAAAAAGTTATTAGAGATTTTTGCAAAGTAACCTATTCAGCAAAGGGGCCCGTAGCTTAGCAAGGCAGAGCGGCGGACTTGCCTTTAGCAAGGCTGAAGCTCTTAAGCCTTGCCATATTAGGAGAAACCCGTAAAGACGAGAGGGAACCTCAAGTCTCGGGAAGGTCGAGGGTTCAATTCCCTCCGGGCCCGCCATTTCGCGTGGTTCAAAATTTTTATATAGGGTGATCCTCTCCTTTTTTCTTGGTGATGTGTGTTGCCCTACAGGAGTGTTGAGAGTCTACCTGTTGATGAGCCTTGTATTCGCAGGTAGCTTTTGGATCTTAATCCTAGGACCGCCGTTAATTATGGGCATTATTTTCTCCGTTATCGGGATTGGTTCCGGAGTAGGGGTTATTGGAGCAGCGCTGAGGAGATGCTCCGCGACTACGAGAGTATTAGGGATCCTAAGGAGCGTTACAGGCATGTTGACGTCTTGAAGGAGTACATCAGGTCTAAGGGGACCGGCGCGAAGGATAAACGGAATACCTGGTGCGCCGTGAGGAGCTTCTACGCTTTTCATAGGCTTCCCCTTCCGGATATTACTAGGAGCGAGGCTTCTAGGCTATTCGAGCCGAATGGGAGGGATAAGCGTAGGAGCATAGAGCTCGCTCCTCTTATGGTTGAGGATCTCAGAACCCTAATATTGAATAGTCCTCACCCCTACAGGGCTGTCTTCACGACGATGTTTCAGAGCGCCATGGGGCTTGCAGAGTTTGAGATCTTCAATCGTTACGGGTGGAGGAGGGTTGTCGAGAATCTAGACAAGCCTGGACCGGTCCGCGTGGATCTATATAGGGAGAAGACGAGTAGAACAGCCGTCAAGAAGTATTACACGTTCATAGGTGAGGATGCTAAGAGCCAGATCCGGGAGTGGCTTAGAATAAGGCCTGAGACGGACTGCGACGCTCTATTCGTAACATACAATAAGAATAGGAGGAAGTGGGTTCCTGTTAGGGGAAAACAGATAGGGGAAATGATAACGAAGATCTCTAAGAGGATCGGCCTGATAAAGCCGAATGGGCTGGGTAGATACAGGATCCACGCTCATGAGTTCAGGGACCTATTCAAGAGCCTATGCACGCTGAGCGGCGTAAACCAGGTGGCAAGCGAGTTCTTCCTTGGCCACAGCATTGACAGGCTTGGATACGACAAGTCGCCTGAATACGACGAGGAATGGTTCAGAAAAGAGTACATGAAGGTTGAGCCCCCGGCTGAACATAATCTCGAACCCGACGGGCGAAACGCTGGAGAAGAGGATTGAAACGTCGAAAAACGAGGCTGTGATAGAGGCTGTACGGAGCTTCGCACGAGCACTGGGAATAGACCCGATGAGGATACGCATAGAGAGGCAGAGGGAGATGGGCAGGGAGCTCACGTGGGATGAGGAATTCAAGCTTCTCCAGGACCAAATAAGGAAGCTCGTCGTCCATCCGGTCAAGCTTAACGGGGAGAACAACCGCAGATACGAGACGAAGCTGGTGACGGAGAAGGAACTGGTCGATCATCTGAATGATGGATGGGAGATAGTTAAGGAGCTCAGCAGCGGAAAAATAATAATTAAGAGGCCGCTAAACAGCGTGGATTAGACGGTCAATAAGCCTTTCCTTCCTCCTATACATCACAGCCTCGAAGCCGTCGATAAGCCTGTTAATCAGCTCCTTATATGGCTCCTCAATCTCATGCGAGATAACATAGTCTAGAAACTCATGCTTAAGGGTTTCAAGCGCCGCCTCCAGCTCCGAATCATAAATGATTATGACGTTGCCCCTAACCTCCCCGGAGAGAAGATTCCCATCAACCGAACGCTTCAACCCTCCAGGCATCCAGACGACTCTGAGTTCAAGGCCTAACCCAAACAGGCCCTTAAGCCTCTCCAGCTCCTCCTCCAGCCTAGACTTTAAGACGGAGCTACCGCCACACTCAGCCACTGAACCTCCCATACAACCTCACATCCACAGGAGCCATCGAACCCGCGAATCAACCCGGTAAAGTAGAGCAACGAGAGTTTTTAAGGGGCAACCGCTCCTCTGGATGAATCTGCAAAATTTCGGATGCATGCATAGAATCTGATGAGGCTCCACTCCATCAGTGACTCTTCTAGAGTAGCCTGTCCTAGCTGGGGCTTAAGCATCTCTCTAATTTCGCGTAGAATCTTCTTTAGATCACACATATATTGTCTCATGTGAAAAATATATAAAAGGGGTTAAGGATGGAAGAAACTAGGCATACCGTGCCTAAACGTTTGCTGTTAATGCTGATTATGTTTCTTCTAGTCGCCACAAACATCAGCAGTGTTTCGGCTACTAAGAACTCGTACGCTTTGGGGTCGAGATATGACGTAGCGTCATATGAAATAGCGGAGGCTGAAAAAGTCTGCAATCATATTGTCTACAGAAGTGGCCAGATGGGTTTCACCTCATATGATTGGTACGGATCTGCTTCGACGGAAAGCAATATTCTTTTAGCTGCATCGGGTAATGACGCCAATAATGCGATAGTGTTCTACATCGGGCATGGAGCTGACGACTCATATCTAATATTTGATGACAACGGTGCTTACGTGTGGTACGATGAAGTATATGCTGTAACGGGAGCACAAAGAACCAAGTTTGTCTTCCTGTGGTCTTGCTACCAAGCTGAGGTGAAAGACAGGATGCCAAAAGGATGGCTGCATACAACATCAGTAAGCGACGATGGATACCATAACCCTGATTATGGAGGGTTAACGTTCATCGGCTTCAAGGGTTCTGCCCCCTTTATCTCTCTAAAGATAGGCGATAGGGACAAGGCTGGAGCCAAGTTCATAAATGTAACCTACGATGTTCTTGCAGTGGGCACAGATTCATATGTAAATGAGGCTTTGAATATCGCCTCAATTAATGTCTGGGGAGTTGTGTGGGATAAGTCTCCGCTCTACGAAGTTTACGGCATGTGGGTATACGGCGACGGCTCCTTGAGTGTTTATGGGTTATCAGGGTGATTGGAATGATCTTGAAAAGATGTGGGAGATGTCTGCTTGTCTTCTTAGCGGCCATTCTAGTACTCGTGATGGCTCTTCCGGTAGATACTGTAGGTGAGGTTTATGCGGGAAGCGGTCCTCCAGTCGATGTTGTCCGGAGGACGATGCTTGACCGGGCTCCCGCCAAGTACGAGGAGGAGTACAGACAGCTGGTGGAGATGCTTAACGAGCTTCCGGCGGAGATACCGGTGGGTGAAAAAGCGGTTGTCACGAGAAGAATGAGCAATGTCACAGTTATGCTTACGGTTTACCACAACGAGCATGAGGGGAAGGCTAACGGCTGGGACTTTTACTGGCACAAGTACTGGCGTCAGGGAGATTTCGAAGCTAGGATGCCTAACACGATAGCGCTCTGCCTCAACGAGAAAGGAGAGGTCGCCTTCTTCTACAGTAGCCTCTGGTTCAACGTCATTCAGGTGAAGGGCGACGTGAAGGTTACCAGAAACGAAGCTCTAGAGAAGGCCTTAGAGATCGTTAGGCATGACATGGAGTGGATAGGCGTCACCGGAATAAACTGGACTGACATCGTGGGGGTGCTTGAGAACGAAGAGAACACGTGGCCTAGGTCAAGCGTCTATTATCCATGCTGGTGTGTCGAGGTGCGATACGACAGGTTATATGTGAGGCCTGATGGCGGACGCTGGATCATCGGCTACGTTGTGTGCATCCGGGCGGACACGGGAGAAATACTTTACCACCATGAACAAGGCGTGTATGCACCTGTGTCCCTGCCCGAAGGATACAAACATGAAGAGATTCAATCTGATGACATCCTACTCAACGAAGACCCGTCAGCTGCAGAGGCTCAGTCGCCTATCTGGCTAATGAGCATAGCAATAGCTCTCGTCATAATCTCTCCGTTAGCTGCGGTTTACCGCAGAAGGCTTCTACGGAAACTGCATCTGCAACATTAGACAACATAGCGTCTCGCAGCAGGATACACCGCAATAACAGGTCTTGTCTCAATCCCCTTTTTATTTCTGAGCATGCTGGAAAGATACAAGGAGCTTAAGGATCTTCTACATGTGTGTAAAAATTAGCGCACTTTCATCAACACTTCTAACTAGCTTCTTTTGTCAAAAAGTTATTTCTTTATTGTTTTATTGTTGGATATAATATCAGGGAAAACTCATGAAAACAGGTAAGATTATACACCGGTTTACTGCGAAGGATGGAAGAGAAGTTATTCTTAGAACTCTTAGATGGGAAGATCTTGATGATCTTCTAGAGTTAATCAATTCTCTCATAGAAGAAGGTGCAGATATATATTATGATACTAAGAAGACACGAGATGAGGAGGTTGATTGGCTATCGAGGGCAATAGCTCAATTGGAGAAGGGAAACGCGTTGTATATGGTTGCTGAAGTTGAAGGAAAAGTAATTGCTAGCTCTAGTGTAGCTAAGCGGAGATTTAGCTGTGAGAGTCATGTAGGTGATCTTGGTATTCTAATAAAATCAGGTTACAGAGATATAGGTATAGGTACTGAAATGATGAAGACCTTGATAGATCAAGCTCGAAGGATGGGACTAAAAATATTGACTCTCACAGTATTTGCTACGAACAAGAGAGCAATTCATGTTTATGAAAAAGTGGGCTTCAAGGAGACTGGGAGAATTCCGAAGGGAATCTACAGAAATGGAAAGTACATAGACCGTGTCATAATGGTGAAAGAAGTTTCTGAATTGGAAGAGTAGAAATCATCCAATTAATTAAACACTTAAAGCGCGTTAAAATGCTTGTGTGGTCCTCCTTCGCCTATTATGACTGTTAGATCTGACCATTTCATTCCATTCTTCTTGGCGTAGCTTAGGAAACTCCTCATTCCATCTATGTATTTATCCTCTACTGATAATTTCACCCATTCTTTGATAGCGTGATCCACTATCTCCTTCAGCTCGCTGGGGGAGAGGGCCTTATTCTGCTTTATTTTTTTAAGAACCGTTATCTTGAAGCCGCATCCTTCTCAGCAGATCTCATTTTGAAGAATTAGACGGTTTTTAGAGTCGAAAACGATTACGTGGACGCCTCTATGCCACAATCCACTACCATGAATCTTCTCTCTTGTCTCCCTACCAATGACCCGATTATTCTCATCAACCACATCTAAATATTCGACTTTTGTTTTCTGAAGGATCTTCCGGACTTTTTCATAATCCTTCAGTCTATTCGATCTTTTGTAGGATATCAACTGGTCTTCTAATGGAGAAACAGGAACTTCGATACCATCCACTTCAACCGTCTTCGGCTTCTTCAATCTGTGAGATAAGTTCACCCATTTGCCTCTTTCTTTTTCTCTATAGTTCCCCATGACCTCTACTTTGATGCCGTCGATTCTGAAAATGCCGAAAAAAGATGATATTTTATCTGTTTGAGAGTATTCGACTCTTTTCTCCTCGTATTTCTTTAGAATAGCATTAATCTTAAACGCGTCTCGCCTGATTGTCAAAATATCAATATCCATAGGTTCAACACCTACTCCCTGCAATGCCAAGCTTAGGCTGCCGGCTAAAACCCATCTGATATTGTTTTTTCGAAATTCTTCAGACAGTAACCTCAACACCCGCAAGACTTTTTTTGTCAACCAAAGAATCTTACACTCCAAATTGATATTAGTATGCGCTAAGATTTAGTTTATCAAGGATATAAATAATAAAATAATTAAGAGGTAGTGGAGAATTATTGTGAAGTGATTAAAGAATGGAGCCTATTATTGCGTGTTGCGGACTGACCTGCTCACTTTGTAAGGCATATTTGGCGACACAGAGGGATAGTAATGAAGAACGAAGAAAGGTTGCTGAAGACTGGTCTAAGGTTTTGAAGACCAGCGTGAAGCCTGAACAGATCAATTGTGATGGTTGTCTTTCAGGTGGGAGGCTCTTTTTCTATTGTCAAACTTGCAAGATTAGGAGATGCTGCATCGAGAGGCATCTCGAAAACTGTGCATACTGCAAAGATTACCCCTGCGAAAAACTTGCTAAGCTGTTCAAGTCTGCTCCCTATGCCAAAACCACGCTTGAGGAGATACGGAACAGGTTAACCAAGATTCCATAACTTATGCCTAGCGCGTTATTTTCTGACAGATCATGAGTAAGGTATCATGCTTGTTGTTGTCAAATTCTTCTTTTCCCAATGTGTCCCCATACGTATGAATAACAGTGTATCCGTGGCTTTCAAGTACGGTCTTTAAATCGTCATATTGGAACCATCGAAGGCGATGGGTTCTAACTTGAAAGTCTATCTTTCCATGATCATTGATTAGCCAGAGAGAATTCCATACTAGAATGTCTGGATTGTTAGGGGGCTCTGAAGTTGTAGCATAGAATGGCTATTGGAAGACGGGGCTTGTTAACGATTGTGTCTAGCCTTAATTGTCTGAGTAGATCATCTCGAAGTTGTTTAGCGTTCTAACACAGAAAATGAGTATTCCATTCTGTTTCAAGACTCTTCTGGCTTCTTCTAAAGTCTGTATTAATGTCTTGTCATCGCTTAAATGAGCAAAGGAATAGCCCATGGATATGACGGCGTCGAAAGGTAAAGGTATCTTTGCCTTATTAAGTGCAGAATGGGCTTTAGTCATATCCCCAAGTACAAAGCAGATCGCATACTTAATTCAATTAGCTTTTTCCTTGCTTCCTCTAGTATTGCCTCACTTACATCAAGTCCAACAACATCATAATCTAATCTTGCCAGCCTAAGATAATGCTCTCCAGTTCCACAGCCCAAATCTAAGACCCTTACAACCCTATATTGCCTGAATATTCTGTGTAGAAACCGGGCTTCTGCCTCGTACCGCGCATGATCCGAACCCCAAATCCTATCGTAGTATCTAGCTTCAAGGCTGAACGGGTCTGTCATGCTTTCACCTAACTAAAATTGCAGCGCGTGCTTAAAGTAATATGGCGTATAATGCTTCGTCTCGTAACTTTCCTTGCATATTTACGGCTTTTCTTCTTATCCCCTCGAGATGGAATCCGGCTTTCTCCGCGGCTCTCCTCATTGCCTTGTTTTCGGCGAGCGTGACTATTTCGAGTCTTTTAAACCCTCTTTTCCTAGCCAAACTAATACCGGCTTTCAGCAACTCTGTGCCTATTCCTCTTCGTTGATAATCGGGATGAATGGTGATCCCAACATCACCCACATGTCTTTTAGGCTTGTCTAAGCGGTGTATCCCCAGCCATCCCGCAACATTCCCATCCAGCTTTGCCAACAAGCAGAGTTGATTCTCGTCCTTCCGTGCTTTCTCGAAGAACTCTTTAAACCCTTTGATGCTTGCTTGAAGGTCTTGGCTGGGTGCTCGTTCGGTTTCAGCATACATATCCCATCTTCTGACTTCTGGATGAATCTCCATTTCAGCAACTCGGCGAATATCCTCTATGCTCAAAATAATCTGGCTAACATCCAGAATTTCCAAAACCAAGACAGACCACACCTAGCATGCGATGCTCTCTAGGATTTTATTCAAACAAGCACGAGGACATGAGAAAGTAATATTTTGGCTCTCAATTTAAATCTTTTATTAACCTTAGCGCTGAATTCTTGAGTCGTGCTTGGACATAGCGGCTGATATTTTGAGTATGCATCTGTGTATTTCTTCCGCATCCCTTCTTAGAACTTCTGTTATTTCTATGTCTGCTGTGCAGCCTAGATCCGCATAGTCACTCCTTAAAGCGTCCAGGATCATTTAAGGCTCAAGATAATTATCAGGGCATATATTTCTCTAAAAATAGTAATCTTTATGCACTATAAGTTATTCAGGATTTTCTTTACTTGATCAGTAATGGGGTATTTTGAAACTTTACTTATTGGAATCCATGCATAAGATATATGTTCACTTATTTTTATGTTCGAAGAATCCCTTACGGTTACATGAAAATTAAATTGTCTCGTAAGCTTTCCTCCCTTAGAATAAAAATCAAAATAGCCAATATATCTTTTTATTTCATCTATTTCGAGACCAGTCTCTTCAAAAACTTCTCTGTATAAGGCTTGTCTTAATGTTTCGTCTTTCTTCATTTCTCCACTCGGTAATTCATATATACTTCCCATAAAATCTGTCGGCGATCTTTGTAACAGAAGAACTTTATTGTTTTTTAAGATTATTGCGCCTACAACGTATCTGTTAATATTTTTCTTTTTTGCTTCTTCTTTAAGAGAATTTCACCCTTCTTAACATCTTAACCCTTCGGAGACGCGTATCTCCCAGCCTCTCCGCGTCATGCATTTCCAATCATCTCGCTTCTCGAGTCAAGAAAAGAATATTAAAGCGCGCACGATGAACCATGATATGCGCGAGCGCTATGCTGAAGATAGAAACGTGATGACGGATGTCTTGTCAATTTATGTACCTACTTTCTTCATTATGATTGGTCTCTCTATTATTTCGCCGATTCTTTCAATTTACGCAAAATCATTCGGAGTTTCTTACGCCACAGCGGCATTAGCTGTCTCAATATATGCTGTAGCTCGACTATTCTTTGATATTCCTGTTGGAGTGCTCGGCGACCGCTTTGGAAGGAGACCTGTTCTTCTTTTTGGGTCCTTCATAATAACTGTTTCAGCCTTTCTATGTGCATATGCACAGACTTTCTGGGAATTGTTACTTTACAGGTTTATTCAGGGCGTCGGCTCTTCTATGTGGCAAACTATGAGAGTGACATTGCTTCAAGATATCCTGAGGCCGGAAGAGAGAGGTAGAATACTCAGTTACTTTCAAGCTTTCATGTTGATCGGAAGTTCTGCAGGGCCTACTATAGGAGGAGTGGTTGCAGAAATTTGGGGAATGAGAGCCCCATTCTATGCTTATGGGTTAGGAAGCTTGATCTGTCTTATCCTTTCCTATTTCTTCATTAAGGAACCCCGGAAGTATCGGTCGAATTCCTCGCAAAATTCATTAGCGTTCTCCCTTGCGTTAGTGAATCAAATTCTAAAGAACGCTACTTACAGCGCAGCTTGCATTGCCACTTTAACCCTTTTCTTCTTGAGGACGGGATTGAGATCTACATTAATTCCTCTATATGGAGAAGCAGAGCTTAATCTTAACAAAGCAGAGATTGGATATGCGATTAGCCTTTCAACTTTAACAAATCTGCTTGTAACGATTCCTGTAGGTCATGCATTAGATAAATTTGGAAGGAAAATTATTCTTGTACCCAGCTTGATAGCGACTAGTGTTGTAGCGATTATCTTTTCATTTACAAATAGCTTCGTTGATCTATCATTAGCCTGTATCTTGTTAGGCTTAAGTACGGCTGGAGGAGGACAGGCATCTTTAGCTTTAGCATCTGACGCCACTATTGAAATGCCTCACGGTTTATCTATGGGACTTTACCGTGTTTTTGGAGATGTAGGATTCATAATCGGGCCAATTCTCGTTGGAATAGTATCAGACGCGTATGGTCTTAAATTCCCCTTCTACGTAGTTTCCGCCATCGTTTTCATCTCGGCTATTGTTGTTCAGCTCCTTTCAAAAGAGACCTTACACGCACGTAAAAAACTTAGATCTATGCATTTTAACGAGGCTGATGCCTATGTGAAGTAGCCTGTATAGAGTGCTCCAACCCTCCTTGCAAATCAGCAGACGCTTATCGATGAGGATTCTGATCGAGGTGGAGGAAGGTTTATAGGTTACGTAGGAGAGCTCGTCTTCGCGTGGGCGGAGCTGATCTGCCTGTATACGCATCTTTTCGTAGCT
>Ga0190363_1002324_pt1 | contig 10893 bp, 7 predicted proteins | sample 48721867_MG_FD_161272 | JGI IMG/M metagenome (GOLD analysis project Ga0190363, IMG submission 161272) | Hydrothermal vent microbial mat bacterial communities from Southern Trench, Guaymas Basin, Mexico - 4872-18-6-7_MG | ecosystem: Environmental > Aquatic > Marine > Hydrothermal vents > Microbial...
CTCACTCTCTATATGATGTAACAACTTAGGGCTCGCATATATCAACCCCGGCACCCGCATACCACCGGTTTTAGGTATCATATACCTATAATCGTCAATTTTCCTTAAATTATATGGCATCACGACCCCTTTTCTTCATGCTCACGTTGTGCCTCTGCTACTATTTTCTCCTGTATTTGTGGCGGCACCACATCGTAATGTGCAAATTCTTGTGTGAATGATGCACGCCCCTGTGTCATCGCACGTAACGATGAACCAAACCCATACATTTCAGCTTCCGGTATCAACGCATTTATCTTCTGATACTTTCCTTTACCTGCAGGTTCTACACCTAATATCTTACCACGTCGTGCATTAATATCACCCATCACATCACCAAGGTACTCCTCAGGTACGATCACTGTGACCTTCAGTATAGGTTCGAGTATCACTAACCCCAACTTATCCTTAGCGTTACGTAATGCAAGCCCACCCGCCACTTTAAATGCGATATCAGACGAGTCCACTGGATGGAAGCTACCATCATAAAGTACTGCACGCATGTCGGTCATTGGGTACCCTGCCAACAACCCCTTCTGCATCTGCTCCTTTATACCCTCTTCTACCGCTGGTATGAACTTCGCCGGTATACGACCGCCTACAATTTTATCGACAAACTCAAACCCCTGTCCACGTGGTAGAGGTTCAAATCTTACCCAACAATCCCCATATTGACCACGACCACCGGTCTGTTTCTTGTATCTACCTTGTACCTCTACCACCTTCGTTATTGTCTCACGATAATGTATCTTCGGACGTTCGGTTTTCACTTCAACGTTAAAGTTACGTTTGAGTTCGGACAATATCACGTTCAGATGCAATTCACCTATCCCTTTAATTATACGTTGACGTGTTTCTACATCATAATAGGTTTGGAATGACGGATCTGCCTCGTTAAGCCTACCCAGGCCGGTTGATATACGTTCCTCGTCTTGGCTCGTACGTGGTTGTATCGCAATCGCTGCGTATGGAGTAGGATACTCGATCGCAGGTAATGGCTCTTTACTTGAATCACTTGCTAAGGTATCACCGGTTTTTGTCACCTTCAACTTAACAAGCGCCCCTATCCCACCATGCGTAAGTTGGTCCACCTCCTTACGCTCTTTACCCTGTACCAAGTATATCTGGTTGATCTTTTCGGGTTGCTTCTGTGTAAGGTTGAACACCTCACTACCTGCCTCTAATGTACCCGAAAATACACGCACATAACGTAACATGCCGAATTTCGGATCATATCGTGACTTAAACACAAACGCATATAACCCATCATCAGAATGTAGCTCATCAGGTGCAGGTAAGTACTCAGCTATGAAGTTGAGCAACTCTTCCGTCCCTACATCCTGTAGAGCTTCACCCACCAACATCGGTATTATCGTACCAGCTTTTATACCCTCACGTAACCCTTTACGGATATCTTCGTGAGATAATGTACCTTCAGTTAAATACTTTTCGGTAAGTTCGTCCGTACTTTCGGCAACACTCTCCATAAGCTGTTCATAATAGGGTGAATCCTCCACTAACGCAGATTTCAACCCACGAAACTCCTTACCCACACCGTCTGGATAGTATATAGGGGCTACCTTGTTGCCGAATAACTCCTTTGCCTGTTCCAATATCTGGTCGAAATTTGCATGCTCGGTCGCTATTTTGTTAACAAATATTATGGATGGTAGCTTATATTTTTGCACCACTTCCCATGCCTCCTCTGTACTATAGGCGATAGGTGTGGTTGCATCCAACACAAATATCACATTATCAGTAGCCCGGATACCGGAGAGTGTCTCACCCCAAAAATCCACATAACCTGGTGTATCTATGAGGTTTATAAGCTTACCATTCCACCCCAGATACGCAATCGATAGATATATCGATATCTTACGTTCTATCTCCTCAGGATTATGATCCAGTACCGACGTACCCTTGGCGACATCACCCTTACGTGTAGTCACCTTAGCTTTGTATAACATAGACTCACCCAACGATGTCTTACCAGCACCACTCTGACCCACCAATGCTACATTACGTAACCCCTTTTTACCTACATCTGTCATAATTCCTCCTAATATCTGGAAGATGATAATGTTTAATCCAAAATGTCAACCACCGTTATGTATAAGAGGGTTTAACGGTTGACTTTTTACTCTCTCATTTATTTTATTAACAAGGAGGTATAATGGGTCGTTTTCTTTCATATTTAATGATAGTGGGTACCGCTCTTACCGTACTTATCACTGGGTGCAAGATAACTAAAAACGAAGGCACTTACACGATCACTATACAGTTGCCCGAGGGTGGTGCACGTCCCTACATCCACACAGTTGTACTTGAGATCACCGGTGAGGATATCGACACATTACGTTACACCAAAGAAGTTGGTGCAACCGATGTATCTGTAACTTTCACCGTAACCTTGCCCAAGGATATAGCGGTGGTCCTCTACATTGTAGCCAAGGATGTAAATGGTATCATCCTATACTGGGCACGTTACGACCTTGTGGTAGGTGCAGGAGAGTTTACCCTAAACATACAGCTTAACCCTGCCGCACAGGGGGCTGCGAACCACATCAAACTATTTCGTGACGCCTTACCATGGGACTCATACGCTATGGATAGTATGCTTGCAAGAGAGGGGTTCACACCAGGTACAGGTGAAGACGAATATGAGATATTGGGCTCCGCAGCTTTCGATACCGTCACCCTCACACCTGGTAGGGATCTCGTCATCATCGCGAACGATCAACCCCAATCCTTCTACAACGCATATGCTGCTAACCAACAAAAATTTAACGACTTCGTGTTAGCTGGTGGTATAATGTTCTGGGAAGCCTGTGACCATGGCTGGAATAGCGGTTCCATACTTGATGCTGGTATAACATTTCCAGGTGGTGTAACTGTAGACCCTGTATATGTGTACGATTATTACAATTACCTTGCAAACCCAGATTACGAGTTATTGCAAGGTCTACCCGACACACTTTATGGTACATATGCGAGCCACGAAACCTTCTCTAACTTACCAGAAGGTGCACAAATATTCACGTATGGGGTACAGACACAGAAACCAACCCTTGTGTTATATTCGTATGGGTTAGGTTGGGTTTTAGTAACTGGGCAACCACTCGAATATTGTTACGAAAGGTTACCAGAACAAACCGTTGGATTATTATTGCCACGGATTGTAAAATTCATACTTGGTAAAGAAATCACTGTTACGAAACACTATCATCAACCGACGCACCTATCACCTAACATCAAGTCCAGCGAGTAGCCCTTAACGGGGGTGGATAATAAACTTCACCCCCGTCCCTTCACTTAGGAAATACAAACTCGCGTAACTCGTACCAGTGATGTATTATAACACCTTTACGTTCTTTTATTTTATTGGTTACTGCCGGTGATTTAGGGTTAAACCCCACCGGTAAGCCTACCAGATCAAAAATTGGCAAATCATTTGTATTATCTCCCACAAAACACGTCTCTTCTGGCGCTATATGATATTTCTGTAGCAGCGCCATTAATACACTCAACTTATCGAATAACCCCAACCTCACGTATCCCTTACCGGTAAATTTGCCATCTTTAACCTCAAGCTCGTTCGCCACGTAGAAATTAAACCCCAGCTCTTCGCTTATATAATCTGCAACCAACCCCAACCCCGTGGTCAATATCCCCGTAATTACATCTTCTGGTAACGACTTACAGAATTCCTTCACCCCCTTCGTATACGGTGGTGGCAGCAATGCAGAGATCGCCTTATCAACGGATAGCCCCTTAAGTAACGATACCTGTTCGTAGAACCATGCGTTGTAAACTTCTTCACACTTCTCGTGCTCCATGCGTTTGAGATACTTATCACGTACCTTATACCAACGATCGTCACCCAACACCCTACCCAACGCATCCCAGCTACTGTAAAAAGGTGGCTCAGGATAATGCACCAATGTACCGTCCATATCGAATATTATCGCACGTATCATCGATATAGAATTCGATTATAACTTTACCTGTTGTGCTGTCAATTGACATTACATGGCTTACCTTATTATTTTATCGATGACAACAAAGGATGCCGTTATCATTGGTGGCGGTATCGTAGGTGTATCACTCCTCTATTATTTAGCACGTAACGGTATGCGTAATGTGTTACTCATCGAGCGTAACTATTTAGGTAGTGGTGCCACCGGCAGATGTGGTGGCGGAGTACGTCAACAATGGTCGACAGAGATTAACATCAAACTTGCCATGTTAGGACGTGAAATATTCGCCAACCTATCGGACGAACTCGGTTATGATATCGAGTGGCATTCGGGTGGCTACCTGATACCAGTCTATACCGAGGAATTTGCCCAACAAGCACGTAAGAATGTTGAGTTACAGCGTAAGCTGGGGCTGGAAGTTGAACTACTCAAACCCGCTGAGATAAAGTCTATAGTACCACAGTTTAACCCCGACGGTGTTATACTCGCAACCTATTGCCCCACAGATGGCCATGCTAATCCATTCAAAACCGTCTTCGCATATGCGAAAGCAGCCCAAACATTAGGTACCGAAATATGGGAATACTGTGAGGTACAATCCATAAACCGTAAAGGCACATGTTACGAAATATTAACACCTCATGATACTGTAGTTACACCGATTTTGATCAATGCTGCTGGCGGATGGGCAAATGTGATCGCTAAGATGGTAGGTATCGAGTTACCCACCACCCCCTACCGACACGAGATACTGGTGACCGAGCCGGTTGAACACTTCTTTGACCCACTCATAATATCGTTCGATGGCGGCTATTACTTTCGTCAAGAACATAACGGCGGTATAGTCGGCGGTATGGGTAACCCCGATGAACCACCCGGTATCAACCATCGGTCCAGTTTACACTTTCTCATAGAGTTCAGCCACAAACTTGCCAAAGCTATGCCTATACTCAAAGATGTACGTATCATCCGCCAATGGGCTGGCTTATATCTCATGTCACCCGATTCACAACACATAATGGGCGATATGAACGGTGTTGATGGTTACTATCAGATAGTGGGGTTCAGTGGTCACGGGTTTATGCTCGGCCCTATAAGTTCGAAGCTGCTCGCAGATTACATAACCGATGGTAAGCGTAACGAGTTCATCGATGCATTCAGCTACAGGAGGTTTGAAGAGGGTACCATCCAAAGGGAGGTATCAGTAGTATGATAACGAGCTTCAACGATGTGTGGGAATTCATAAAAGATAGAGCCCCACAAATAAAGGTGGCAATACCTGTACCTGACCGTACCAGCCTCGACAGCATTGCTCTGGTCCATGAATATGTCATCCCGATATTAGTAGGCGATCCATCACAGTTGCCCGATAGTTACAAGGTTATCCCTGCCCATACTGCGGTAGAGGCATCACTTAAGGCAGCCTCACTCGTACGTAATGGTGATGCTGATATGTTAATGAAAGGCAAGCTACCCACATCGGTATTCCTTAAGTCCGTACTTGACAAAGAACACGGTATCAAGGGAGCCCCTCTCCTGTCACATATAGCGATACTCGAGTGCCCTTACTACCACAAGTTACTTGCAATAACAGATGGTGGTATGGTGATCAAACCCAGCTTCGAAGATAAGGTACAGATTATCAAAAACGCCGTCTCATTTGTACATAATGTATTAGGTGTAGAGCACCCCAAGGTAGCCGTACTTGCAGCTGTTGAGACCATCAACCCCAAAATGCCAGAAACCTTAGAAGCTGCTGAGCTCGCAGTTATGGGTGAACATGGCGAGTTCGCGCCCGCCGAAGTCGAAGGTCCACTCGCACTCGACTTAGCTGTATCGAAAGAAGCCGGCGAAAAGAAAGGCATATTAAACGACTTCATAGGGGATGCTGACATACTGGTTGTACCCGATGTTGCCACCGGCAATATCTTAGCTAAGGGGTTGCTCTATCTCGGTGGTGCCAAAGTTGGCGGCTTGATAATTGGTACAACCAAACCCTGTGTAATGCTATCACGTGCAGACGACGAGGAAACTAAACTCAACTCGCTCAGCCTCGGTATACTTCAGCATTTACAAACCATGTAATTACCAGTTTAGTTTCACTGTCACCCTATGCTCAGGGTTCAAATATTTGAAATGTGAATACGCATAATCTAAGCTAAGCTTCCCAATGTGGAAACCCAACCCCGCAGAATAGTCTTCACTATCATAAAACAGCTTGTAACCCATCCTAATCGTAAGCATAGGATGTACCTTTATCTCAACCCCTGTATGTAGCTTCTCAGGTCCATCTGGTGGTTTAACCAATGACACACCTAACAACCCTTTATTTTGCCAAAACGGCATCGCTACCCCAATATTGTACATCGTAGGTATCGGGTACTGCTCCGTAATATACGTCACTTGGCCACCAAAATTCTGTATCGTGACACCCAATACCACATCATGCCATCCCGTAAGGAAATACGTACCTACATCCACTGCCCACGTTGTTACCGAGTAATCCATAAGGTATGAATTGACGAGCTTAAGGTTCACACCCATGCTCGCCCGATCTGTCAACTTACGTGAATAACCGATACCTGCCACGTATTTACCGACGTAGAATTCCTCACCCGTACCATATGGATGTAATGGATCGCGTACCTTCATAGCATCCGTATATAAGCTACCAAAGAACAACGTAAATGTACCCACCCGCGCATACGGTAACGCTATAGCGCCAAAATCGTAGTAGATACCGGGTGCCACCCAGTTTGTATGTGTGAGGACTATCCACTTACTTTCTAACCTACCCAATGCACCAGGATTATAGAATACCGCACTTACGTCTTCAACTGCTGCAACTACAGCTTCACCCATACCCAATGCACGTGCATCTATACCTATCCGTAGGAACTGTTCCGCAGTACTGCCATGTCGCTTATACTGGGCCCAGATTATCGTAGGTACAACCAACAACCATATAAATCTACGCATATAACCCCCTATTTGATCACAACAAATTTACCTACGTATATATCACCTGTATCCAAGTTCTCCACAGAGTATATGTATATACCGCTGGCAATCGCCTGATGCTGTTCACTTAGTAGGTCCCAGAATGCAAACCCCTTACTTTCATCCTCATGCCTTATGGTTTTGACCAGATCACCCGCCAAACTATATATCCTTATAACACAGCGTGCTGGTATGTTAGCAAACATTATCTTTCTATCCTCTTCTGTCCATCCTATAGCTGGATACCGTGGTACCTCCCATGGTGGGCTCGTCATCGTAGTATAGTCAACGTTACCAAAATATGGGTTAGGCACCACAAACGGTTTATCAGTCTCAAAATCCGTAACAGGTGGTGGCCCTGGCTGCACTTCCTTAACGTATGGTGTGAGTGCCGACTCCTGTGATGGCATATCATGTATAGGGTCGGGCAAATCATACGCTGTCACAACGTAGTAGTACGTAACCCCTATGATAAGCCCCGAATCCACAAACGTATAACTTATACCAGTGTTTGACCCAAATATTTGGTGATCCACCGTATCTATAATCACTGTATCAGGTAACACTATCGTATCTATCTCCACCCCCTTTTTGTCAAACTCTGCCAGCATCTGAAACGGACCCGCCTTATTCGTCCCCCTATACACACGATAGCCCTCAAAATCTTTGTAGTGACCATCCTCACGTAACGTATCGATAAACTCCTCTGGGTTGCGTCCACCTTCTATCGGTTTCCAGTCGAGTATTACTTTATTACCTTCAACCTTCACCTTCAACTCCGGCGGTGGCGGCGGTGGTGGAAACTGATAGTTCCTCCGATATGTCTTAACCCCAAAATCATAATATGCACGTAATGCATCAACATCTTCACCACCAAACAACCCACCCGCTATCTTCAATGTATCACCTGGCATCAACGCACGTAGCGTATCGTTTATCCGCCTACCAAATGGCCCCCAACCATTGATCACTGACAGGTCAGCAGCTTCGGCAACATCCATACCTATAAGCCCGTCCGGGAAGCTCGCCCCCGCTATTATACCATCGGTCATAAATTTATAAGCTTCATTATCATGTTCTGGATAGTTATCCCAGTTAGGGAAATAATGAAATGATTGATAAACCCCTGTGGTATCCTGACCAGGTGCATCAAAGAAACCCACTGCAACCACCTCAGTAACTGTACCATCCCTGCCCTCAGGTGCATCAAAACATATCACCAGCTTACGCTTCGGATCATACCTCACATAATCGTCAGATGTAACCCAGCCCCAATTACCCTCCGCAAGCTCCGGATAACCAACTGCCGGATGTATCATATAGCCGAGAAATACATTATATATCGGTAGCGTATCCTGATTGATGATCCAGTATCGAAACAGTATCATATCATCCATCATCGACGACGTCCATGCATGTGTAGTCTGTACCAGCTTTATGTAAAGGTATGGTGGCCAGCTATATATGGGACAACTATAGTCGTACATCACCATCGTAAAGTCATGATCCGACAACGTAGCGTAATCTTCATCGATCAACCCATCACCATCATCATCCCAGCCATTGAACCACTCTTCATCTACTAAACCATCACCATCGTCATCCCTCATATATGCGCCATGTAACTCGTCAAGCTCCACGATACTCGATTCCCATATCGTATCCCTATCATCTGTCGATGGCCACAGCTCATGCCACGGATAGTAACCAAGCCATCCACCTATAACTATGGTATCACCTGTGGGTTTGATACCGCCTACCCATATAGAGAATGCATCCATATGCTCAGCACCCGACCCTATTGGATATTCCCAATGAAAATTTGGCCACCCCACACCACCATAGAACGCTCCATATATACCCATGTTTGATATGATCACACGCATCTTACCTGTCGATTGATACTTCCATTGTATGGGATAATCCTCTACCTGTTGTGCCGCCACACCATAGACAAGCATGGACACCAACATTACCACCATCATGTATCGCATCTTCCCCCCTATAGCTTTATCCTAACCCCTAAATTAACTATCCGTGGTCCACTATATGCATTGGGTTCCATCATTCTCAACATACTACGCCACGACCATATCGTATGTGCCCTACCATCGGCATCACCATATCGATACGGTCTACCCGTCCACCCGTTTATCTTATATCTATCCACTGCATTACGTTGATCCAGTAGATTCATGATATTGCTGTAGAGCTCCACCACCATACGACCGATATTGAACTCCTTCCTGATTGTCACATCAATGTAAGATATCCATGGCAACCTACCCGTATTCTCAGCAATCGATGGATTAACACCTGCCGGTGTATACGGTAACCCAGAATACAGTTGCGCTAATATATTGATACCCCATCGATCGAACGGCAACACCCAACGTTCACCTTTATCTACCCATGTAGATAGATTGAGTATGAACGAATGCCTTCTATCCCAATCAAGGAAATGCTCACGTACAGGTATGGTACCACCTCCCCATATACGGTAACATTCCATGAACGCACTCGATGCATAGCCGGTTGCCCATTGGTAGGTATACACGAATTCACCCGCCCAATATCTTGTAAATCGCTTTTTAATCTGGAACTCAAACCCCCTCGCCCTCGCATAACCTTTGTTCACCCACACCCATACCGGAGGTGTACCAGTCTGTATCTGACCCGGGTAGTCAAACATATCCTTATTGTAAAGCTTAACATACACTGCTATGTCACGCGCAAACTGGTGTGCAACCCCAAACTCATATGCAACCGTACGTTGTGGCTTAAGGTTGGGGTTACCCACCCATGTACCTGTGAACGGATCCCTGTACAGGAACTGCAGCTGCGGCATCTGATTGAAATGCCCATACGCAAAGTACAGCGAAGTACGTTCACTAATGGGGAAAGATACACCCAACCTCGGGCTTATTATGAACCTGTGATGTTCGATCTTCTCAAGTTCAAGATCCGTAATACGCTCCCACTGGTTTATCCATGCAGTATCGTCAACTGTAGGACCGGGATCGAAGTAATCCACCCTCACACCTGCATTGATGACCAGCCCTTCAAACTCCATCTTATCCTGCACATAAGCAGCCGCTTTCTTAGGGTATCCAGTAAACACCCACCTATATAACCCATACTCAGGGTATGGCCCTGGCACATCACGTCCAGCATAATAGAACGGCGTTGTATATTGTAAATCAACAAAGCTCACATCATAGTAGCTATACTCAACCCCCGTCTTCAAAAAGTGATTCCTATGTACCTGAGACGATAGATCCCATTTCACCGTAAGTGTTAAAGTATGATCCTCACGGTACCGTGACTGTGCACCTGTATCGACAAACCCGTCACCATTCATATCCCAACCCCATGGCTCACCCACATACTGGCTATCGACCTTCGGTATGCTATCCAGTATAAGCAGTGTCTCTACATAGCTTGTCTCAGGCATCACCACATTACGTATGTTTATACCAAGCGTATCGTACACCCATTCTGTTGTATCATACTCCCAATGATAATATTCTGGCGGTAACCTAAACTTCTGGTGATAATATGTTTTGAGCCAACCCACCCTTAACGTATAGAATGTTTTAGGCGATAAGGTATGTATGAGGTTAAACGTTATGTGATAGTTGTCATCTTCACATTTCTCCATGGAATCAGCCAGAAACACCCATGCCCAATCAAACCAATACCAGTACCCCCATGAACGCCTAAACCCAAGATTGAATTTGAGGTTAGGTGAAACCTCATACGTAAGTTTAGTGTTGAAGTTAAAGTGATTGTACTGCCTCTCGTATATCTTCCATCCAGGTAATATCTCCACACGTTTCTCACGTTTCCTCTTATCTACATACGGGCCATCGCGTAA
>Ga0190363_1002326_pt1 | contig 10891 bp, 10 predicted proteins | sample 48721867_MG_FD_161272 | JGI IMG/M metagenome (GOLD analysis project Ga0190363, IMG submission 161272) | Hydrothermal vent microbial mat bacterial communities from Southern Trench, Guaymas Basin, Mexico - 4872-18-6-7_MG | ecosystem: Environmental > Aquatic > Marine > Hydrothermal vents >...
GAGTTGTTATTAGGTGTGCTATCTAATGATTACCGCTTATCTTGAGTATCTTCTCTATTGATGTGTCGTAACCGCAGTACGGGCAGTGTAGGTAGTACCACCTACCATTAATCCCTCCATCATGAGGTCCCCAACACCTTAGGTTAGCTAGTGTTAACTTAGCGCCACAGCCTAAGCACCTTAACTCCTTAACACCATGAGCTCTTAACACCATAGCTATTAGTTCCTTCCCCTTAAGTGATGGGTAGTTAGTTGGGTATCCGTAACTTAAAGCTTTTAGGATCTTGAGTTGGGTGTTTAGCTTCATTGTGTCTCCCGTTCTTACTCTTCTGTCAGTAGGGTATTTAAATCTTACCCCACAGACTGGAGGGTAAGTCTTAATTACTCCTAAGTAGTTAGGTAATAGGTGGTTCTCTTGGAGCCCCTAGGTGATGCTGTTGTTGGTAGGTATGGTGGTCAGCTACTCATAAACATACCTAAGCCTGTTGTTGAATACCTTAAGCTAAAACCTACAACCCTTAACATTATGTCTAAGGGAGGTGATTACGTAGTCTTAGGTGTTGGTCGGGGACCTGTTAAGGTGTTTAATGTTGGTGGTAAGTTAAGGATCTACGCACCTAAGGACATACTACCCTTCAGAGAAGGTGATAGAGTCTTAGTTAGTGTTAAGGATGGCGGCATAACGATCAGGAAGATAGACTATTACGTAGTAAGGCCCAGCATAAAGGAGGGTAACTACTATAGAGTAAACATACCTTGGGAACTAGTCACTAAGTTAGGACTCTATAAGCACAAACTCCTCAAGATCTACGAAAGAGAAGGTAAAGTCATAATCGAACCCCTAGAGTAAAATAGTAAATGTATTCCTACCTTTCAGACAGAATGGTACGACTTAAATATACTTCCAAAAGATATTCTTGCATAAAGCTTAAAGCTAATTAAATCACTAACTTGAGTAACTTATTCTGTTAATAAATTACTTCCTGGGTGAGGTGTCTAGGCGTTAATGAATCTAAGGTTTAGGACGAACTCATAGATCGCGTAGAGGAAGAGTTTAATAAACGACTGAAAGAGAGGCATAGTTTCCGGTTTTTATAGTTGTCAACGTGAGGCCTTGAGGAAGTTTCTTAGTCGTGCCGACAAGGAAGAGTTCAAGGTATTATCCAGATACTCACAGGAATAGAGAAGACATTGCTTGCTGTAGCTATTATTAAAGCATTAATGCTTAAGGGATTGTTAAATTATGGTTACGTACTGTTCCTAGCACCTAGGTTTAAATTTAATAAGTCCTATATTTGTAGAATATAAGGCTCGAGGTAAAAACAAAGAATTAAAGTTCCTGTGAATAATAGAGGGAATATGCCTTACATCATTAACAATGATGGGTTTATACGTAATTACTTTAATGTGCTTAATAATGGCTTTGGTTTAATTATCTAGCATTAGAGTTAGGGGGTTATACCGACGTGACTCTTAATGTGTTAATTTTTGGTAAAATTCATGGATACTTGATGTCAAAGAACACACTATAACGTTCATGGTTAATGTTTTAATAGTTAGATAGAACTATGATGTTTAATATTAACTTATTCTATTCAATGCTATCTTTAGTTCTGATAAAACGTAAGATCTTCTCTAGCTCTTTCTCTTTCTTTTTATAGTGAGGATTTAGAGGGGTATACTTGCTTATAAGTTCCTGTTCAAGTTCTCTGGCCTTATCCTCACTTTCAACATACTCTATCTTTATGCATACATGCTTAAATAGCTTGTTAATTGTTTGTATTACCTTTAACCTTATCTCCCTATGGGTATACCATAACTCATCTGCTTCTTTCTCACTAACTTCCTTATTGAGCTTCTTCTCAAGTAGTCTTAGGTATAGTCTCCGTGTAAAAGTATGGTTAAAGCCTATTAACTCAATAAATCTCCTCCACATGTTATTTGTTGAGCCTATATACAGTGGTGTGAGTTGCGGGTAAGACCTAATATATAATCCGTACACAGCAGGCTTCTCGTCTATATCCGAAAGCTTCGTTAGATCTGATAAAATTTCGCTTAGGTCAATACAATTATCATAATAATCTAGAGAGAACTTATCAATAATGTTCATACTTTCACCACCAAATATCTACCCTCGGGGCATTACTTCAAGCTTTTTATTCTTCCTAATTTTACCCTGATTTCATAAGGTAGTCATGTATGTGCATGGCACCTAGAGTATGGGGGGCAAACATTCCTTTCCTGACGCTCTTTAACTATTGTAACTCTACCTCTACTTTTTAGAGTTTCTCCTGCGTTTTGTCTGCGCGTATGTTAATATGCAGTCTAGTTTTGTGCCTGGTTATTTTAGCTAATACAAGCAAATCCTAGCTTAGGGCTAATGCGAATGTCTTTCATGCTACCTTCATACTTTACTACTCTTTAGTACCATCTCCCAAGGATTAGAAGCAGTAGCTCTAAGGCGGCATGGCGACTGCTTTGTTTCTTAGGAGAGTTCTTGTTCGATGCACCACTTACTATTAAGATTGTTGATATTGGGTCTCTGTTCCGGCGTCACAGTTACATATTTGAGCGGTCTTTGCCTTGAGAATTTTATATTAGGGTCATGTATGACTCTTCAAAGCGCTTAAGGATCTTAGTGCTAGATATGAGTTATGATTGGTTCGTATTAAGAATAAGCTAAGTTAATCGTTAATAATGCTTCAAGGATGTGGCGCAACCAAGGACTATTTATAATAGTTAAGTTGATGTTGTTTTGAATTTAAAGATTAAGTGCCCTTATATTTCCACTACTTCATATAGTCTATTAAGAAGATCTATTAAGAAGTTATGAGATGCCCCTTTATGATTCATATAGCAAACGCCGGATAGTTTAGGGATCTAGCCGTTTACATGACTATATGTACTATTAGCGGTTAATATGGATATTTACGTGAGAATTATTGAAGTTATTAAGAGTTAATAATTATGTAATCAATGTAATTTCTTAGCACTATTCACTAATTAGAGAGACTAGAGCGAATATAATACCTCATATATGTCTGCATAGGTATATCTTAGTGCAATCTCAATAAAAAGTGCCCGTACTTTAAGAGAAGCTTGCATATTATCCATATCTCTCTTTAAGACTTACGGTAAGTGGAATTCAAAATAGTAAACCTAAATTAAGTGCCATATTCATACATCCAGACGCTTTGATAAGGTCCATGATAGTTAAGTACCTCTAATCAATGATGTTACCATGGTTAAGTTGCTGTTGCTGTAATAGTCTAGAGCGTTCTGTGTATCGTCAAAATTAAATGTGTCATACTTGTAGTTAATGATGTTAAGAAATTCAATAGATGTAGCCTTAATTAATAATGCTCAGCCACGAATGTACTTGCACATTAACATTGATAATTTACTATGCTAGAAATTGGCATTAATCTAATCAAGTAACTTATTACTTAAATTCACAAAATATTTACTGGAGCATGTCATGCCTTCATGGAATATTCACGTAAAGGTTGCTAAATTATTCGGATATAGAGAGGATGAGGCTAGGTTAATAAACGAATTAATTGATAGGTCAGGACCTATCCACGATTTTGGTAGGGGAATCCCCAATATTTCTAGGTTAAGAATTCTGTTAGCTTTTACGTTTCCTGAGCTAAGTTTTCAGTATAGTTTATTGTCTTATGATCTTTCGTTATTAGCTAGATACTCAGATCTTTTCTATTTACACCACGCACTTGATCTACTAAGCATTAGGTTAGCCTCAAGCATTATAACAGGTCTCGATATTAAGGAGAGGAAGGAGATTGTGATTAGTAGTTTGAGAGAAGACTTAAACAACATATATAACAATATATCCAAGTTTGCATCAAGAACTCTCATTTATAATGCTCCATATCTAAGTCAGAATTTACTTAAGAAGCTTAACGAGAAATTTGATGAGCTGGTAAGCATGAAAGAATTGTTGTCCTGGGTTTCCTTTAATGTGGTGTTACCTAGGTTAGAGAATGAGAAGAGAAGTCTGAGAGATCTTGCTCAGGAACTTATCTCTAAAAAAGAAAGGTATGGTAAATTACTTCATAATATGATTAAGGTGGCAGCACTTAGAAGTAAATTCTATGATTACGCTATATTAAGCACATCTTTGGGACTACAGAAGGTTAGCCAAGAATTATTCTCTATTAGGAAAGGTTTGGGTAAGGATATAAAAAGTTTCTTCTTAGGTTACCTTAGTGATGATGTTCTGAAAAAGTCTATCAGTAGTTATAAATGGTTGTTCAAAAAGAAAATACCTGACAATGTAATCAATAGGTATGTAGATGAACTTACAAGGTTAAAGAATACGGTGAAGGAATTTATTTCATTTGAGGACATAGAAAGACACTATGAGTTACGCTCCTTACTTAAGTACTTTTATAAGTCCTACAGGTATTTGCTTGGAAGGTAAGCATAAATATCTTTACAGAGTTTGTTTATCCTATACGTCATAATTAATACTATATAAAGAGAAAGGTATGTACAATTTTTGTATTATACCATGCAGATAGACAATCAGAACCTTTACTTACTGAATGGCCCTACGAACTATGTGTTACATTCTCCAGTCTTCAGTACATTAATCCTACAAGGTTACTAAGACTTTATTGTGTAAGTAATTTATGTGCTAGGTTTTAATTTAATACACTCTATTACACACTCGTAGCACTTGTGTCCTACCTAACCCATAACTAAGTGATACCCTTCCTTGTAGTGAGTGAATTCTATAGAAGCAATTATTAGGCAATATGAGCTGCTTAATCCTAAACGTTTAAATCAGTACGTATAATTAATGGTATTATATGACATGGATACAGTACTTTGTAATAAACGATGTACAAAGTAATTGAATATGTACTTAATAAGAGTAAGGTCTATTTAATTCTTAGCTTAATAGAGCTCAAAAGGAACGCATTTATGTATAAAGATAAACAAAGTGTAAGTTATAGAAAAGGATGAGGGATGAGGTCTATCCGAAATATCAACGAAATTATAAGACCTAAGTATGGAGGATAATATTATTCTTACTCCTGAGTAACCACGGACCTTCTGAATCTAACTATTCTTAAAACACAACTACATCTACAAGTTTGGTATTATATTATTAAGGTACATAGAAGGCTTATCCATTAGAGATTAGTAGTGAAAGTTTGCTTAATTCTTCCTGTATGGCGGCTTTAATAACATCCATATTTCTCTCATTAATACTCTCTTCATAATATGTAAATATAATGCTTTTATCACTGACATGTCACGGCATCAAGTAAACTTATCAAGTACGCTACTTACTAGTTTAGTAATGCTTATTTTAACTTACCCTATATTTATAGGGTAGTGAATGGCAATACCTCGTAACATAACGAGAGAACATGTGTTAAGAGCGTTAAGGGAGATAGATGAGAGAAGAAGAAAAGGAGAACCCGTTAGGGAGTCTAGAAAGTGGTTTCTCTTACATAATGGGAAGAGATATCCTCCTAAGCATGCGATCTCGCTAGCTAACAAATATGCTAATGGATATGAACTTCCTGCCTCTGAATTCATAACGGATGATGCAGTAAATTATCTGAGAAAGCTTGGCTTCGAGGTTATTAAGAGTACCGAGGAAATCGAGGAGAAGGAAGAAGGATTTTTCGTATCGTTTGAGCAAGATTTAGAGAATTACATAGCAAGAAATATAGAGGTGTTAGAAGAGGGTTTGAGACTGATTAGAAGACAGTATGAGGTCCCTACTGGAAGGATTGATATTCTTGCTGAGGATCGTGAGGGAAACTTAGTAGTTATAGAGCTTAAGGCTGGGGAAGCTACTGAGTCCTCTCTAACACAATTATTAGCATACATTTCGGCAATCCAAGAGAGGGAGAAAGGTAGAAATGTTAGGGGCTTTCTTGTCGCTCATACATTCTCTGAAAGGGTAGTTCATGCTGCCCGTCTAATACCTTATGTAAAACTTAAAAGATATAAGGTGAAATTCACGTTTGAAGATATTAAAACTTAAAACTATTCCCTTATGAACTACATCACCACTGGTCTAATTCGTCTAGTATATTTCCTATTATTACTTAGCTTAATTTGACCTTGAAATAGTATGGAGCCCCTTCTCCTTAATTTACGTTTAAGCCACTACTTAGATCTACAGTAAGCTTGCTATTGTATAACCGTTTATTCATACCGCTTTTGGGTTATTAGAATACTTGACCATAGTGAAGGTCTCCTAAATTCCATATGTAAAATACTTGTCCCGAGAACCTGAAGATAGTTCATAGAGAACATCCTTAGGAGGGGGTAGTATAATGAGTAATGAGCATGTGGAGGTAACGTTAAAGTCATTTATGACATTTAAGGAGAAGTAAAAGTCTGAAGAGACTAAGTGCTGCCTAAGTCTAGGGGCATAATAGTATAATAAAGGCTATGACGTATATTATATGGTGTTGAAAAATACAGAGGATTAAGCGAAATGTGTGTTAAGTTTCAAAAAGCTCTTATACTAATTCCTTGTTGTAAACAGAAGACAGTTCCTAGATATATATCAAGGTATCTATCTAAGCCCTTACCTGGTCTTAAAGAGTTAAGGAATAAGTTAATTGCTTTACTTGCAAAGACTCCTCAACTTAGGGAGAGACCCGAGAATCTGAGAGGTATTTTAAATCCGAAGGCTCCCTTAATTAGAGCTGTTGATCTTTATACTGGTAAATTTTATGTGAAGGCTAGGAGAGTACTTACTCATTTACTTCAGGGAAAGTACCCCTTCATAGACTTACTTATAGTGTCAGCACTTTATGGGCTAGTTAGGTTAGATGAGGGAATTAAGGAGTATAACTTAGTAATGGGTGATAAGTTAATTAATGGTATGAGGGTATTTAGGTTCTGGCAAAAAGAGGGATTATGGTTAGTACTTAAGAATTATATATTCAGTAAAGGGATTACACATGTGTGGAGTTTACTCCCTAACTCTATGCCAGACTATCCTTACCATCAAGTATTTAATAAATTGTGGGTAAGTATTAGGGGTTTAGTAAAGTGTTACCATGTAGAAGTACCTAAAGCGGGTTCAGGTACGAGTATAAAGCGTGCTGAATGGCTGACATACATTTTAGAGAATAATCCTAGATACTTAGTAAGCAGAGTACCTCAACGCGATGAGTTCAGGTCAATACCTGGCTATGTGTTTAAATATACGCCATGCTGAAATAGCTAATGCTGATTTCTATCATGGCTTAAGCACCTTAAGCTAAAACATGCAACTCTCAACATTGCATCTAAGGGTGTTGACTACATAGTCTTAATGATTGATGCGGGATCTAATAATGTTTTTAACGTTGGTAGTGGGTTAAAGGTCTATGCACCCATAGATGGATGTACCGTTTAGGGAGGATGATAGGCTCTTAGTCAAGGTTAGGGATAAGGACATAGTTATTGAGAGAATAGACTATTACGTAGCTAAGCCTACGGTTAAGAAGGGTAATTACTTCAGGATCAACATACCCCGAGAATTAGCCACTAAGTTATGGCTCTATAAGTATGACCTACTTAAGGTCTACGAGCGTGAAGGTAAGATCATTATAGAACCTCTGAAATAACTATGTTGAGACTTAAGGTGTAATTTCTATCTTGCCTAGTCCTTTAATGTACATAACCGCTACCTCTTTCTTACTCAATATTAGCTCTACAAGCCTTTTCCAACATTCATACCATTCCTGAAGTGTTTTCTTTTTTGCGTCTCTCCATAAGGGTAAAGTCCAGAGTCCTACTACTAGTACGATGAACTTTACGTTATCTTCGTACTTAGCTATATGTACGAGCTTATCGTATGGTGTAATCCATGGCTTCTCTAACTCCTTCGAGGGTAAACACCCGTGTATTTCATCTGGTGTATAGATTTCTCCTATTCCTACAAGCTTACCTTCCTTAAGAAATCCTACATCTACTTTAATAGATCTCATATATTTAATTTTCCTATTCTTGAGTCTTGAATCTATCAAATACTTATCTATGGGTTTGGATAGCCTAAGCTTATATTCTGGTATACCTCTAAGTCCTCCATGATGGGCACTAATTATGAGACAGTATTGAAAATAGCTATGAACGCTATAATCTGGATACTTTCTAAGTGAGTTATCAGATAGTAGATTTTCATTCTTAAGTTCATCAAGGCACTTTAGAAAGCCCATAACTATGTTCTTCACCACTAACTAACACCGTAAAATTTACTTGGATTTCCCGTAAAATCCTTACCCTTTAGATACGTAAATACGAGCAATAGCCTTTATGCATTTAAGGCCTTTCCTCTCTAATTTTCATGATAACGTAGCTATGTTGGTTAGGTAAACACTAAGTCTATTCTTAGCTATCTAGCGACGAGTGCTGGTAATGCTCCGTGTATTTCCCTGTATTCCTTCTTGAGTCTCTCCTCAAGCTCCTTAGCCTCACTATGGGAGTTAGTTATTTTGAATCCATAATCCAGTCTCCACCCAGCCAGTAGTAGTGCTAGGATGGGGAAGAATGCTGTGTGCCTCCTACCAGCTAGATCCACATACCTAGACCTGATAGACGACTTAGCACCCACACCTCTTAAACCACTTGTTGAGCCTATGTAGATTACTGGGCAATCACCTATCCTTCTAAGCCTGTTAAGCCTTGAGTTAACATACCTTAAGAACTCATACCACTTAGTCCTACCTAGTACATCGTTAAGGTAACTGATGGTGCTCTCCACGTTAAGACCTCTCTCAATAACTCTAATAACGTAGACACCAGGCTTATTGGGTAGGTCCTTAGCCCTAATAACCACTAACTCACCCCACCTGAATCCATTAAATAGGTAATCACACATACACTTAGGACCTAAGGGCTTATCCCTAAACATTGAATACCCGTTATCTAGTCCCACCAGACAATTTGGCCTTAAATTAGTCATACTCTCCTGTCTGGAGAGTATGATTTAAATATTCCCACATAATGATAGATCTCGGAGTGAACATGTACATAGATAAACACTCCATACCCCCTTGGTTAAGAAACGTATACCCATTCAAGTCATGGCTACATAACAGTGAAGAACCCGTCATAACACCCTACGGCACCTTCCACCTAAAGAGGGGCGAGTACAGAATACTACCTAATGGCATAGTCATAGGTAGGTGCAGAATATGCGGAAAACCAGTAATCTCTAACATCAAAAGACCCAGAAAGGAGTGGGTACTATGTGAAGTACATAGGCGTTTAATTCTGAGGTAGCGGGACAATATTAAGGGTAAAGGGCGTGTTTAAATGTAAGCGCATTAATGATTACTTTCTTTCCGTATGTTGTGAACATATTTTTACACAAATAGGTAATAGTTTAAAGGATGTAATAGTAAACCCTTCATTACTTGATGTTTGGATTAAGGATTTTGAATTAGGCGTTAAGAGTATAGTTAATTCCATCCCGGATAATGCCGAGATTCTTCATTTAGAACCTAAGACAAGTACTGTTGCTGTATTAGCTTTTAATGATGGCTATGAAGCCTTAATATTAGCTCTCCACTTAGGAGGCTTATACTATCTTCACAGTGAACTCATATGTTATGTACCCAATATAACAACAGCTGTTTCCTATACTTACGGTGTGCGTAGTTTAGTTAAGGATATTATAGGTTTTAAGGATCTCGTTAAGCGTGTTAAGTACCTCCTAATATGTGATTCTAGAAGGAATCATGGCGATACTAAAGCAATACTTACTAATGCTACAAGGAATTTTGGGCTTGATCCTTACGAGGCCGTACTAATACGTTTTGAAGGTTTAGGTGAAGGTTTTTACGAAGCGTTAGGTGCCTATATACTTAGGAATGAGGGTTACATAGTGTTTCATCAAGGTCTTGCTTCACGTGTATCAGAACCTATAGTAACTATACCTGGAGTACCTGACATTGAGTTAATTAAAGGATTAACCTCACGTGGATACTTCGCTTATGAATTAAGGATAGCTAGAGAGCTGAAACGCGAACTTTGTCTAAGTGTTGGTAATGTGGACGTTAGGAATGTCACAAGTGGAGCTGGCGAGGTTAAAGGGTCTAGTTACGACTTCTCTAGAGGTCTTCATCAAATTCTTGGATATTTAAATTCTGGCCTATATGATGAGGGCTATTTAATACTTCCAGGTATTGCTAATGATGAAAGCAGGCTTAATGTGGTAAAGGATTACGGTTTAGGTTTAGTAACTTGGGATAATGAGGGAAAACCATATGTAATAAAACCTTCAAAAAGCTATAGTAGGTATGAGAAGGCGTACCTACTTAAAAGGGTCATAAAAGATTTAATATTCACAACTCTCAGTTCATTGAAGCTTTAATTGGAAATTTATGGAACAGCATGACCTATTACATGAACTGAAACCTGAGAAATTTAAGATTTTCTCTCCTTTAGTCTTCTTAGTAGTGTTGAGTAGCTAACACCTAATAGCCTAGCTATATCCCTTAGTGATAGGCCCCTACGCCTATAATCCTCAACCTTCTTAAGGTCTATAGGTTTCCTAGGCCTACCTACGTGCTTACCCTCAAGCTTAGCTCTAAGCATTCCCTCCCTAGTCCTCTGCCTAAGTAACTCTCTCTCCCTCTCAGCTACCCATGTGAAGACAGCTATTACTAACTTCCTAACCTGAGGGTCTAGGTTCTGAAGGAATGACTCCTTAGGACTAACAGGAATTACTGGTGCTCCTAAGGACTCTAACTCCTGTAGGGCTCTGAGGGTCTCGTAGAAGGTCCTACCAATCCTACTTAACTCATAAACTAGTACAGGCCTAGGCCTACCCCTAACGGTCTCGAGTAACTGCTTAAATGCGGGCCTATCCCAAGGCGGTATAGCACCTGATACACCAACATCCTCA
>Ga0190363_1002327_pt1 | contig 10889 bp, 10 predicted proteins | sample 48721867_MG_FD_161272 | JGI IMG/M metagenome (GOLD analysis project Ga0190363, IMG submission 161272) | Hydrothermal vent microbial mat bacterial communities from Southern Trench, Guaymas Basin, Mexico - 4872-18-6-7_MG | ecosystem: Environmental > Aquatic > Marine > Hydrothermal vents >...
CTCTGATATAGTCATATACTCAGCATATCCGCCATTTTTATCCCTACCGGTAGCCATAAATTTTTCACAAAGATTTTCTTCCCCTTTAAGACAATACTCACAACCCCCACAAGCAGAATATATCCATCCCACCCCTACCCTATCGCCAATTTTATATCTATGAGCATCAGGACCCATTTTTTCAACTCTACCAACAATCTCATGACCTAAAATAACAGGAAATTTTGGAGGTGGGGTTCTACCCTCAATTTCGTCTAATTCTGTATGGCAAACACCACAGGCACAAATCTTAATGAGGATTTCATTACCTTTAGGTTGTGGAATAGGCAAATCCACAAGCTTTAATGGATTTTTGTTTCTATCCATGGATACCACTTTAGATAAAACCATGGCTTTCATTAAACTCTACCTCTTCTGATATAAAATATTGGTATCATATACTGTATTCTATGTAAATAGAGTTAGCAAGCTGAGTAACCGAGTAGCCAAGTAAGCAACCAAATAAAAAATTGGAACTTAAAAACTTGATAACTTGACAATACAATCTCTCTATATTATAAAACGGACTGTCAGGAGGGCAAGGTGCGAACTTTCATCCTTAGAAAAGAAGATGTGGAGCGGAATTGGTATGTAATAGATGCCGCAGGAAAGACTTTAGGGCGTTTGTGTTCTCAAATTGCCTTTAGATTAATGGGTAAGCATAAACCTATTTATACTCCCCATGTAGATACTGGGGATTATGTGATTGTAATCAATGCTGAAAAAATTAAACTTACAGGTAAAAAATGGACACAAAAGATTTACTATCGCCACTCTGGTTACATGGGAGGTTTAAAGAGTTTTACGGCCAAGGAAATGTGGGAAAAAAAGCCAGAGCGCCTCATTGAGTTAGGAGTAAGAAGAATGCTTCCCAAAAATCGCTTGGGACGCAAAATGTTTAAGAAAATGAAGGTTTATGCTGGTTCTAACCATCCTCATCAGGCGCAGAAACCCATACCCTTAGAAATTAAATAAAGGTGGAATGTAATGACAGAAAGGTTTTATGCCACAGGTAAAAGGAAAACAGCTATTGCCAAGGTCTGGTTATCTCCAGGGTCAGGGAAAATCTTTGTAAACAAAAAACCCTATGAAGAATATTTTGAAAGAGAAACGGCTTTAATGATTGTTCGACAACCCCTAGAATTAACTCAAATGTTAACCAAACTAGATGCCATCGCTAGGGTAAAAGGGGGTGGCAAAACGGGCCAAGCCGAGGCTATTCGCCATGGTATTGCCAAAGCCTTAGTATCTTTTAACCCAGAACTAAGACTTATTTTAAAAAAAGCAGGCCTTTTGACCCGTGATGCTCGTATTAAAGAAAGAAAAAAATATGGCTTGGCAGGGGCCAGAAGAAGCTTCCAATTCTCTAAACGTTAATTTTTGGGTATACTCTTGACCAAAGTTGGCATTATCGGGGCAACTGGTTATACGGGCCTAGAATTATTGAGATGCCTTTTATATCACCCTAAAGCAGAAGTTACAATCGCTACCTCGAGACAATTTGCCGGACAAAAAGTAGCAGTATTATTTCCTTTTTTGAAGGGATATCAGGATTTAACTCTTTCTCCTTTAGACTTGGAGACAGTAGCCAAACAAACTGAAGTAGTATTCACTGCCCTCCCTCATCAAGTGGCGATGGAGGTGGTATCTTTTTTCATAAAAAAGGGGAAAAAGGTAATTGATTTAAGTGCTGATTTTAGATTAAAAGACCCTGGTGTTTATGAAACTTGGTATGGTCCCCATAAGGCCAAAGAGCTTTTACCTTTAGCAATTTATGGCTTGCCTGAAATTTATTCAGAAAAAATAAGAGGGGCTACTTTGGTAGCTAATCCAGGTTGTTATCCCACTACTGCCATCCTGGCCTTAGCCCCATTTTTATCTAAAGGAGTTATTGAGTTAAATAATATTATTATTGATGCCAAATCAGGTGTAAGCGGGGCAGGTCGAGGGGCCAAGCTGGCTACCCATTTTTGTGAAGTCAACGAAAATATGGAAGCATATAAGGTATGTAACCACCGTCATACCCCGGAAATAGAACAGGAATTAACTCAGTTGGCAGGTAAAGTAGTAAAAGTGACCTTTGTCCCCCATCTTATTCCCATTTCTAGGGGTATGTTTACCACTGTTTATGCGCGACTTATAAAGACTATTACCAGTGAAACTGCTCATCGTTTAATGACTGATTACTATAAAAACAAACCCTTTATAGAAGTCCTCCCTCCAGAGAACGTGCCAAAAACCATTTATGTGCGAGGAACAAACATTTGCCAGCTTGGAGTAAAAGTGGATAAAAAATCATCTACAATAGTGATTATGGCAGCCATAGACAATTTAGCCAAGGGGGCTTCTACCCAAGCTATCCAAAATATGAATTTAATGCTTCATTTTCCAGAAGAAATGGGATTAAAGACATTACCAGTATTTCCTTGAGATGTCATTTTTATCTTTGCTATTTCCTAAATTGCCTTTTCCTGATAGTTACACCATAAGCTATAGTCCACCCCTAAAAAACATTCGCTGTGTTTTGCAATATAAAGGCACTGCCTATCAAGGGTGGCAGAAACAACCTTCTGGCCCTACAATTCAGGGAATAGTAGAACAGTGTATCTCTCGCCTTACTAATGAAACTATTAAAGTTAAGGCCTCTGGCCGCACAGATGCTGGAGTGCATGCCGTTATGCAAACTATAAATTTTTTTACCCATAGCTCATTGAGACCAAATAAATTTCTCCAGGCCCTGAATAGCCTTTTACCAAAAGATATTGCCGTTATTTATGCAGATGAAGTAAAAACTGAATTTGATGCCCAATTTTGTGTAAGGAGTAAAACATATGCTTATTTTATCTTAAATGCAAAACAGGCTTCACCTTTTTTAAAAGATTATACTTGGCAAATAAGAAAAACTTTAGATATTGCTGCCATGCAGGAAACAAGCCGTTCCTTAATAGGAGAACACAATTTTGCTGCCTTTATGGCTAGTGGCAGTGACATTAAAAACACTATTCGGAATATTTTTCATTTAGAAATAAAAGAGAAGGGACCATTTATTATTATAGAAATAGAGGCAGATGGCTTTCTAAGACACATGGCTCGTAATATAGTGGGCACTTTGGTAGAAATTGGCCTTCATAAAAGAAAAAAACAGGAAATAAAGTCTATTTTGGCCTCCCAAGACAGAAAATTAGCTGGCATCAACGCCCCAGCTAAAGGATTGTTTTTAAAAGAAGTAAAATACTGAATTTTACCACTCTCCTGCAGCAACAAGTAAAGGATGTATTCAGAAATTAAACTTATTTCTGTAACAATTCCTTAAAAATCTTATTGACCAACTGGGGATTGGCTTTCCCTTTGGTTTGTTTCATCATCTGACCTACAAAAAATCCCAGTAATTTTTCTTTTCCGGCTTTATATTGTTCTACTTCTTTGGGATAAGATTCTATAATTTTTTGGGCAATTTCTTGCAAAACGGCTTGGTCTGTAATCTGGATTAAACCTTTTTCTTTTACAATCTGAGAGGCAGGCTTTCCGCTAGCATACATTTCTTCAAAAACAGTCTTGGCAATCTTACCACTGATGGTGCCCTTTTGGACCAACTGCAGCAATTCCGCTAGGTCTTTTGGTTTCACTGGACATTCTTGAATCTCACGTTTTTCCTCATTTAGTTTTCTTAAGACCTCAGACATCACCCAGTTACTGGCCAGCTTGGCCTCACTACCCCATTTCACCACTCTTTCAAAGTATTCGGCCAAGTCCTTTTCTGAAGTGAGCACTTCAGCATCATATTCAGGAAGTCCATATACCTGTTTAAACCTTTGTTTTTTGACATCCGGCAGTTCTGGAAGAGTTTTTCTTATTTCCTCTATCCAATCTTTATCTATTACCACTGGCATTAAATCAGGATCTGGGAAATAGCGGTAATCATGAGCTTCCTCTTTTCCCCTCATGGAACGAGTTATTCCTTTATTCTCATCCCATAAACGGGTTTCTTGAACAACTTTTCCCCCTTGCTCCAAAATAGAGCGTTGACGCTCAATTTCATAAGTCAATGCCCGCTGCACATGTTTAAAGGAGTTCATGTTTTTTAATTCTGTCCTCACTCCAAATTTTTCGGTATTTACTAATCTTAAAGAAATATTGGCATCACATCTAAAACTACCTTCTTCCATATTGCCATCGCATATTTCTAAATAACGCAAAATACTACGCAATTTTTTTAAGTAGGCCACTCCCTCTTCTGGTGTGCGAATATCTGGTTTACTCACAATCTCAATTAAAGGCACACCGGTGCGATTAAAATCTACATAACTTATGGGTTTATGGGGGTCATGCATAAGTTTACCTGCATCTTCTTCCATGTGAATCCTGATAATTCCAATTTGTTTTTTGTAACCATTCACTTCTATCTCCACCCATCCCTCTTCTGCCAAGGGATGTTCATATTGAGAAATCTGATAACCCTTGGGCAAATCAGGATAAAAGTAATTTTTTCTGGCAAACACACTATAGGTATTGATGCGACAGTGTGTAGCCAAGGCCATCTTTAAAGCAAATTCTACTACTTTTTTGTTTAATACTGGTAATACCCCAGGCATTCCCATACACACCGGACAGACATGAGAATTGGGTAATGCCCCAAATTTAGTAGAACAACTGCAGAAAATTTTACTCTCTGTCAAAAGCTGGGCATGAACTTCCAGTCCGATAACAGCTTCATATGACATAATTATCCCTCATTCTATTTTATCAAACCGCAAAAATTGCATGGTAAATATCCCCCGTCCCTGGGTCATAGAACGTAACACAGTAGAATAACCAAACATTTGGGAAAGGGGAACAATAGCTGTAATTACAGTCACTTTTCCCCTTTTTTCAATAATTTCTATTTGTCCCTTACGGCTGTTGATATCCCCTATGACCTCCCCCACATATTCATCTGGCAATACCACTTCCAACTTCATCAGAGGCTCAAGCAAAATGGGCATAGCATTTTTACAGGCTTCTTTTAAGGCCTGAGCCGCTGCAATGCGATATCCCAATTCAGTAGCATGCTCTTCTGTGCTTCCTCCACATAACTCTACTTCTATATCTATCATAGGATAACCTGCAATTACCCCTTGATGTAACACATTTTGCAATGATTCTTCTATAACAGGCCAAAATGTTGATGGGATCTCTGTTTCAGAAAGGGTGCGTTTAAACTTTATGCCCGTTCCTCTTTCTAAAGGTCTTACTTTTATTTTAACATGGCCAAAATGAATATGTGGCCCCATTTCTTTTTTAAAACATTTTTCTACTTCTGATTCCTGGGTAATGGTTTCCCGATAGACCACTTGAGGGGTTCCTGTATTCACTTGGGCATGGAATTCCCTCTCCAAACGAGATATGATTACCTCCAAATGTAGTTCTCCCATACCTGAAATGATAGTCTCTCCTGTGTCTTCATCTGTTTTTATTTGAAAAGTAGGGTCTTCTTCGGCTAATTTTTGAAGGCCAAAGGCCGCTTTTTCTGCATCTTGTTTCGTCTTAGCCTCTAAAGCAACAGAAATTACAGGTTTGTAAAGACTCATAGGTTCAAGAATAATAGGATGAGCTTCTTCACACAGAGTATCACCTGTGGCAGCATGTTTCAATCCGGCAAAGGCTACAATGTCACCTGCTTTTACCTCATCTAATCTTTCTTTTTTATCCGCATGTAGCCTAAAAATACGAGCAATCCTTTCTCGCACAGCTTTGCGGGGATTGTAGACCACATCACCCACCTTTACCTTTCCAGAATAAACCCTCACCAAGCTAAATTTTCTTCCCTGGTCTAGCATGGTCTTAAACACCAAGCCACAAAAAGGAGACTTCTCATCCGCAGCACGGGTTTCTGCCTTACCTGTATGGGCATTATCTCCCTTTATAGGTGGTATATCCATTGGACTAGGTAAGTAATTTACTACCGCATCTAAAAGAGGCTGAATCCCCATATTTTTTAGAGCTGCACCGCAAAGAACAGGCAGGAATTGAAGCTGTAAGGTAGCAATACGGATAACTTGTTTAAGTTTTGGCAGAGGAATAGGAATCTCATTTAAGTAAGCATCCATGATTTCTTCATCTATTTCTGCCAGTTTTTCCAAAAGCATTTCTCTATATAGGAAAGCCTCTTTTTGGTGTCCTTCTGGGATGTCTATTACATCATAAGTAGCTCCCAAAGTCTCCTGGTGCCATATAATGGTCTTCATTTGTAATAGGTCAATCACTCCCTTAAAATCTTGTTCTTTTCCCAGAGGTAGTTGTAAAATTAGGGGATTAGCGCCTAATTTATCTATCATCTGTTTCACAGTGCCAAAAAAGTCTGCCCCTATTCGGTCCATTTTATTAATAAAGGCAATTTTGGGTACCTGGTATCTATCTGCTTGGTGCCAAACGGTTTCTGATTGCGGTTCCACACCACCTACCGCACAGAATACACCAATAGCTCCATCTAATACCCTTAAAGAACGGTCTACTTCCATAGTAAAGTCTACATGACCTGGGGTGTCAATGATGTGAATTTCATGCCCCTGCCAATAACAAGTAGTCACTGCCGAAGTAATAGTGATCCCGCGTTCTTTTTCCTCTGGCATCCAATCCATCACTGCCTCACCATTATGCACCTCTCCAATTTTGTGTGATTTCCCAGTATAATAAAGGATACGTTCAGTAATAGTAGTCTTACCTGCATCAATATGGGCAATTATGCCAATATTTCTGACCTTTCGGATGTCATACCTTGGGAATGGCATGGTTTCTTTTATAAAGACTTTCTTTCCTACGGTCAAGGAGAAAAATAAAAAGGCAGGTTAAAACCTGCTCAATCGCTTGAGAACCCCCTTTACTTACTTAAAACCCTTTCTATATATTCACTAGTGCGAGTGTCCACCCGCACTATGTCTCCTTCATTAATGAATAAAGGGACTTGAATTACTGCCCCAGTTTCCAAAGTAGCAGGCTTGCTACCTCCAGTAGCAGTATCCCCCCTTACTCCAGGTTCTGTTTTTACCACTTCTAAATCCACTGTATTTGGTAATTCAACTCCCACTGGTTTTTCATTGAAAAAAAGCATTTTTACTATGGTATTTTCTTTAAGAAAATTTCTTTTTTCTATCTGTTCCGCATCTAAAAATATTTGGTCATAAGTTTCTAAATCCATAAAACAATAATGCTCATCTTCTTTATATAAAAATTGCATCTCCCTTTCTTCTAAACTGGGACGGGGAATCCGGTCACTAGTGCGGAAATTATGTTCTAAAACTGCTCCAGTGATTAAATTTTTCAACTTTGTTCGCACAAAGGCTTGCCCTTTGCCTGGTTTCACATGGAGAAACTCTATTACTTCATAAGGCTCTCCTTTAAACTCGATTTTAAGTCCCCTTCTAATATCACTGGTGGTATACACTGTTATTCCTCCGTTTCTTTTTTCTGCTTGATTATCTCAGCTATTGCCTTAATGGCCAATAAATAACTTTGGACTCCAAATCCGCAAATCTGCCCTATAGCCACCCCGCTAATATATGACTTATGTCTAAATTTTTCCCGTTTATAAATATTAGAAAGATGCACCTCTATAGTGGGAATATTTACTGCTAGAATAGCATCTCTTAAGGCCACACTGGTATGAGTGTAGGCAGCAGGATTAATAATGATAAAATCATATTTCCCCCTTGCTTCCTGTATAGCCTCCACCAATGCCCCCTCGTAGTTGGATTGGAAGGTGCTTACTTCAAATCCGTGTTCCTCTGCCTCCTTTTCAATTAAGGTATTGATCTTCTCTAGAGAATCTGTGCCATAAACTGAAGTCTCTCTTTGTCCTAACAAGTTGAGGTTTGGTCCATGTATTACCAAAATATGAATTTTCATTTTTCAATCCCCTCTATTAGTTCTTTAAAATACTCTATTTTAGAAAAATTGTTAATAGGTAACTTAGGTGAAGACTTAGAGCTAGCCTGGGTTTTAAAAAATAAATATTTAATTCCTATCTCTTTAGCAGCCAAAAGAGGTGCTTCACTATCGTCTATAAATAAAGTATGTGAGGGGTCAAATTTAAGTTTTTCTTGAAGTCTCCTCCAAAATCTTTTGTCTTCTTTTGATAAGCCAATGTCAAAGGCACAAATCACTCCATCAAAATATAAACCCAATTGCGTATGTTTTAATTTTAGATTAAGAGATTCATAATGGGCATTGGTCACTAAAAATACCTTTTTACCCATTTGTTTTAGAAATTTTAAAAAATCCACTACATAGGGATGAGTATCTATCAAATGGGCTATTTGTTTTTTTAAGGCAGGAAGGTCTAACGCTAATTTTTTTGACCAAAAATCTAAATCTGTCCAATTTAAAGTGCCTTCTTCCCTTTGATATAAGGCCACGACTTTTTCCTTTGCCTCTTGAAAACTGAGCCCATATTTCTGGGCATATTTTTCAGGCACTAAGGTTTCCCAAAAATAATCATCAAAATATTTATCTAAAAGGGTGCCATCCAAATCTAAAAGCACCCATTCAATATCATCCCAAAATATCTTATGATTTCCCTTCATAGTTCAAATACAGATTGCATTTCTTCGTCAGGAATATCAAAAACAGAGTTATGAGGTGGCAATGGTTCTTCATAAAAGAACTCAGGAAGACGGTCATCTATAGGGGTGAAACCTGCCTTTAAATTAAACTCTCTTTCTATCTTTAACACCCTTTCGCCTAAGACAAAAAAGTCATGGGTTGTCCATTGCCAGCCATATCTAGCATTAATCATTTCTATCAAATCATCCCAAGATTTAGGCTCATCAGCCATCATTAAAGCACAGAAGAGACAAAGTCCAGTGCAGTCTAGGGCAGCGGTAATTACTTGCATTTTCTTAGATAAGGCTACTTGTCCCTCTTTAGTTAAGGGAGCAATCTTACCTCCTAAACCCAAAATATTAGTGGCTATGGTGTAACCAGCAGTATGGTCTGCCCCCATAGGAGAAGTAGCATAAGTAACTCCTATTCCCTTTACAGCCCGAGGGTCATAAGCAGGTAATGATTGCCCTTTTACGGCTGCTACCCTGGCTATTCCAAATATTTGTGCGGTAGTTACTGCACCACTGCCAATAATTCTACCTAAGGGTGTGCCTTTGGCTATTTGGTGATACAAATCAATAGCACCCTGAGCATCACCAAAGGAAATCACACCTGCCTTCATGGCTATACCAATAGCATTTCCCACCTCAATGTTATCCACTCCATAATCATCTGACAATCTATCTATTTGAGCAATGGCATCTAAATCATTAATACCCAAGTTGGGACCATTTGCCCAAATAGTTTCATACTCTGGACCTTTGGTAAGATATTGGCCATTCTTATCTGGATAGATGCGAGAACACCTAATTACACAGCCTTTATGGCAGGGATGGCCAATTTTGCCTCCTCTAGCCTTAATGATTTCATATTGTTTTTCCCCACTAACTGCCTCTACTTCCTCAAATTGTCCCATTTGGAAATATCGTGTAGGCAAAGCACCTGCATCATCAATTATCTTCATTAGTATATTAGTGCCGTACCTAGGCAATCCTTGACCAGTAACAGGGTGTTTTTGTAAAGCTTGGTTAAAGCGGCGGGTAATTTTTTTAAACGCCTCTTTATCTGCATATTCTGGTCCTTCTGCCCCTGTAATATCAATCACAATGGCCTTAAGTCCCTTACTACCCATAACTGCACCTAAACCACCACGACCAGCATGACGAGTAGGACGGCCTTCCATATCTGTCACGGCTATGGTGGCGGTATTTAATTTCATTTCTCCTGCCTGGCCGATAGATATAATAGCTATTTTATTACCAAATTTTTTCCGGAGACTGGCTACCGCTTCATAATTACCCAATCCTTTCAATTCATCTGCTGACAACAGTTCTGCCTTGTCTTTATTTATATAAAGACAATAAAGCCTATCATCTGAAGGTATTTCTTCCACAATAATGCCCTTTATCTCCAATTTACCCAAGTATCTTCCCGCCTCCCCTCCAGCATTGCTTTCTTTTATAGTTCCAGTAAGAGGACTTTTGGCTCCTATGGATAACCGTCCCGAATTTGGGGCCATGGTGCCTCCTAAGAGGCCAGGGGCAAAAATAAGTTTGTTATGCCTATCTAATGGATGACAAACAGGAGAGACTTCTTCTTTTAAAATAAAAGAAGAAAGGCCTCTTCCACCATATTGAGTGTAACTTTCTGAAATCTGCTCTTTTTGCACCTTTAATCCCCTCATATTTACACGCAAAATACTTTCCATCTTAATCTCCCTTTTATAAATTTTAATCAATCTATCATAATTCCTTTTGGGTGGTCAAGGACAGCCCAGGTAAAGACCAGGACTTCATCAAAGTAATTTTAACGGAGATCCAAATGTTAAGCGCAATGGCTCAATGCAGAATGCAAATTGAAAAATGCAAAATCGCCTTCGGTCAAATTGGAACGTGAGCACGTTAGAATTGGGAATTAGGAACTGGAAATTGGAAATTGGGAAATGGGAATTGGGAATTTCTATTTTCTATTTTCTGTTTCCCGTTTCCCTTTCCTTCTTTTCTTTCTTTATGCGCGTTAACACGTTTACACATTGACACGTTTACATGTTAGAATTGGGAACTGGGAATTTCTGTTTTCCGTTTTCTATTTTCTTAACTGTATTTTGTAGGTTAGACCCCAATTCCACTACATTTGGCTATTTCATTCCCTCACTATTTCACTACTCACTGATTTAATGTTTTGGCATTAAGACATTTGGATTTCATTTGGCATTTGGATTTTGAAATTTGGATTTTTTAGACCATATTTAAACGTTTGTTCTTTTTGTTAAA
>Ga0190363_1002328_pt1 | contig 10889 bp, 6 predicted proteins | sample 48721867_MG_FD_161272 | JGI IMG/M metagenome (GOLD analysis project Ga0190363, IMG submission 161272) | Hydrothermal vent microbial mat bacterial communities from Southern Trench, Guaymas Basin, Mexico - 4872-18-6-7_MG | ecosystem: Environmental > Aquatic > Marine > Hydrothermal vents > Microbial...
TTCACGACCTCGTCGATCAAGTAAGTCATGTTACCATACTTTCCTTATATCAGACCGTCACTAGCGGCGAAGATGATGAGCCGATAGAGATAGTTGATACGATACGAGATACCAGACCCGACCCACTTCAGCAGTTGGAGATGAAAGAACTGAAAAAAGTGTTGATCGAATCGATAGAGAAGCTACCTGAGAGGGAAAGACTGGTCATAACCCTCTACTACTACGAGGGGCTAACCTTGAAAGAGATAGGGGCCGTTTTAAAAGTATCGGAGTCCAGAGTCTCTCAAATACATACGAAGGCCGTGCTTAGGATAAGAGGCAGGCTGAGGACCTTCATAAGCGAAACAAAGGGAGTGATTCAAGATGCCGAATCCGATAGGCACCCAAAGCGTTTTGGCTAGAACGCTTGAAGTCCAAAGGGTTCAGGAAGCATATCAGCAAGGCTTGGTTAATCAACAACATGAGTTCGCCGTGAAGTTACAACAGGTTATACGACAGCGCCAAATCCAAGTGCAACACCCAGAGAGACCGGAACATGAGCCGATTCAAACCCAGGAGCATGGAAGACATAATAGAAGGAGAGATAGTGAAAACCGATATTACCGAAGCTCAAGCCGATTTGAAACGGAAGCCGAAGAGCATATGGGTTTTATAGATCCTGAGCACCATATCTTGGATGTTAAGGTCTGAGGTGGAAACGTGAATAGAAATGAGATCGAAAGGATGAATTTCGAAGAACTTAAGGTTCAATCGGAACTGTCCAGAAGAATGGCGGAGAAAAATCAAAATGATCTGGATAGCTTGAAAATCGAACGGACGAAACTCAGAGCGATCTTGGAATCGGAGATGGACAAGATAGATGAGCTGAAAGCGCAGATCGATGTTGTTCGAGATGAAAACAGACGGCTTGAGGAAAGTCTAAATCAAGCTCGATACGAGGAGGAGGAGCTTAAAAAAAGGCTCGAGGAGCTTAAAATGCTCGAGGCGAGACTTTCGGCAGAGCTCGATGTGATAGCTGATTCGAAAAGAAATATAGAGCGTGAGATAGAGCGATTGAAACCGAGAGTGGAGGAGTTCAGGAGAAAAACAGAGGAGGCAAGGGCGGATCTTATTCGCGCAAATCAGAGGCTTAAGGCGATAGAAGCTGAGCGGGATAGGGAAATGAAAGTCGCAGAGGATGCCAAGAGAAACTTAGGCGAAGTTTTAGCTGCCGAGGCGCGAATCATAGCGGAGATAGAAGCGGCTAAAAGAGAAGCGGATGAGTCAAAGGCTAAGGCCGAACAGATAAAGGAGAGGATAGGACAGCTTCAACATGAGCTCGAGATCGCCAGATCGGAGGCTGAACAGGCCAGGGAAAACCTGGAAGAGATGAGAGCTCAGGAGGCGAGGTTGATAGCAGAAATAGAGGAGCTAAAACATAAAGATGAAATTGAGGGGGAGAAACCGGAGGAAAAATCAGTTCCGATAAAGCCTTCAGAGGCTTCCTCGGAGGTCAACCTAGGTGAATCCATCTCTGATAGCGCCTCTAAGGCGCGAGAGATATACGGTCTATTCGACTCCGGCTACTCCGCCGATCAAATCGCTAAGGCCCTCAATTTGACTCGCGGATGGGTCGAGTTAACCCTCAAGCTTAGAAACCTCAGAAAGGTTGAAAATACGGAGGGGGATAAATCCGATGCCTAAAAGAAGTATCAAGATCAATAGAAGGATAAAAGTGAATATAGAGGGGATACCGGAGTACGAAAGCCGGATAAGGTACTTGGATTCCACCATAGCTAAGATCATCCCTCCTATAGATGAGGATGGCAATTCGATCGCCATAAAGAAGGGAACAGAGGTTATGATAACTGAGTTGACCAACAGCGGGGAAAATAGAACTTATAGAACCATAGCTCAGTTTATAGAACCTGATCCGGTTACCGGTTATGACATGTTGGTCGTCGCTTTAGATGAGGAAAACCCCATACCTATGCGCAATTTCGCGAGGGTGCTTGTCGATATCCCTGTGAAAATTCAAACTGAGTACGGCAAGCGGAACTATGAGGGGACAGCATTGAACGTCAGCGGATCGGGAATGTTGATATCGCTGGGGCTAGAAAGTGAAGGTGAAATTCCTAAGGGCGCGGAGATAAACCTCGATTTCGAATTGTCTGATAAAGGTAGATTTACGATACCAGCCAATGTGATTAGGATCTTTAGAATGAGACCGGAAAGCAATGTTTTCGGACTCGGGGTAAACTTTAAATTCACCGATTTTAGCTTACAGGATAAAATCGTCAGCTACGTCCTCAGCAGACAGATTGAACTTCATGAACTCGGAATGCCGGAGGTGGAGGATCCTCTGATCCAGCAGATAAACATGCTAAGGGAGGAAGTCGCTAGGCTTCGTGAGGAGCTCAGGATAGCTCACCAAAGGGAGGCTCAACTTGAGGAGGCCAGGAGGCGTTCGGACGCCATAATCATGCAATTAACCCGCCAGCTTGAGGAGCAGACTAGACAACTTAACAGATTACGCTCCAAGGCTTCGAGACGATGGTGGAAATTCTGGACATGGTTCAGCTAGTGCTAAACTTTAGCATCTTGCTGTCGATAATCCTTACTAGGACTTCATCTGAGGTGTAGGGTTATGAACGTATATGGTTTGATATCAGGGTTGAATACTCAGGAAATTATCGATCAGCTTATAGAGATCCAAAGACAGCCTAGAACGCGAATAGAATCTAAATTAACCGATCTTCAGTCCCAGCGCGTTATACTACAGGATATAAAAGCTAGATTGTTAGCTCTTCAGTCGAAAGCAAGCGGGTTAAAGTTTCATTCCACCTTTACATCCCGTATAGGAACTTCCTCCGATGAAAGCATAGTCAATATTTCATCTATCTCCTCCCAAGCTCCCACAGGAACCTATGAAGTTGTCGTCAATCAATTGGCAACCCCCTCCAGGGTCGAGTCCTCTGATGAGTTAGGGACACCTCTTGATGGGACAGAAGGGCTTGTTAAAATCCATAAAGGGAAAATATACTTCCAAATTTCCAATCCGGATGGTACCCTCCAAGGCAAATATGCCGTCGAGGTAGGCGGCACTGATACAACGAACATTCAGGGAATTATAAATGCTATAAACTCAGCCGTTGGTGATTCGAACATCCTCCAGGCGAGCGTTGAAACGGAGAACAGCTATAAATATCTTCAGATCGCTCTTGGTCAGGATTATAAAATCCAGTTCTTCGGAAATTCCAACCTGCTTCAGCTCCTGGATGATACCGACGGCATTGGCGATTTGAAATTACGCCCCGGTAATTCATATCAGATCACCGGTGCTTTAACCGATAGAGTGATTAACCTCGGCATTAGAATCGGCATTTTATCGGTAAATGGAAACGATATCTTCATCGATTCTGACACCACACTGGAGAATCTGAAAGATCAATTGCAAAATGCCGGATTAAGTGTCTCATATGACGATTCAACACAGACCCTTACGATCTCCGCCCCACAAGGGGGAAATTCCGCTTCCCTCGCGGGTAAGACCGACTTCCTCGACGTTATAGGATTGACAAGCTCAACCTTGAAAAGCAGATATATCGGTAAGGATGGCGAATTCAGCGATACAGATGCTCTTCATTTCATCGACCAAGGCGATCAGACGCCGTTCAAATGGAACGTTAACACCGGAACCTTTTCGATTAATGGAACAAGTTTATTTGTCGATTTGAGCGACACGATAGATGATGTGCTGGGAAAGATAAACAGCGTCACTAATACCACAGGTGTTACCGCTGCATATCAAGACGGTAAGATAGTGTTAAGTCAGGATGGCGAAACGCCCTGGATAAACGTAGGGAGCTCAGGGGATACCTCCAACTTTCTAGATGTCGTTGGTCTCTCTCAGGCCGATCAGGTGAATAACGGTTCGGAGGTGATTGTTGAAAGCGAGTTTAAGCTCGGGGCTATCAACCCTTCCAGGACTCTACAGATCCTTTTCGGCATAACAAGCCCTGGTTACTTCAACATAAACGGAACTCGGATAGATTTCGATCCATCTGATACCCTTCAGGATCTGATAATCAAGATCAATTCCTCCGACGCGAGTGTCAATGCTTATTACGATATAAACGAGGATAAATTCAATCTGGTATCTGAAAAGACGGGCAGTCCGAAGATTAACCTCCAAGATGGAGACGGTAATTTGCTTTCAAAGCTTAAGCTCAATCAAAGTCAGGTCGAACCCGGTCAGGACGCCAAGATCACGGTAAATGGGAATGAGGTGATTTCGAATTCGAATATCATTGACTCCGCCATTCCCGGTGTTACGCTCTCACTTCAAAAAAGCGCTCCAGGAACGACAGTTAAGATCGAGATTGAAGCTGATGTGGATGAAGCCGTTCAGGCAATTCAGGATTTCATAGATTCCTATAACGAGACCATAAGCTATATACGTGAGAAGGTCTTTATACCTTTAGTGTCTCAGCAACAGACCTCGGAAGGGACTGAGGAATCTATCAATACCAATGCCCTTCGAGGAGATCCGACTCTTAAAGCTCTCGTTCGGCGTCTCAATCAGGCGATGATGGAACAGGTTGAGGGACTTCCCTCGGGAAAGAACAGCCTGATCAGCATCGGAATAGGAAAACCCTCTGCCGGAACGGTAACTTTGGATCAGATCTTACGCGGTTTAGATATAACAATAAGGGATTATAGCAAATTGAGGGAGGCCATCCAGAAAGACCCCGAAGGGGTAGCGGAGATATTCGCGACTACCAGTAGCTCAACTCAAGGTATAGCCGAGAAAATCGAGAGTATCCTCTCGGGATATACCCAGGTTTACACGGGAGTAATCGACGGCAGAATCCAGATAATCGACAGAAGAATATCCGAAACGAATAACAAACTGGAGGAGTTCGACAGACGAATTGAAGAGACAAGACAAAAGCTAATGGAGCAATATTCAAAACTCGAGGAGGCTCTAGGTAATTTGCAGACTCAGTCCAGTTTCTTATCCCAGCAGCTCTTTAACCTACAGATTATCTCCCTGATGAGTATAGGTGGAGGGAGATCAAGATGAAGATATTACCCAGCATCTATAAGATCTTAGGCGTGGAGACCCACCCTTCATCCCGGGAGAGGAACATCCAAAGGGGCGGTGAGTCTGAGGATTTCCGATCAGATATAGCGGTTTTATCAGAAGAAGGTAAACTCGTAGCTAAAGCAATGGGCAAGCTTAAAGAGATCCCGGATATCCGATCTGGAAAGGTGGATGATCTCGCCAGGAGAATAGAACAGGGTGAGTACAACGTCCCCTTATCTCAAGTTGCAGAAGAGTTGCTCAAGGCATTGTTGCTCGATGAGATATAGTCATTTCCGAAGAGAAGAGAGAGATGATTCAAAGGCGGACTTATATTCTAGCCTTCCTTTCCCTGCTGTTTTTCATGGTTTTCCCCCTACACGTGGAAGCTCTAACCCCGGAGCTTCTCCTCATACCCTCTAAGGGTATATTGAACGAGGGTGAACTTTTCACGCTGAGCGTCGAGGCCGTCGCGGATAAACTTCTCGCCGTCAGCTTCACCCTGGAGTTTGATTCTGGTATCATCGAATATCAACCACAGATATTTCCGAACAATATACGCGTTTATCCAACTGGAGATCTCATATCCGTCACGGTCGCTTTCGATCATGAGGAGAGCTCGGAAGCCTACGGGATGATTCACCTTGTTACGCTGAATTTTCGAGCTATACGAAGTGGAAAAACCGATCTTAGATTCAAGGATGGGTCAATACAGTTAACCGATTCTAGGGGATTACCGGTCCCGAATTTCCTTGGACTTAGGGCGAGATGGAGCGAGGTTATCGTGGGGGGCGGTATGACGCTGGAAAGGTACTATGGCAAGCCGGATGAGAGAATTACATGCCGGGCGACCGGTTTTGCTTCAGGAGAGATTATCTCCTTGCATATCGGCAATATAAGCCCTCCAACGTTTCCAGCCACGATCATCGCCTCAGATACTGGAGAGGTGGAATTCGAATTTATCGTTCCGGATTTCACCTACGGTTTGAGGGATGTGGAGTTGACGGGAAGCTCGGGACGGAGATATACCACTTCCTTTCTGATAGAGCCAAGGCTGAGATCGGTCGATCCGATCAATGTCAAGTCTGAAGGGCGGATTACCCTGCAGGGATGTGGATTTCCTCCCCGCTTCCAACTTAAAATTTACCCAGAAGGCAGATCCCTTGGGCTGTTCAGCAGCGATGAATATGGAAAGGTTTCCGCCGATTTAACGCTGCCGAAACTTCCGGGTGGGTTGAAAGATCTGTGGATATACCAGGATGATAACCTGATATATATAGCGGATAACGCGTTGACGGTAATACCTCAGATCGAGATAACCCCGCTGTTCGGCGAAATAGGCCAGGAGTTCTCGATAACCGGTACAGCCTTTGCCCCTGGTGAGATCGTCGAAATCAGAATCGGCTCCAGGGAAATTAAACCGATCGTCGCGGACGAGATGGGGGAATTCAGGTCCAGTTTCGTCCTGGAAAAGGGATGGATCATACAAAACAAACCGACAGATCTCATCGTGTCGGCTATTGGGGAAAGATCCGGTCTGTCCGATGTCGAATCGATCAGGTATGTTCCAACTCCAAAAGTTTCGGGCTTTCCTTCCGATGGTCAAATTCACCCGGGAGAGGAGATGGAGCTGAGATGCGAGGGTTTTCCATCTAACGGGTTGATAGACGTGGAGCTTAACGCCCTTTCCCCTTCCATCTCATGCTTTGACTTCAACGGGGTCCCGCTGAACAGGGAATATCTCGGAAACGGAAGCTTTGGGCGGTATATCGTGCCGCCTGACGGCAGCTTTATCTTGAGGTTTAACGTTCCGAACATGCCAAGGGGCCCTAAAACATTGAAGGTTGAAGCTACTAGTTTCCAGCTCAGATCGGAGGTCACCAAAGAGCTTACCCTGGTGCCCTCCATATCGGCAGAGGTAGAAGGGATTCTCATATCGATAGAAGGAAATGGGTTTGCACCTAACTCAGATGTGGATGTTTATATTGAAGAGGAGCAACCCAGATTTAACAGGAAAGTAAGGACGGATGGATACGGATCTTTTCGCACCTCTATCGTTATGAACGATGGAGCGAGTGGGACCTTTACTGTCATCGCTTCTGAGGTGGAAGATGAGGGAAAAGCAGACTGCAAAATCATCGTATCTAAGCTCGATGACACAAGATTTCTCAGCATCTCACCCTCATCGGCAGAGAACGGAAGTGTTTTAAAAATTCAAGGCGCAGGGTTTGTACCCTTAAAAGCTATAGGTATTTATATAGAGGATGATGCAGGATTAAACCGACTTTTGGCGACGGGATCAACGGATGAGATGGGATTTTTCTCCCTTTCATCAACCATTCAAGATATTCCTCGGGCAGGTGAGAAAAGGATCACTATATACCAGAGCGGGAGGAAAGTTAAGGAAGCTAAGTTCACGCTATTAGAATCTCTGAGAGTTGATAAGGAATCCGGTGCCCCGGGCGAGATCGTGAGTGTCATGGGCTCAGGATATCAACCTTACGTCGATATCAGGATATCGCTTGGGAAAACCGGATACGAGAAGCTGCTGCTTGAAGGCAATGCCAACGAGTTCGGTGGTTTTTCCCTCCCCATAGCGATTCCACCTCAGGAATTCGGGGATAAGGTTTTAAAAGTGGAGATAGGGGATGAGACGAAATACCTTCCCTTCAGAATTCTACCGAAGATCACAGGAGCGGAAATTGAAAGGAGAGGTTTTCGCGTCCTAGGATATAGCGCCCAAGCAGGGGATGTGCTTTATATATATGGAAGCGGTTTTGTCCCCGGTGAGGAGATAGAGATCAGATTTGGTGGCTTGCTCGTCGATGATGCGATTGAACCCGTAAAGGCTCTTCATGACGGAAGTCTCGAAGCGAATTTCGTCCTGACCGATGAGCTGCTTAGAAAAAGAGAGAACTTTATAACCGTTACGGGGTCTGAGTCGAAATATCCTGTCTCTTATCCAGAACCCATAATCGCCCTTGAGAGACTTGAGCTAATACCGGATAGAGGCGAACCAGGTAGCAGCTTCACGGTTAAAGGAACTACCTATCCTTTCAATCTTAAATTCGGATCTTACAATCTCTCGTTCGTCGGATATGATGCAAACGGTGATCCTATAATGAGGATTCCTCCTCAGGTATCTGGCGGTGAATATGTGGTGACGGACGGGGTAAATGAAGCCAGATTTACCGTGATACCATCCCTTTACTTCATAGCCCCGGATGAGACACACCTTCGGCAGATCGAAGGAGTTCCGGGACAACGGGTAGAATTACACGGTGAGGGATTTATGCCTGGAAGGCTTGTTAAGATATCCCTTGGGCTGGACGGGGTGATTGAAACGGTTAAGGCTGATGCCGAAGGTGGGAAATTCACCAAATCTCTGATTCTGGATGAACAGCCGGGTGGTGAAGCGCTTATCGTAGCCGACGATGGAACACTTTCATCTTCCGTAACCGTGGTCTACTCGCCGATCATTAAAGAGGTTTCCCAGAGAAAGCTAAAGCTAATCGTTGAGGGGATAGGCTTTGGTCCCCAAGAGGATATCTCAGTTGAGCTGAATGGAACTTCTCTTCGGATTGATAGCGACGGAACCACAGATGAGAGGGGAAGCTTTAAGGCGGAATGTGTTCTTCCGTCCGGTATCAGCGGCACAACTGTGAAAGTCAAAGGCTCTGGTTCCGGATTTACGGAGGAAATCGCTAAAACCATCACAACTTCTAACCCCAGTCTGATGGTATCACCAGGGGAGGGAACCCTGGGAACCCAAGTTGATCTCAGCGGCGATTGGTTCTATCCAGGGGAGGAGATCACCATCGACTTCGACGGTGAACGGCTGTCCGCCAAAGCTGATGAAAACGGCATGTTCAAACTTTCCGCTCTGATATCCGAGGATTATCCCGACAACCATTATATCAGATTCATAGCCCGAGGCGGTAAATCCGGGGCGATCGCCTCAGCCATATTTCGATATAGAAGTCGGATCAAATACGTAGAGGTAAGCGTGATCCATCAATCACCAGAGGAGGAGGATGCAGCCGTTGCGGGTGATACCATACTTATAAAAGCACACCTGAATAGGGATATATTCAAGGCTATATCCGGCAGCTTTCAAATCGGTCAGGACATTCAGGGAGAACTGCGCGAGAGTAACGGGATATGGTCAGCGCAATACACGGTTAAGGCGGGAGACTACGTCGACGGTGAGTATGTGACGGTCACTCTAACCGATGAATCGGGGCAAACAGCCACCAAATCCAGTGACCGGAAAATATGGATAGATGCTGTGGTACAGATCGGCGATATTACGGTATCTCCGGATAAAGCCAAGGCGGGAGTGAAACTGTCCGTTATGGTTGAAGCTGAACCTAGCTGCACTGGAACTTTCTCCATCAAGGACGTTGTCCAGGATGTCCCGCTTAAGGAAAATCCCGATCACCCCGGCAGTTACTCCGGATCGTATACCGTCAAACCTGGAGATAAAGCTGTTGGAGATCTATTAAGCGTATCATTGACCGATAAATATGGAAATAGCGAGACAAGGACGGGAATCGTCAATATCGATGCGATCGCTGAGATATACCAGGTCTCAGTGGATAAAGATGTTATCAAACGCGGTGAAACCCTCAAAATAACGGTCAAGGGGGAGCCGGACTCTAGCGTGAAACTCTCGATAGGCCCCGGCATAATTGAGGAGACGGAGATGGTGGAGAAGGAAAAAACTCCTGAGGCTTGCTTATATACTTACACCTTTTCGCCGCGCGATGGGATAGAGGAGTATAATGCTATCCTTACGGTCAGCTTGACAGATCCTCTCGACAACGTAGCTTCCTATTCGAAACGTATCTCCATCGATACACTTCCTCCCGAAATTTACGGTGTACAGGTTAATCGCTACAGGGTTGAAAACGGTGATGAGATCGAGATAAAAGCGAAATGTGAGCTGGAATGCGATGTCAAAGCCGACTTAAGCCCTCTAGATACCACTAGATCTGAACCCGTTGAGTTTTCGGAGGTCGAACCCGGAAATTTCCTGCTTAGATTTAAAATCTCCTCTGAAAATTTAGCGGCTGATGGCAAGAAAGAGATAGAACTTACGGCAACCGATAGGGCGGGAAATATCGGAACCTATAAACTGGAACTCCTTCTGAAAAATCAATATACGTTCAAACTGAAACTTAAACGAGGGCTAAATCTGATAAGTATACCGGTAAACGATCCGGAGCTCAGGAGTCTGGACGATCTAACCGATCGAATAGGTCCTTCATGCGTTGCGATAGTATGTTATGATTCACAGCAGGAGAAGTTCGTCACATATACCCGATCTATGGGACCAGACTCCCTCAATAACCTGCCTGTAGAAGGCGGAAGAGGATATATCGTCGTTATGAACCAACCGGCGGAAGTTACGCTTAAGGGCAGAAAATGGGTCGGAAGCGTTTTGATAAACTCCAAGGTTTTCCTTTTCGGCCTGCCCGTCGATGACCGAAGAGTAAGAAGAGCTTCAGACCTCGTGTGGATATCAAATGGGGCTATCGAGCAGGTTATAAAGATCGAGCCCACCCCTAAAATCACGTTTTATTATCCCTCCTTGCCTCCCGATTCTCCCAGTAATTTCCTCCTCTCTCCAGGGGAAGGGTATATCTTGATGGTTGATAGCAGTAAGCTACCCCTATCCCTTGAGTTTCACGGGGAAAGTTGGGGAGATTGACCTGCCTGAGATCAACCCGTCATGGAATCTTGACATTCCGCCCTCACGATCAAAGCGCTTCTCTAACAGCGGAGAAGTCTCTTCTACAATACAATATAAACATCACGGATA
>Ga0190363_1002329_pt1 | contig 10887 bp, 14 predicted proteins | sample 48721867_MG_FD_161272 | JGI IMG/M metagenome (GOLD analysis project Ga0190363, IMG submission 161272) | Hydrothermal vent microbial mat bacterial communities from Southern Trench, Guaymas Basin, Mexico - 4872-18-6-7_MG | ecosystem: Environmental > Aquatic > Marine > Hydrothermal vents >...
TAAGAATAGCTTTTGCCCTCGTGAAAAAAGAAGAAATTTTTAATGACCAAAAATTACGACTAACTAATTTAGGAGCTTGACAAAAACTACAAAATCTTCATAAATATTAATCTCAAAAGGTAAAAAAAGATTATTAAATATTTTATAAATAGGTTTCATTAAAATTCATTATGGTAACTAAAAAGGAAGATTCCTTAAAAAGCACAGAGAAATAAAGAACGATTTTGGGACCTAAAGAGAAAATTTAAAAGATGTTCTGTTTATTACTTTATTTTTATTTCATTAACTAAAAACATAAGTAGTCTCCTAAAATAGTCCGGGAGGGAAATAAGGTAGCGGTAAATGGCTAATTTAACTGTTTACAAGGCGAGCTTTTTCATTCTTTTTTAGTAATGGAAATTCAGTATTTAAGCAAAGAAAAACTGAACAACCTCATGATGGTCTGGCAATCTTATTACTATGAAGCTGGGAAAAAGGCTAAAAAGCCGAACCGTGGAAGATATTTTCTAATTTATCTTTTTTCTGCGTTTTTCAGAAGCAAGGCTTTTTGAAGTTCTTTCAATGAACAACGAAAAGACATTAACCAGAGAAACAGTGAAAGTTAAGATCAAAACTTACAAGACGAGAAGAAAAAATGCAGGAAAGATAGTTTTTTCTTTCCGCAGTTCTTCAGGAATTGGCAAGATTTTTAATGAAGCATCTAGAGATAAAAGATAAGGTTTTCAAAGTAAATCCGAGAAATTTCAGAAGAATCTTTTTGAGCTTGCGGTGAAAGCAGGTATACCTAAAGAAAAAGACACATCCTCACATACTTAAGCATTCCCGTGCAATAGAACTGATAAAAGCTGAATACCTCTTATCATTATTCAGCACATACTGGGTCACGCAAGTCTTAACCCAACGGCAGTTTATCTCAGGTTCTCAAACGTAGAAACTAAAATGTTAATGAGAGAGAAGAGATTGCTGTGAAAAAAAAACTTGGATACAAATTTTTAGTAAATACAATTAGTTTTTACTTAGAAATTTTAACCGTTAGTTAAAAATCGAAGTAAAAATTTTTAGTAGTACTATTGAACAATAAAACAAAGTTTAAGTTCTCAGAAATTTTCTTTTGAATATGAAGAAGAATTTCAGTATCTTAACGTTTTTTCTTTTGTGTCTTCTTTTGGTGGGCTATGTAAAGTCTTAAAAGAAATAAATATTACCCTACATCCAGAATACGAAATTTTGATAGCAATAAAAGAAACTTATAAAGGTAGTTTTAGCAGTGTAAATAACATCAAAAATTTTATATCACAAAAATAAAGTATTTTTTGTCAACTCTTATTTTGATTATCAAAACTCAAAATAAGAAATCTTGAATCTCTGACAAAATTGTGTTATTTTCCTTGAAAAAAAAGATTACAAAGTTTAAAAGAAAAACCACTATTGGTCTTAAGGAAGGAAAATGAAGAGCAAGAGTAATGTGAAAAGTTTGAGCTTATTGAAAGGTTAAAAAAGTTTATCAGTATATACTTAAAAGACATTTTTAAAAAAATTGAAAACAAATATTAAACACAAATATAGTAAAGATGGGCAAATATAGAAACAGGGAGAGTTCATGATTAAGAAGTATAAAATAAGTGATGTTGCTAAGTTTATCATTTACAAGTATGAAAAGCACCGTAAAGAAACGGGTTATAAAACACTCTCAGTGATCTATTCTGGATTATGGGAGTTAGCAAAAAACGTGACAGGCATAAGAGATGGTAAAAAATTGTTTGAGGTTTTAAATGCAGAATTAATACAACGGGGTTATAAAATCGTACCTGATAAAAAGATGAGATTGAAGCTTGGTAAGATTGATGAACTGGAGAGATGGAATAAGTCATACTTAAAACTCAAAAATGAATTTGAACAATTTCTGACCAAAAAGCATCTTGATGCAAAAGAGCTTTATAAAAAGAAGATGCTTAAGGAACATTCTTCAAGTGAAAAAAAGAAAAAATTAGCCACGATGGATAGAGAAACGAGTGTTCAGGAAATCAAAGAAGAGGAAGATGAAGAAGAAATCAAGAAAATGATATTGGATGCTTTTTCACCCCCTTTATTAGCAAAGGAAATAGCAGCATATTATGGATATAGAAGTGTTATCTGTTTTGATCCAGATGAGTTTGAATTTTTTGTCGAGCATGATTCTGGAGACATGCACTATCGCTATACCCAAGATATTCGAAGCCCAAAAATAGAAATATTTGTGGTTACACCAGATATGAAAGAACCAACTAAAGAAGATTATTACAATTTTTATGATTTACTTACCAATCTCGAAGAAGATCATCAAGATTTGCTTCGGTATGAAGCTAGTTGTAATTTTATTTGGGATTTGCTTGCAAAGAAACAATATAACATTATGGAAAAAGCATATAAGGTATGGAAAACCGTTCAAAAATGGAAAAAGAAATTCTAAAAGAATTAAAGATGAGGAAGATTGGTCGCTTATCCATGTAAGCTTTTTTCTCCAATCTTTTTAATTTACATATTTTTGATTAAATAAGAGGGAAGTTCTAAAATTTCTTTTCTAATTGCCTCTATTCTATGAATAATCCTTTGTTTTTTTGTCTTCCAGAACACCCAGAATCACCCAAATTTTTCCGCTGTTTTCATACATATTTAATATATGTAAAAGAAAAAAACTTTGTCAGGCAGTTTTTAAGCCTTCTATTTACCTACCCGAAAATAACATTTTAAAATAATTGTCAGCTTGAACTTGACGGTTTTTCTTGAAGCGAAGATTGATTTTTTATAGAATTTTAAAACTTCTTTTACCTTTTTTATTACAGGAAGAGGGTATATATAATAATAGAAAAAACCATCTTTTTATAAAATTACAAAGAAAGGCCAAATCTTTGTTGTGAAAAATTGAATATAAAAAGGCACCAAAAATGGACAAATTATGAACAAAATTCGAGATTGGTTAAAATTTCTTAAAAAAGATATAGGATTCTCTTTGTATCCCTGAAAAAAGAATACAAAGGAAGATAAATAAAAAAATAGTTGAAAGGTCTTCTTAGGCAGAATCCGAAACAGAATCAGTTTGAGATTGATATTAAAAATTTTTATGATATCTTTTTAAAAAATAGAATTCTTCTAAAAAGAAACAGTATTTTCTGAAATGTTTTTAAAAAGTAGGAAAAAATTAAATTTAAAAAAATAATTCTTAGAAACTTCTTTTTCGTGGTATGTAGTGTCTAAGAGCAAGAAAAAAGTGCTTTTGATAAAGGTGACTTTAGCGAGGTTTAAGAAAATAGAGGAGGAAAGGGCGAAAGTGAATGAATCTTTTAAAGCAGTTTTATCTCGGCTCAGATTAGAAGCAAAATGAATATTTGGGAAACAAATAAATTATTACTATTTTTAATTTTCTTTATTCCTGGATTTATTTCACTTAAAGTATATGACTTGTTGATTCCTGGAGAAAGACGAGATTTCTCAAGCTCATTAACAGAAGTTTTAGGATATAGTTCTTTAAATTATGCTGCATTTTCTTGGCTTATATTCTTGGTTTATTCGAAAAATATATACCAAAAACATATAATATGCTTCTTAATAATTTTAATTTTAGTGCTATTTATTGCGCCCGCTGTATGGCCTTTTATTTTTGTTATATTATTCCAAAAATGGAAATTTTTGTCCAAATTTATAATTCATCCTGTTCCTAAAGCATGGGACTACATATTTGGTAAAAGAAAATCCTTTTGGGTTATTGTTCATTTAAAAGATGGAAGAAAAATTGGAGGAAAATATGATACTAATTCCTTTGCGTCATCTTTTCCTGCAGAAGAACAGATATACTTAGAAGAAGTTTGGAAATTAGATAATAATGGAAAATTTATAAAGCCTGTTGAGAGATCTAAAGGAATATTAATTCTTGGAAAAGAAATATCAATGATAGAATTCTTTAAGTAAAAGGGGGAAATATGAAAGAAAATAATGAAAAGAAGCCAATTCAGGAAGGTTATCAACCTTACAAAAAAGGATACCAACCTACAGAGGGAAATTTAGATCCTTCAAATCCTCCTAGAGGAGGTTCGGGTGTTCCTCCACTTACTCTTGGAAGTTCCGAGAAACAAGATAGTACTGATAAAAACGATTAAAGTATAATGTTTACTATTTACTATGAAAACCAATCCTACTATTAAACTTGCTTAATGGATTCATTTTAATCTTGGAATTTACGCACTGTTATTGGGATCTGGTTTATCAAAAAGCGCTGGAATATCTACTAGGTGAGATATTGTTTTAGATCTTATCCAAAAATTGGTAGCTTAAATTTTTTTCGTTCCTAATTTTTCTGTGGATGTTTCTGTAGCTTTGTAAACGTCAATTATTCCCAGTATTCATAGAATAATTGAAATAAGAAGAACAAACTTATGACCATAAAAAAAGTTAGAGATAAAAGTAGACACTGAAATATTAAAACCCAAAATCCGAGAATTATTTCATCATTATATATCTGCCCCAATCCTGGAATAAAGAAACTGAGAACAGCGGCCACTCCCGGATTTTTGAGAACAACAGCTAACCCGGAATTTCTTTCAATGAGTTGTTTCACACCACATTTAGGCCAGATCTCTGCGTTAAAATTAATTTTTTTCTCCACAGCTTACACAAAATTTTATGTTTTTTGATTGTTTATTCATAAATTTACTTCTTTTTCTTTTTTTTGGCATTTATATAACCAATCAACTGGCAAAGCTTTTTTTGAATTCTGCTCGGCTTCTTCAAATTTTTTTCATCGGCAACGTATATTAAGTTATTAACATAATGCTATTCATCTACTAAGTATGTCCTTCCCTGCAATTCCTTTATCTTCAGAGGTCACATCAGGAAGTTGTGATATTAAGCATTTTGTGTTTGGAAAGATTTTAATTTTTAACGCAGTTTATTGCAATAAATTTAACACAAATGAAAGAAATCTGGTATAAAATAATTATGTAGACAAAAAAACCGGAAAAAACCAAAACATTAACCTGACAAAAATCCTGCAGAAGAAATTAAACAAAAAACTTTAAGGAGCAGTTAAAGAAGCTTAAGGATTTAAAAATTGCGGGATATTTTTGAACCCGCTTAATTTAATTGGTTTTGTATTAAAACTCTCAAAGGAGGTTAAGCATGGATTTTAAACGATTGAATATGTATAAACATCTTTTTTGGGATTTTTTAGTAAGTTCAGAGATAGAAGAGTTACAGGAGTACATTCAGAATTTCGAGAGATGGTTTGAAAATGAATCAATAAGGTTGAAAAGGATGTATAAAGAGAAAATAAAAAAGTATTCTAAATTAGATCCTTTTGAAGAAGACTTTTTTGCTGAAGAATATGAAAGGATAAAAAAATTTCAAAGATATTTCAGATACTCAGTAATAATTTTAATTTTTTCAATATTGGAATATCTTTTAGAGGAAATATGCAATATTGTTAAACATTTCAAAGGCTTAAGCTTAAACCCTAATGACTTGAAAGGACAAGGAATTGAAAGAGCAAAAAATTTTATTAGGAAGGCCTGTAAAATTCCTTTTCCTTCGGATTCTTCAGAATGGAAGTTTATTCAGGATTTATTAAAAGTAAGAAATTGCATTGTGCATACAAATGGAAAAGTAGATGAATATAAAAACCCGGAGAAATTAAAAGATGTAATAAACCATATCAATGAACTTGATTCAGATGAACATGGATATGTAATAATAAAAAAAGAACTCTTGCCCAAATTGCTTAATAACATTAAAAAACTTTTGGGTAAAGTCTGTGAAAGTTGCTTTTGTGATAAATATTATACACATAGTTAATTAAATCTTTAAGAAGAAAAAAACTATATATAGGTGGGCAGCTTTAAAAAATATCCACAATCCTTTCGTTTTTCAGCTTCAACATTGCCATACTTCCCGGTGCTTTCAAACCCTCCATCAGCTCAAAAGCCCGGAAATAGGGTAAAAAGTAACCTCCATCACCACCTCCCTATTATACTGTCTTTCCCCGTTTTTCTACATTTAAACCAGACAGAAGGAATGGTCTTCTGTATAAGAGGGGACAAGGTAAGACGATTTTCTCTGGAAAGGATACCTGAAAGAAATCATCTCTCTTATGCAAGCTCCCGACTTTCCCTGAGTTTTAAAATTGCAGCTTTACGTATCTGGAGGTAGAAACTTCCCTCATCAGATCCTCAAAACTGATAAACTTTAACCCTCCCATCCTTCCCCCCGGTAGATTTAGTTTCTTTTTCCTTCAGACCTTTCTTCTTTTTCCTGGCATTTCTCGTGCCAAGATACAGCCTTCTTATTTCGTCAAATATGGCTCTTTTAATTCTTGGCCAGGCAAAAACCTCAAATCTTACCTTTCTGGAGGGATTATACCTGCGATAGGCCTATAAGCCCCGTTACTCCAGCTGAAACAAGGTCATCTCTGTCAATCACGGTGTTTATGTGATATATATGTTTAAACCTGCAGGCATAACCTTCAATCAGGGGTAGAAACCTTCTCACCACCTCTTCAAGAGGAGGTTTTCCCATCATGGGGGGTCTCTCTTCAAAATTTTTTTGTTTTTTTAAAAACCAGACAGGACGGGGAATGAACCCGGTATGCTGTCTATCAACAAAAAAATAACCGGATTATCAGAAGAATGAGGAGAAGTAAAAAACATGTCTCAGACACTCAGATTCAGTAACTTTCTCAAAAACAGTGACGCAGTTTTAATTCTCAGGAGCAGAGCAATTCAGGAACCAATCGTGATGAAAAGAAAGGATAACCTTAATTTTGTTTTAGAGTTTTTGAAAGCATACGGGATTGATGATGAGATTGTTAGAAAAGTCGAAAGAAACGCCAAAGAAAAATGGAGAAAATTTGATGAACACTTCAGAAAAGCAAAATACTGGGAGGAGGTAAGAAGTTTTTCCGAATTTTAAAAAATCCCGTCTATCGGTAAAAAAACAAAAAGGGGGGTGTGAAAAATGAAAATCCTTGTTCTGCAGGACTCCGATGAGAAAGACATACGGCATGAAGTGATAGTGGAAACGATTTAAGTGAGGATGAATTGCAGGAGGTTCTCAATAGAATCAAAGAAGATTTCTACAGCAGGAATTTTGAAAACTGGACATATGAAGATTTGCTGAATGAACTGGAAAAAAGGAAGTACATAAGGGTAACGGGTCGTGACTTGCTCCTCATTCATGCATAAGGGGAGAGGAGAGATGAAAAAATACATCAGTGGCTTTGACAATCTGGACGCAAGCCTCATGTTACTTGAAATCCTTGAGATAAAAAACAGAAAACAGGATTATCAGGGAAATACAGGAAAGGGCTGCTGCAACATTTAAAGAAATCCTGTCAAAAGCAAACCCTGACTGGCTGGTTCTATTGCTATTGAAAGCACGTGAAGAGGCCAGAAAGGAAGTGGGTAAGTGAAAAAAAGAAGTCAAAAGTGATGGGAAAAAGGAGGGATAGAAATGAAATATAGAGAATGTCAGGACTGGGTGAAGGAAGTGATAGAGACATATAAATGCCTTATGGATGAGATTCTGAAACTGAAAAGTGTGGAAGAAATAAAAAGAAAAATCGGGGAGTTCAGGGGGGAGCTGAAGGAAGAAGATTTAACCTGCTCCGGAATAGAATCAGAGGACAGAAACCTGAAAAACACGGAAAAGACAGAAGGAGCGGAAATGCCTGAAATTAAATTTTTGCACGAAGTGATTATAGACTACTTAAAAAATCGGTGCAGACGGACTCTGCAACCCGGAAGCTGAGTGTGCATGTGGTATAAATGACCTTGCTCCCTGCGACTGCATAGACCTGCAGAATTGCATTCCTGCCAGGAAAAAGGTGTGTGCAAACTGTCCCGAAAGAGATAATTGCAGCCTTGTTGAGGAGTACGAACACATAACCCACTGTTTTGTTCCCATGAAAAACGGAGAACAGGAATAAAGGAGGATCGAAATGGATTTAAACAGGAAGTATATAAAAATGTGTGAAAAAGCAGAGGAAGTTCAAAGAGAATGGGAACCACAGGTTGGTGATTACTTCTTCAGAAAAGATAGAAAGGGAATAGGAGTGATAACCGGCATCAGTCCGGATGGTATTGTGAGTGTAACCTACCTCAAAATCGTTTGCGACGGAGAGTTTGAACTCTGCAACGTTCCCGGTATAGCAGGCAGCGTCAAACACGTTAAAAAAATCAAAATCTGGCTTCCAAGACAGGATCAGATGCAGGAAAAGCTTGAAAATGACTACTACCATCATTCATTTGTTCTTGATGAGGTAAACGCCGTGATGAAAAAAATATACAGCGATGACGGAGTATACAGCCCGTTTGAATCGGGAGAACAGTTCTGGCTGGCTTTTTTAATGCATGAGAAATACAGAAAAATCTGGAGTGATAAGAAAGAAGAGTGGATTGAAACAAAGGAGTGCTGGTAGATGAGAAAAAGGAATTGAAGATAAAAGGAAGTTTACCCGATAGGGAGGTAAGAAATGACATGGACAAGAAACAGGCTTTATGACCCGGACGATTACAAAGGAAAAGAGATAAATGCTCCTGATGAGCAGTGTCCCTGCAGACCCTGCTGGCGCCTGTATCACTTTCCTTACTGGGATGGTTCCGGTAAACGCTATGATAACTTCGATTGTGTAACAAGAGCCAATGAAGGCTGTCCTGATCCAAAGCCGGAACCATGCCATATCTTTTACAATTCAAAAAGATTTCAGAGGAGGAAAAAAGGAGATACCTTCAAATGCCTGAGATGTGGAGCAGAAGTAAAAATCGGAATCGATAAATGTAACTGGATTGCTGTACTATACCGCAAAAGAGAAAAAATAATTGAATATCTGAAGCAAACAGGAGCAAAAGTTTAGTTTAAAAAGGAGGAATGATGAAAGTTGTTTATACAGCCATGGCAAGTGAGATGTTCCACCTGAGGGTGCTGGTATCAACCTTTGTTATAAAAAAAGGCTGTGTACCCGTAAACCTTTTATGAACTTTGATTACTTTTTGTTTGATAAGGTAAAAAGAGAAAGCATAATTGAAGCCAATTTTGAACTGCTGAAACGGTGCGATGAGTTATGGGTATTCGGTGAAATCAGCGATGGTGTGCAGGAAGAAATCAAACTTGCTGAAAAATTACACAAGACTGTGAGGTATTTCAAAGTAAAAAACAAAAAACAGTTTGTCGAAGTAACACAACAGCAGGCTCACAAACAAAATTCAGAGGAAGAAAAAGTGAAAAACAGGGAAATTGAGCTGCTTCCACTTCCTCAAGAAAAAGTCAGAGAAGCTAAAAAACTTGTAAAAAGGCTTGTCAGAAAATACAAAAAAGCAGGAATCCTGAATACTTAAACAGGAAGGAGTGATGGATGAAAAAATCTCAGGTGTCCCACGTCATAATTGACATCGAAACCACAGGACTTGATTATGAAAACGACCTTCCCATTGAGGTGGGATTCGTTTTCTGCAACAAGGACTGGGAAATCATCGACACCTACCAGGCCTTTGTTGCATGGCCTGAAATTACCGGGCAGGACGGGTGGACTGAAAAGCAATGGCAGGCAAGTATTATTCACCGGATACCTTTCTCCGAATACAGAAAACTTGCAAAGCCCACCTCCGTGATTGTGAAAGAAATCATGGAAAAGACAGGACAACCTCCCAGGAAACCGGTTCTCATATCAGATAACGCCGTATTTGATTTCACCTTCCTCTCCAAGATATTTCACAGGGAGGGAAAAAATCTTTTTGATATCTTTCATTACGCCATCTGGGACACGAACCTTTTTCTCAGCGAAACAGGAGTCGGAGATCCCATACCCGTTCACAGAGCCCTTCAGGATGCACTGCTTCTTTACAAGGCAATAATTGAAGCAAGAACCCTTCTTGCCAGAAACCGGGATTTGAAGAGGTATGAAAATGAAATGCATACTTTTTAACTCCAGAACCCCTGAATGGGCTTTCCTGTCCAATTTTTACCATGCTCCTTTTGAGCTTGGTGGAAAAAAATATCCCACGGTTGAACATTACTACCAGAGCAGGAAAACCCTCAACCCTCACTATGCGGAAAAAATCATCAGTGCTCCAACACCCGCCCTTGCAAGAAAACTGGGTAGAAAGTGTCCATTGAGACCCGATTGGGAGAGAATAAAAGTCAAAGTGATGGAAGATGCAGTTAGAGCAAAGTTTACCCAGAATCCACACCTGAAAGAGAAGCTCCTTGCCACAGGAGATGCGGAACTCGTGGAATTTTCTTCATGGGATAGATTCTGGGGTGTGGATAGAAACGGCAGGGGACAGAATCAGCTTGGAAAAATCCTGATGAAGATAAGAGAAGAACTGCGTGAGTCAAAAAAGTCAAAGTGATAAAACAGCTAATCTCCCTGCCTTTTTTCATAAATCCGGGGAGGAAATGATGGAATTCTGTCCGGATTTTTTACAACATCCCAGTACCACCAGTTACTGCCATAACGGGAGTTATACAGCCCGAACTCATCTCCCTTTTTCCCATCAAATACCTTCATGATTTTTATACGTGAGTCAAGTAAAACAAAATCAGGAAATATTTTCTGATTTTCACGAAGAAGAGGCTTTTTAAAAACCCTCCCCTCCCTGATGAGTTTTTCAACGACCATCAGCTCATGTACCGAATTGACCGGTATCCAGTTTTCTGATACAGGAACCAGTGCAATGTCCCTTGCCACGGTGAAATACCTTCCATTTTTTCCACGCACCGGAGGATCAGTTTGAACGGCTGCCAGCACGCTGCACCCACTCTTCAACACGGCACCATGCTCTTCCCTCGTCCTTTCCCACAATGAGCTCTCAATCCTGATTTCTGGCAGGCTATTGCTGTATTTCAAAAAAACACGGTCCCCTT
>Ga0190363_1002330_pt1 | contig 10884 bp, 9 predicted proteins | sample 48721867_MG_FD_161272 | JGI IMG/M metagenome (GOLD analysis project Ga0190363, IMG submission 161272) | Hydrothermal vent microbial mat bacterial communities from Southern Trench, Guaymas Basin, Mexico - 4872-18-6-7_MG | ecosystem: Environmental > Aquatic > Marine > Hydrothermal vents > Microbial...
CATGTGTGCGTCCAGGATTGAGCGTTGTTGTGCTGGTCTTCGCCGTCAAGGAACCATGCGTTTGAAACCGGCTGACTGACGGTGACCGAGAATGTATATGTGCGGTTCACATATTGAGTGGGCGTAGTGTTCTCAGGCGAAAATGAAATGATAGAAGGGGAAATGGGATACTCTGCACTGGGATTTTTTATGATATTGCCTTCTCCTATATTCACATTTACATCATCAACATAGATTGTGCCGAGATTCTCCTCTGTAGAATTACCGTATGCTCTGAACATCACAACAAATTTCTTTGCATCCGCTGGTGTGGTGAAAGTCCCCTCATATTTGGTCCATGTATTTGTAGGATTGATCCATCCAAGAGATGTAGAAACCCATTTTCTACCACTACTGGAACCATTCTCTGTGTTCCAGGTTAATGCATACACACTTATCCTTTTAAAATCACCTTTCATCCAGAAGGAGAGGTTATAGGTGGTGTTTGGGATAGCAGTGTAAGCATCAGCACCGGAGTAACCATCAGATTTACCCGCAATAAGGCCAATGTTAATCCAATTTCCTCCCTCGTATGCTACTCCCTTAAGGAATGCACTATAATTCCCGGTGTGAGCCTCGCTACTTGTTCTTCCCCATACACCTTCTCCCGCGCCGAGATAATATCCCCACCATTCTGGAACATCTGGTTTTGAGGTTGTGGTGAAATTCCAACTGTGAGCGGACTCCAAATTATTTCCCGCTAAATCCTTCGCTTCTTCACTTATAATCACATTATAAGTTGTTTCATATTCGAGTTCAGAATCAGGTGTGAAAATCATCTTATTACCATCCCAACTGAAAGAGCCAGAGACAGAAGGAGAGATGGAGAAGGAACCTTCTGCTGATGTTTTGTTCATTGCCTCGCTAAATGTTACAGTTATTATTGTGGATACAGGCACATTTGTTCCCTCTGGTGAGTGGTTAATTATTGTTGGTGGGGTAGTTTCCACATTCAATTGGAAGTTAACCGTTATTGTCTCGCCTGCTTTTACTTCCACAGTTTTTGATTGACCATCATATCCATTTGCGGATGCGGTAATTGTATATGTTCCCGCTGGAATGTGTGTTATTTCATAATTACCATTAGCGTCTGTCTTTCCACTTTTTCCTGTCCCTTCAACAATTATCGTTGCATTCTCTATTGGATTGCTTGATGTATCTGTGACATTACCAGAGATATTACCCGTAGCTGCCACACCTTCAACATCTATTGTATAAGTTCCAGGTCCTGTTAGGGTCACATTTGTATGTCCTCCAGCATCTCCATTCAGTTTAAATGTTCTGCCATCGGTGAATTCTAAAATAAACTTTGCATTCGCATCTGTAATTATTACTTTGAATGAATCACCCTTTGGATTTCTGATGGTATTACTAAATGCACCATTTAAATCCTCTGAGTAATATTCCTGCGCATCATTGCTTATTAATATATTATCATATGTATCCCATCTGAATCCTTCTGCAGTAACAGCAATTCTATACACTTTATTCCCATCCACTATATTTCCGTGTCCGCTTTGAACTGCAAGTGGTCCGCAATTTTCACCAATTATATTATTGGAAATGGTATTATTATGTGCCATTGTGATGTCAATAGCATTGCTTTGGATATTCCACATTATGTTATGATTTACTGTGTTATTATAAGCTCCTTGATTGTGCACATAAATTGCATGGGTTCCATAGACGCCTAAACCTAAGTCATGAAGCACATTATCCTCAATTGTATTATCATGAACTACCAAATTAGTAGCAGAGTGGACATCAATTGCACCATGAGGATGTGAATGATGAATATGATTATGGGCAATATAGTTATGATGAGCCCCCCATACATCCTGAATACCGCCTGTATCCCCACCTCCATCAATTTCGTTATTAGTTATAATGTGATAACCACTATTCATGATCCATATATTGCTTTTATGAACTATATTTTTATCAATTGTTACATACTCAGAATTTGCACCTTCAATCCATACTGCAGCAGCATGTCCTCCACCGGCATGAGGTTCTGCCCTATCAAAATAATTATTTTTAATCATAGCGTTTTTTACATTATAACCATATATGCATGCATAGCATTGAGTGAAGGTAGAATTGATAACTTCCCAATTATTTGTATTATGCCATGCAAGCCCATGTTCACCCCAACCACTTCCGGGCCCTAAATAACTTATATTGCTGTTATATATATTTGTAGTCCCTCCCTTAGTTACAATATGCGCTCTTGTGCTATCCGATTGTGGAGCGGGAGTGCTAGAAATAGTATTCCAGGAAGTAATCTTTGTATTCTTTATTTCGAGTATTCCATAATTTAAGATATAAGCTTCCTTACCATCATCCATACTCAGAAGTTTCAACCAATCACAATCATCGGCAGTTATATACAATATACCTGTGCTTTCTATTTGAATTGGGACTTTTAAAAGCCATTCTTTTGGTGAGAGTTGCTCTAAAAGAGAAGGATCATTAAGGGTTTTATTGATTAATGTTAGATTTGCGGTGCCTTTAGAGATAACAATCTTTTCTCCATCATAGGTTATAGTTGCTTCAGTATAGGGAACTAATTGAAAATCTTGGGTGATTGTTTGCCCGGCTGTGACCTCAATATACTTCGTTTTTGGGTTATAGCCATCCTTGGAAATGGTGAGTAAATAACTCCCCTTTTTCAAATTAGTGAAACTATAGTTTCCGTTAGTGTCGGTAGTTGTATTCCAAGTCCCTTCATTGCTGGGTTCCAATCCCACCAATGTCATAGTTACTCCTTCAATGGCAAGTGATGTTTCTTTGTCTGTCACTTTACCGGAGAGATTTCCATATCCTAAAGGAGGTATTTGAATATTCCAAGTAATAGTTTGAGTGTTTCCATATGCATTCTCACCATAAACAGAGATTGTGTAATCTTTATCCTTTGGTCCTGCTCGCCAGGTGAAATAGCAAGTGTAGTTGTCGGGAGTGCTAATGTGTTCTGTTGTTTCTACTCCATCTATAAACCAATGCCAGCTATCTATTTCTTGGTCTGTGGTAACTTTAAATACTACTAAGTGACCTATTTCAGTAGTAAAGCTGGTGCTATCATCCCCTGTCTCCCAGTTCCAATAATGGGTAATAGTTGGTGATGCTGCGCTTGCTATTTCTATACCAGCGAAAATGAAAAAGCAGAAAGCTGCTATAAAAAACATACAATTTATACTTCCTCTCATTTTCGCTCCTTCCTTTCTCATACTCTCACATAACAGTTTAGGGGTATATAAGTTTTTTGAAATCTTCTTGTATTACTACAACATAATATATCCTCATTTAATTTGATGACGAAATATGTTTAGGAGGTTAAGAAGGAAGATTTAGAAACAGAAATATAGAAAAGGGAAAGTAAACTGTCAAAAGTTTGCTATTTTTCATAAACCTCAATAACAACTACCACAAAATTTCAACACTCATTGGCCTGATTCCAGAAACTACAAGATTCCAAAAAAAATTTGTGCTTAGATTCCAAATCTCGCACTTCATTTGGTATATATTATATTAGGACAGATGAGAGTTTTGCATAAGCATGGTGCGAGGGGGGGTTGCGAAGAAAAAGTGTGGTAGGATGACAGATATGAGACCAACAAAGAAATTCGCATTTGATGTCGGATGGGTATTTGCAAGCTCGGTTGTCGTATTGTTATTACATTTTTTCCAAAAACCTCTATTAGCAAAATATCTCGGTCCTGATGGCTTAGGTCTACTCTCGATGGTCACTATGCTTGCAAGTATCATTGAGCTTATAGCAATATTTGGAATTGATGGAGCACTCACAAAGTATGTGGCTGAATATAAAGGTAAGGAGCAAGGGGATAAAATGTGTGAATTATTTTCAGGCGCTTTCGTTACAATACTTATTATTGGAGTGATAACAAGCCTGATTTTTTTTTTATGTTCTAATATATTTGCTGATATATTTAATATGTCTTCTTTATCTTCACTTCTTAAAATTTATGCACCGGTTTTTCCATTCTCGTTTACATATGCAATAATCATCAGTTATTTCAACGGACTGCGAGAAATGAGATTTTATGCACTTAGTAGAATATTACAGGCTTCTTTGGCTTTAGCATTTATATTAGCGCTTCTCATAATTGGACTCGGAGTAGAAGGTGCTTTGTGGGGCACTATATTTGCAATAATTGTAACTGTATGTGTGAACATGTTTATTATGAAAAAATTTGTTCGCTTTAAATTTTCAAATTACATAAAAAATATAAAAATGCTAGCATCTTTTGGCAGCCGAATAACCGGAGCAAACATGATAGGTCAAATATACTATAATATAGATACTTTGATGATAGGTTACTTTTTGACGAGCACGGAGGTTGGGTATTATGCGGTGGCTATTTCATTGAGCAGATTCTTCTGGTTGGTTCCAAGAGCAATAGCAACTGTTGCATATCCAGCAATGTCTGAATATTGGGCTAACGGTAACCGTCAGGCAGTAAATAAATTGGTGGATAAATCTACAAAATATTCAGCTTGTATATTAATATTTGCGGGAATGTCAATTGTATTCTTTGCAAAAGACATCATCACCTCTCTATTCACACCTGAATTCCTGCCAGCGGTTTTACCTCTTGCTATATTAATAACCGGCACAGTGATATCTGGAATACTAAGGTCTTTGGGGGGGATATTTGCAAGTGCAGGAAGGGTTGATTTGGTATTAAAAATGTCACCCATAGCGCCAGCGGTAGACATCTTATTAAATGTAGCTCTTATACCAACCTATGGGATAATCGGAGCTGCGACTGCTACTACAGTGGCTTATGTGCTAAATGTTGGCATCTCAATATATTTTTTATGGAGGGTATTAGAGATAAAATTAGATATTTTTTGGTTTGCAAAAATGGCTATATTAATTGGAATGTCAGTAATATTATTTTATGTGTTCAGCTTTTTAAATTATTACATCTCTTCAATGATTGCATTATCAATTTATGGGATTGCAGTTGTAAAATATCTACTGACAAAAGAGGATAGAGGTTTTTTTGTAAGTATTGCCAAACATGCTTTAAAAGGTGATTTTATAAGAGTATAAATAACTCCTGTATCCTATAGATTAAAAACTGCAAACATATAAATATTCCATTCGTATCGCATCATTTATTTAGATAACAGCCTTTCATATATTTTTTCTGTTTGACTTCCCACAACTTCAATCGAACAATTATCTTCCACAAATTTCCGTGCCTCTTTTCCTATCCTCACAGCTAAATCAAATCCATAATCTGAGTGCAAAGTTTGTATTTTTTCTTCCTGATGACCCTTTTTTACAAAATACTTCCCTACATAATCGAGAAAAATCTCTGCACCACCAATTACCGGAAGAAAAGGATCCCGATGATGTATAATTTTCATCTGATTTGCTTCTCAATTATTTATGAGCTTTGCTCGCTATTTACCCATTATCTCTTCGATAATTCCTATTAAATCTCTTTCTCGTCTTTCCAAAGGAAACATACTTTTTATTCTTTCTCTCGCAATTTTTCCTTTATCAGATTTCAGTGCTTCTTTTATAGCCTCAGCGGTTGCTCTTGGGTCTCCATAAGGGACATAGAAGCCAGTTTCACCAACAACTTCGGGAAGTGCACCCCGATTCGTTACTACAGGAATACATCCACACGCCATAGCTTCTGCTAAAGCCATACCAAATGATTCCCTATATGAAAGCTGACAATAAACTTTTGCCTTTTGATAATACTGAATTAAGTCTCTACCTAATAAAAAACCTGCAAAGGTTACATTCGAAGTAGATACTTTTTCTAAATTATTTACCAAGTCTTTAGATAACCCTATAACAACAAATTTTTTCTCTGGTAAAAATCTTGCAGTCTTAATAAAAGTATCTAATCCTTTTAGCTTTATATTGGGGTGTCGCCCTGCAACGGTTATTATTAGATCATCTTCTTTTTTAATAGCTGGCTTAAATTTAGTTATATCAACTCCGTTATACACAAGTTTAACATTATTGAGATTCATGTATTCCAAAATTTCCTTTTTATTAAAATTTGAAACGGCTAATACTTTGTCAGCATTCTCTAACACATATTTTACCTTACGAGCAGATTTTGGATTTAACAATGCACCATATCCAATTTCTGGAACCTTTGCCACTTCATATCCACCAACAACTACAATAGACTTTTTTCTGAAGAGTTTCGATAGTAAAACCGCCAAGAATGCATGGGTATCAGCAAACCATGAAAATGTTATATCCGCCCATAAAACACCTTTAAACAGTTTAAAAATAAGAGGAGGAGATAACTTATCAAATATAATAACCCTTATTTTGTAATATTTCTTTAATAATTCGGCATCTTTCTTTAAAAAACTCCTATATGGTGGAGGGGTAATATACAAAATTTTCGTTTTCATTTTAACTTCAATTCCATCTTATAACATTCCCTTCCTTCTCCACACATGTTCATAACAAATTTAACAATTTTAAACCCAAATCGCCTGTATAGAGCTATCGCCGCTTCATTCCGTATATTTACATACAGATATATTCTTGTTATTCCGCAATTTTCAAGAAATTTAATACTATTTTCTACCAAATATGTTCCTATCTTTTTGTTTCTATAATCTGGATGAATCGCAATAGAAAATAAACATGCTTTTTTGTTATTCCTTTAACTGAAATATTAGGAGTAATCCTAAATAAACAATACCCAACTATTTCATCATTTATTTCAGCTACAAAATAAGCTTGTGGATAATAATCATAAAATTTTAGGAATTTTTTTTGGCGGCGAATCATTAAAAGATAAATTATAAATTCTTATAGATTCTTCAACATCTCTTAAAGTTTGTGCTGACCGGATAGTTAAGCTTCCATATGTGTTTGGGTATGGTGCCGGCATATTTTTCATCAATATTGCCCCTATTTTTTCAAGTATATTTAATTTCCTCCTGTAAACAAAATTGCGAATCCTAATTATATTTCTGTAGCGAATCATTTATTCCCCTCTCAAAGCCTTTAATTCTTTTATACTTTTTCTTATTCTATCTCTTTCATCAACAGTCTCTTGATATATTATTCGTCTCCTGACTAATTCTGAATTCTCTTTAAATATTTCCCTCAAAACTCTTCCATCCATGTCTTTAGGAATCGGAACTCTCATTATATGAAGTATCGTTGGCGCAATATCAACAATTTCTGCATCTTTAATTTTCCATCCTTTTTTGATGTCTGGGCCATATGCTAAGAAGATTCCATTTATTCTGTGATTCCCCCCCATCCCATCCGAGAATATAGAGCCATAACCTATTCTGGTATTTATACCACATATATTGTTATTTACTTGAATTATCAGGTCCGGTGCACAGTTAACATATTCTCCGAAATATATCTCTTCTCTCTTAAACACTTTTATGGATTCTTTTTCATCAAACACACTTAATTTTTTGAGTTCCTTGATGATCCAATCTCTCAATTTTTCATATTCCTCACCGGGCTCAATTATCCCCTCAGGTTCTCGTCCTTTTAAATTTATGAAAATCTCCCCCACCCCTGAAGGGAGCGTGTAAGCTTTCGTTCTATTCCAGTCAATATTAGCCTCCTCAAAATTAATAGTTTGCATTTTTCCTCCTATATGACCACGAAAACTGGCAGGAAAGATATATTTCCCCAAATTCCATAAATGTAACTTCCCTAATATCCTTCTCATTTTAGTTTTTATATTAAGATTCTTTAGTTTCAAAAGTTCTTTTTCAATTAACCATTCGTTAATATTAAATACCCTACTATTAGGTCCAAATCCATGATCAGAAACAAGAATTAATATGACATCGTTACCAATTTTGTTAAGTAATTTTGCTATTATCTTATCAATATATTGGTAATATCGTTTTATTTCTTTCTTATTTTCCCATAATTCATGTTGAATTCTATCTGTACCTGTGAAAACTACAAAGAAAAAATCCCAATTATATTTATCTAATAAGTATTCAGTTGCTTTAGCTCTCTTTTCCGTAATTCTGTATAAATCCCTTAAAAATTTTTCTGTATTTTCTATATGCGTTCCTTCACCGTGTATAAAACGAGATTTCTCCACATCAATTTCATAACCGTTTGTTATATCATCCAGTTCTGATTTAAGTTCTTTGGGATATGTGAGTGGTTTGCTGGGATGATAAAGCCAACCTGCAACCATACATCCATTGATTTCATACGCATAGTGCGTTGTAGGAATATTTATACTACAGACAGTTTTTCCATACTTACTTAGAATATCTACTATTGTGTTCTTTTTTGGCTTATTAATAAAGAAATACGGATGAAACTTATAACTACCAGGCCCTCTTTGGGTTATAAATGTGAAGACTCCCAACCTCCCCGGATTTTTACCCGTTAACATACAATTCCATGCTGGAACAGTCCATGGTGGTATTGTGCTTTTTAAGTTTCCATATACCCCGTTATCCATAAGGTTCTTAAATGCGGGTAATTTCCCCTCTTTAACCCAAGGTGTAATCAAATCCCAAGTCGCACCATCTAAACCTATCACTAAAACTTTTATCTTTGATTCTTTATCTCTCATCGTTTATCACCCTTTCTTTATCACTTTTACTATCTTATGTGCCTGTTTATATAAAGTATAGAATATAGATGCTCTTTGGACTTCATAATATAGTAGTAATTTAGGGTTAAAACTTGTTATAAACTCTGCTAACTGTGGCATATTTGCTGCCATTAAATTAATTTCTTTAAATCCTCTATTTCGCATATCTTTAAATACTTCAAATAAAAGCAAAGAATACGCTCCTGTTTTCCTGAGTTTTGTGTGAGTTGCTGCGGACCATCTATATGCCCTTTTACTATCATATACAAAAATCTCTGCTGCGGCCACTTCCTTAGATTTGGTTTTTGCAATCCACATCTCCCCTTTTTTATACTTTAGTAACATATTAAATACATTTGCAAGGATTTTTTAGTTACAGGAGGTTTCAAGCCTTGGCGTGAAAATGTTTCCTTAAATAATTCATAAAATAGATCAATATCTTGTGATTTTTCAATGCTTATTTCATTTTTTATTGCTTTCTTTATGTTCCGTTTCGCATCCCTAGAAATTCTCTCTTCAAAGTCATTGAGGATTAAGTGATATGTATAATGTATCTTACTATCCCAATCTTTCCAAATAAAAGGTCTGACATCAATAAAGCCCGGCGAGTTGATTATTTGTATATTACTAAAATGTTGATTATCAAAAGTCTCACACAAGGATGCTATAATATTCCTATAAATCCTTTCTTTTTCTCTTACTTTATTACTTGGTAACTGTGCCAATACGACCCCACCATAAGGAGTCATTTTAATCACTGAAGATGCTGTTTTTAAAAAACCAAATTTGTAAATATAGAGGGGACACCCACCAATCAACTCACCATTTTTAAAGCATCCGTAAACTTTTAATTTTTTGTTTAATATTTCACTACATGTATTTAACCAGCTACTATGAAATACAGTGCCCTGAGGTGAGTTTTCAGCAAGCTCATCTCATATTTTATATTCACTCTTTTTAGTTCCCTAACTTCAATGGTGGGCATCTTATTACCCATATAACTCGTTCCACCAGTTACAAATATCTTCACCTGAAGTCATCCATGCAATTTTATCATGACAATTTCTCTATTTATTCTCAAATTGAAAGGTTTAAAAGGATGACACATACCATTTCTGAATCTCACCATATCTGCATACCCTAGATTCGTATCATATTTAAAACCCGCTTTGCTTAATAATTCCCAAGTATCAGGAACTTTAAATCTTAAGAAATAATTTCTATAACCAACGACTTTTTTATTTAAAACTCTCTCTATTTTATTCTTTTCCTTTTTAATCTCCTCAAAATTATTGTATGCATTGTGCCCACCATGCAGACTCACCTCCCAACCTCTATCTCTAATAATTCCTATTTCATGTTCTAAATCTTCAATTTCAAAATTAAAGTCTAAATCCTCCTTATCCAATGTTAAAAAGTAAAAACTTGACTTTGCATTATATTTCTCTTCTAAATCCATAATATCTTTGAAATTCCACAAGGGATTCCATCTTTTGTTTATTTTACTAAATAAAACTTTCAAATTTCTTATCTTGTGTTCCTTTAATAATTTAATGGCCATAGATATAATTTCTGATTTTGAAAAATAAACAGAGTCAATATCATGTGTTAAGCAAACTGCAAATTTCTTACCCTCTGGATACTCAAAATCAAATCCATTTTCCATCAAAATTCCCGAGACTTTTGGTTTTAAAATGTCCCTGTTGCAACTTAGATAATAAGGAAATCTCTGATACTGGTCTAACAGTAAGGGGTTATATTCTTCTTTCCTCGTGAATAAATCCCATAGTTCTTTATTTTTTTTATTCTTTCTATCCACATTCTCTAAACTTATCCGGTTATTCCGTTACTATTTCAAAAATCACAGTTCCACCATTCGTATAAGGCTCTCCGGGGTCCACACATTGCACATACGCCGCCTTCCCTTCCTTTGCAAGACCCAATCTGACGGGTTCTGCACCTTCTCGCAATGCTATAACATAATGCAAAAAAGAAGATAAGGCATGTATGCATATCTTATCTGTTTTTTCAAGATTTATCTCCGCCCCTTCTATTACTATTTTTTCATCTCCTTCAAAAACTGCACATTTTCCTTTGATTTCCTTAACTCTTATTATCACCTTTTTCATGGTTATTTTATATTCTTGATTGTATCAACGATATTCTTACTCGCTTTACCATCTCCAAACACATTCCTCTGCTCTCCATTTGGATTGAATTCCTCTATCATTTTGATAATCAT
>Ga0190363_1002331_pt1 | contig 10881 bp, 9 predicted proteins | sample 48721867_MG_FD_161272 | JGI IMG/M metagenome (GOLD analysis project Ga0190363, IMG submission 161272) | Hydrothermal vent microbial mat bacterial communities from Southern Trench, Guaymas Basin, Mexico - 4872-18-6-7_MG | ecosystem: Environmental > Aquatic > Marine > Hydrothermal vents > Microbial...
ATGTCAAGAATTTTATTTAAATCTCTAACTTCGTCAATGTATGATCTACCGAAAAACACTAGCCAACCAACAATTCCATCAAATAGGTCTACTGCCTCTTCAATAACACTTCCATCAACATTAACATTTAACTCATTAAAACCTTGCCTCAGAAATTCAATTGAAAGATCCCTAGAGAAGCGTTCAACCATTAATTCTAGAAGATATCTACCATAAAGTGGAGAATTTGAATTATCCACACCTACAAAGCTTTTAAGTAAACCTATCTCTGAGCCACTTAAGATGATGGAGATATTCTCTAAATTATCGTATGCATATGCTATGGAGGATTTAACTTCCATTAGTATTGGTGGACGAATCCATTGAACTTCATCAAATATTACAACAATTCGCTCCCCAAACCTGTCAAGCTCCTCAAGTAATCCTGAAAGACTAATGGAATCTCTACCCTTCCATTTAACCTCAACCTCCAAACCTAAAACTCTAACTCCACGAATATTCTCCAAATAACGTTTTAACCTTCTAATCCCAAAGGATAATCCCTCACTAATCCTCTCATATAAGTCAGCTGTTCTTAAAACACCCCTCATATCTATGTAGACGCCAGTCCAATTCTCAAGAAATGACTTAAGAAGTGAAGTCTTACCAATTCGTCTAATACCTAAAACAAGTATTAACGGATCACCACGCTCAACAGCATTATCAAGAAATTCAAGCTCCTTCTCTCGATTAAACAAGTCTTTCCTAGAACTTTTAGGTCGAAGATCAAAAAGCATGGTTCCACACCGGAACTAAGTTCCGCAGCGGAACCATAAAAATCTTTCCATCACATAATATAAAGCAGAATTAAATCAAGCCAGTACAGCTATTCTTTTGTTACAATATATTAGTGAAGAAATAGCAACGAGACATTAAACTCTTTTGAGAGCTTTGGTAACATTTATATATGAGTTGAGCGCAAGAAATTTTGTGTTTAACGCAAAAATTTTTGAGTTGGAGGTAGAATATGTTTAGCTCCGAAATTTTAGCGGAGTGGAGGATTAGGAAGATTAAGCCTCCTCTAAGTGATTTGAAGGAGGATAGGGAGAGGTGGATTTTAGCTTCTCTCGGATTAGATGATAGAGAGCAGGGAATCTATTTTTACTTGGCTTCTAGGCGCTCTACCACTGTGGAGGACTTGGTTGAAGAGTTTGGTTTTAGTGAGGATGAGGCTAGGGATGTTTTGGATAAATTGTATACTTTGGGGATTGTTGAGAAGCTTGGTAGGGAGTACTATGTGAAGTATTCGCTTGGTGAGGCTGTTTTGAGGAGGACTTTACCTAGGCTTGTTGAGGTTTTGAGGAGTATTGCTAGGGTTGAATCAAGTTTTAGAACTTATAGCTTTGGTAGAATTGTTGGCGGGCGGAGCTTTAACAGTGTTAGGAATGCTATACCATATATAAGATATCTTAGTGAGAGGGGAGCTGTGAGGGTTAAGGTTACTGGTGTTCATGTTTATTCTGGTAGGACTATTGAGGTTGAAGGATTAGTACAGCGAGTGGATAGTGATAATTGTAGTTTAAGAGTTCTAGTTGATGGGGGAGAGATGGAGGTTGGAGACTATAAGTCTGAGGGTGTAGATGTTAAGGCTTCATCAATAATTGTTTATGAGGTGAAAGGTGATGAGTGAGGAGTATGAAGTACTAGCTGAATGGATTGTTAGGAAGCTTAGGCTACCAGAGGCAATACCAGAAGAAAAACGTGAGGAGTACATTAAAAGATGGGTTATGTATTCATTGGGGCTTGAAAAAACAGCTCAAGACATATATCTATACATTGAGAAGAAAGGTAGTGTCACATCAACTGAAATTGCAAAGCAATTCGACATAAGTCCAAACACAGCTAGAAAATATCTAGACGATCTACACACTCTAGGGCTTGTAGATTACATTGGACGTGAATATAGACTTGAATTTAGAAGTCTAAGCAAAGCAATAGAAATGGCATTAATACCGAGAATTGAAGATACACTGAGAACCATAGCAAAAACAGCAAGACTAGTTGAGAGAGAAATAACCTACACTGGAGTAGCAGAAATGATTGGTGAGGGAGGAAAGGTTTCAAAGATAGTATTCATGGCGCCAATGGAAATAAATAATAGATTGTTGGAAAGCTGGTTTAGAGCGGGAAGAAAAGTATCAATAAAATGCATGGGCCCCCTAATATTCACAATGGACGTAGATCCTGAATTAGCAGACAGAGTGATAGAAAAAGTAGTTGTAATGGGCCCACTAACAATACCATCCCAAATATATGCAACCCTATCAGACAAAGTAAAAGCCATGGGAACTATAAAAATAATCTAATGGCTAATTAGGTGAAAACAATGTACAAAAAACCCTACGGAGACTACTTAGTAATCTTCTGCTGTGTAGGCGATGGAAGAAGAACGATTGAACGGTTCGGAATAAATCCATGGAAACTAATACACTCAAACCCAAAATTCGAAAAAATAATGTGCATATTAAGCGAAAAAGAGTTAACCATCAGAGAGTTATCATACAAACTAGAATTAAATGAAGAGGAAACATTAAAACTAATAGAAAAACTAGAAAAAGGAAAGTTAGTTGAAAGAAGAAAAGATAAGTTTACAACTACAATACCGATCCTAACCATGGAAGCCTTCATGAAAATTGAGAAATATTTAGAGCCAATAGCCGAACAAGAAGCAGAAGCAATAGAAGTCAATTATAACTACATTAAAGAAAAAGTAATGAATTTACCCTTCTCTAAAGATTTTAATTGGAAGTATCTAGCCCACATAATCATAGACGCGTTAATCTTAGACTTCGGCGTACTGCATGAAATAGAAAGACTAGAAGAAGAAACGGGAATACGCAAACTATATAGTCACTGGCAAAAAATAATACCATTCCTAGGATTTGAAAACAGATTTGAAATCCCCCACCTAGGAGTAAATTCCAACAAGTTTAACAGCTTTGGAATAAGCATACTACATAGCACACTATTTACTAGAAAGGTAAGCATAACCGAAATAGCGAAAAAGTTTGAAAACAATGTAGAGTTGCTATCACTACTTTTAAAACAACCACTACCTCTAAACAGTAAAGAAGCAGAAAAATATCAATACAAAATTAAAGAATTAATCAAAATGAATTGGCTAAAGGTTCTAAAAGGAAAAATCCAATTAAACCTACCAGTAATAGGAAAAAATGACAAAAAACTACTCACAAAACTAGTTGAAGAAATCTCCATAAAAATTGCAGAAAAAGTAGTTAACAATATCGACTTGATAATTGAAAGCTATAAAAAACTAAACTATTCCAAACATCTAGAAGGAATGGGAGACTACCTACAACTAACATACCACATTTTAATGGGATACACCGTTAAAAAACTGATAGAAAAGGAAATTCTACCAAAACTACCAAAAATAGCACCACCAAACTATGCTGTTTGGATGTGGGAGCCGCCATGGACACTTGAAATTACTTAGAATGGAGAGTGTTGATATTTGATTGATTATGATAGAATAATATCATTGGCCGAGAAGAAGAGTGTTGGTTTAAGAGTAATCGTCGATGGATATCCTGGATTTGTAGCAACCAATAATGTCTCTGAAAGAAGTGTTAGAGAACTTGTTAATAGGGCAGTATCTGTAGCTAAGGCAATGAAATTAACTGGTAGGCGTATAATTCTTCATGAGAGAAAAGCTTGTAGAGATAGGATTTCAAGCAAATTTAAAATAAACCCCTTAGATGTCGATCCAAGGGAGAAGATAGGCATAGCTATGGATGCATATAAATCCGGCAGAGAAGTGGAGGATGTAGTCAGTGTCTTAACGAGATTAGGAATAGAGCATGAGCATAGGGAATTCTACTCCAGTTGGGGGAGATAGAGTAGAGGTTGATGTGAAGCTTATTGGATTAGGCATCAGTAGCATAGCGAAACATGAGAAGGTTATGGATAGGGTTGGAGATTCAGAAAGCATGGTTGCTGGATGGAAGTTCATAGAAGGTCGAGATTGGAACTCATTCGCCAATGAAATATCTAAGCTTGCAAGCAAGGCTACTAAGACTCCAGCCATCAAACCTGAAGAATACACAGCCATACTAGATAATGATATAATTGGAATAATGCTCCATGAAGCGTTCGGACATGTAGCTGAAGGAGACATAGTGGAGGCCCATGGAAGCGTACCATACGGCAGAATCGGTGAACAGGTTGCAAGTCAACTTGTAACCATAATCGATGATGGAGTTGTTCAGGGAGGATATTATATTCCATGTGATGATGAAGGCACACCTAAAAGATGCGTTACAATAGTTGAAAATGGAATTCTAAAAACATTCCTACACAGCCTATCAACAACAAAATCATTAAACTCAGAGCTAACGGGTAATGCACATGCAATGGACTACTCTCACCCAATACTTGTAAGACAGACAAACACATATATGAAGCAGGAAGATTAATAGATTTTTACTGAGCAGTCATGAAGACACAGGTTAACTGTCATCGAACTGGAGGCAGAATGAAAAGTCATTTTAATGATAAGTTAGTAAGGTTACTAATCTCCTAACCTTATACTCACGTATAACTAACAAATATCCTAAATCCGTACAGAGTAGAGATTGTAAGTGTAAGGTTTTGTTGTGGCTTTAGAGTGAAGTTGCTGTTAGAGACATCTGGCGTTGAGGATATTTTAGTGAGTATATTCTTAATGCCACATCTAGTAGGGCTTTATTGTCTCCGTTTTTGAGGTTTGTTAGCAACTTGTTATCTACTGGAATCATGTATCTCGTCTCTACATATCTTGCCATGGCGGTTTCTAACAACCTCACAGCTCCTACAGCGCCTAGAACCTTGTAGAGAGCACGGTATGTTTCAACGGGGTTTTCTAATATGCTGTCAATGAGATCCTTGCCCAGAACTTTTTTGATGTGAAACCTTAATACGTTGAGAAAGGCGTAAGCAATGGTGTTTGAGAATACATCTTCTAGGAAACTTTCCAGCACCTCTCTATACTTGACCTTTTTTTCTACATCCCTCATCTTATGACCACCCGCCCCTTCTCAAATGTAATTCTCCTCTTAGCCGTGTCATGCCATGAACCTCTCATTTTCAGAATGCCCATCATCCTAGCCAGCTTTTCGTCATCCTTTTTGAACCATAGGGCTATGACGGTGTCTGCTATGGTGCTCAGCCCGATTTCCTCACCTGACATGACGTCGTAGAGTGTGGAGAATATTGTGGTTATGCCTCTCTCCTTTCCAGTTAAGCCTAGATTTCTAGCTAGGATAAGGTATTCTTCTTTTGGATAGAATCTTTCCAAGGCCGATAGTCCGTCCAAGATGACGATGTTGGGCTTAAACTCATTTACTACTTTATAGTAGTGATCGTATATGGTTGCAGGGGTTACTGATCCAGGGCCGATTGAAAAAATCATTAAACTATCAAGCTTCTCCGGCTCGTATCCCAGCATTCTTGAGGCAGTTTTAAGCTGTTCTGGAGACTCCTCAAAGGATATGTATATCACCCGCTTCCCCTGGGAAGCTTGATGGAGGGCTATGTTGAGAAGTATTGTCGTCTTGCCTGTTCCACTGGGTCCTGATATGAGGATGTTTGAGCCTTCAAAGACTCCTCCTCCCAGCATCTTATCAAGCTCTGGAATGCCTGTGGTTATCCTACTGGGCTTGTAGCTTCCCTTGATCTCTCTCCTGTAGGGTATGTAGATCTTTACTCCTCCCATTCCAATGGTGAACTCGTATTCGTAGAAGGGGACAGGCATCTCCCTGGTCTTATATATGACTAGCTTTCTTCTGGCAAGTCCCTTGGCTCGTTCTATTATCATCTTTAAGACGACATCAGATTGAAACTCCTCGAAACCATAGCCAATGGTTTCTGAGCCGTGGGGTAGGTCAGCTATTAGATACGTGATCATTTTGAGAGGCTTAACTATTTTGACTAGTGTTGTTTGGAGGAATGCTCTTGCCTCAGCCGGTGATAACACGCCTATTAGAGCGGTCACTGTGTCTAATACTATTCTCTTGGCGTCTAGCTCATTGATGGTGTTTGCAATTACGTCTATTAAACCACTTATGGCCTCCTTACTGGCGAAGGTCATGGCCTCTATGAACATGAATTTTCCCTCTTTCTCCAACTCATCAAAATCAAAACCCAGTGTCTCCATGTGCCTGTAGAACTCCTCCTTGTTCTCGGAGAAGCTGACATATATTCCAGGTTCATCGTGCTTCTTGGCGCCATAATAGAGAAATGCTGCTGCCAGGGTTGTTTTGCCGGCGCCGGGATGTCCAGCGATCAAGACAATGTAGCCTGGAAAGAAACCTCCACCGAGAATTTCATCGAGCTCATCAATTCCGCTCGAAACTTTCACAATATTTACACCAAAATTAACTATTTTAAATAACAAATTATAAAAATTTTTGACAATAGACTTCAACATTAAAGGTAATTCAGCGCTCTTCAGTCTTTATGAGTGAAATTAATCAACCTCTTATAAGCAAAGCTTCTTCATTAAAGGTGAAAAAAGCGTGGAAAATATTTGTTGAAGCTTTCTTCTCATCTAAACCTATAGGGATTCACTCAAAGACAACGGTTCCCCCTATCACCACTTTTTCAACCTTTATGCTCTTTATGGAGGCTGGCAGTGTCTTGGTTGGATCGTTAGAGAGAATAACGAAGTCAGCCAGTTTACCTAACTCTATGGATCCCTTGATGTCTTCTTCGAAGGAGGCATAGGCACTTCCCAGAGTCCAGATCTTTATTGCATCCTCCACCGATATTCTCTGCTCAGGGCCGAGGACCTCTCCCGTGCAGCTCTTTCGTGTCACCATCGTCTGAATCGCAAGTAGGGGGCTTGCTGGTCCGCATGGATTATCGGTGCTTCCTGCTACCGGTATCCCGTGTTCTAGGAATGACTTGTGAGCGAACATCATTGAGACTCTATCTCCATAATACTTCCCTATTTTTTCGCCGTGCTCATAGATGTATGTTGAGAAGGGGACTGCTACCACTCCTAACTTCTTGATTCTCCTGAGGATTTCTGTGTTGACGACGGTGCAGTGTTCTATGCGATGTCTGTGATTATCTCTAGGAAACTCTTCCAACGCCTTCTCCAGTGCATTGAGGACCATCTCGATTGCCTTGTCGCCATTGGCGTGAATGGCGAGCTGATATCCCGCCTTGTGAGCTTCAAGGACTATTCCTTCCAGCTCTTCCCTCTTCTTGACTAGGATTCCATGATATCCCGGCATTCCATCATAGGGTCTGGACAGATATGCCGTCCTCCCGGCTATGGCTCCATCTACTACGATCTTTATGGGCCCTATCTTGAGCTTGTTGTTGCCGAAGCCGCTTCTCAACCCCAGTGCCTTGAGGAGTGGGAAATAGTCTTCAATCATCATCACGTAGACTCTCAGAGGAATATGAGTAGTCTGGTATAGTTTTAACCCATTGGGGGCGGTCCATGCATCCCCAACACCGGTTATCCCAAGACTCAGGTACTTTTCACTAACCAATCGAAGTGCCTTTCTACCTAGATCTTCAGAGCGAAGTGAGATGATGGGTGGTTTTCCTCCAATACCCGAGGTGAACATGAATTCGGCGTTCTCCTTCAACACCCCTGTAAGCTCTCCGGTCTCATCTCGCTCGAAAACTCCTCCATCTGGGTCGGGTGATTCCTTGGTGAGGCCTGCGAGCTCCAACGCCTTGGAGTTAACGACGCCTATGTGTCCGCTTATGTGAGAGATGTGTATTGGATGGTCCTTTGACACTTTGTCCAGGTCCCAGCGTGTCGGGTGTCTCTGCTCTTCGAGTCTTGTTTCATCGTATCTCACTCCCAAGACCCATTCTCCCCTCGGCGTTGTTTCAGCCCTTTCTTTGAGGGCGTTTATTATGTCGGTGATCGACTTTATTTTACGCGGAGAGCCATTGAAGGCGTCTGTGGGTGATAGATGGGTGGTGATGAGTGTTTTTGCAGCTGAGAAGGGGTGGCAGTGGGCGTCTATGAAGCCGGGAACCACTGTTTTTCCTTGAGCATCAATAACCCTTGTACCGTCTCCAACTAATTCCAAGATCTCACTCGTGCTGCCAACCGCAACGAACACTCCGTTCTTTGCAGCCAGAGCCTCGGCCCTCGGCCTTCTATTATTGACAGTGATTATGTTGGCGTTTATGACCGCTAAATCGGCATAGCGTCCATTACTCTTCAATCAACATCTCCAACATATCTGATAAGCTACTTATATTAAAATTCTTAGATTTTACAAGGTTTATGAATGAGTTTTTATACTATCACTTAAAAACTATTCTTGGTGTTTTAGATATGTTATATTCAAATAATATTGATAGAGATGAGATTGTTAGTGACGCGGAGAAGTACTTAATCCTCAGCATGATCGAAGGCCTCGAGCCCGTTGTCGTCGACAGGGCGAAGGATTCGAAGATATGGGATGTAAATGGAAAAGAGTACGTAGACTTTTTCTCAGGTATATCTGTGGTTAACATCGGGCACTCACGAGAAGAGATCATAGAAGCAGTCATCCACCAACTCAGAAAATATGTTCACGTCTGTACCTATGTATATTATGTGCCGCCGGCGATAATGCTTGCAAAGAAGCTGGCCGAGATAACGCCAGGTCGAATCTCAAAGACATTCTTCTCCAACAGCGGCGCCGAAGCCAATGAATGCGCCATGAAGCTTGCAAGAAAATTTACTGGCAAGAGAGAGTTCATGGCTCTCATGGGATCCTTCCACGGCAGGACTCTAGCCACCTTAAGTGTCACCGGGCAGTCTAGGAGGAAGAAGCCGCCTATGGGACCGTTTCTGCCTGGAGTGACCTTCGCACCAATTCCCTACTGCTATCGTGCACCCTTCAAGGTGGATTCCGAGGAGGAATGCGCCAAGATATACGCCGAGCTGTTCAAGTCAACCTTCGAGTTCTCAACAAGCCGTGACGTGGCCGCCTTTATTGTTGAACCCGTTCTCGGCGAGGGAGGAATAATACCACTACCCAAGGACTACTTGAGGATAATTAAGGAGGAGGTCCTCAACCCCAACAACATACTTCTAATCGTCGACGAGGTCCAGACAGGCTTCGGGAGAACTGGAAAGATGTTTGCCATCGAACACTACGGTATTGAGCCAGACATAATGGCCATGGCAAAGGGCATAGCGGCAGGTTTCCCCCTAGGCGCGTGCAGCACGAGGGAAGAGATAGCGGACTCATTCGAGCCGGGGGACCACCTATCAACCTTCGGTGGAAACCCAATATCAGCCGTGGCAGCCCTCAAAAACATAGAGCTAATGATTAGGGAGAAAGTGTCTGAAAGAGCCGCATCACTAGGGCAGCACACAATTAAGAGACTTAGAGAAGCTCAAGAATCCCTAAACATGATAGGCGACGTTAGAGGTTTAGGCCTGATGATAGGAGTTGAATTGGTTAAGGATCGGAGAACCAAAAAGCCCGCTGTGGAAGAGGCTAAGAAAGTGCGCATCTTGGCCAGGGAGGCCGGTGTGTTGGTGGGTAGAGGTGGAATCACGGGATCAGTCATACGAGTTCAACCACCCCTAACAATCTCAAGAGAGCTTCTTGACAGAGGACTAGACATCCTAATCGAAGCAATCTCCAAGGTAGAGAAGGAGATGTGATGAACATGCTTCTACCGGAGGTCAAGAGAGACTACGGCACACTACCACTATACATCAACGGACAGTTCATAGAGTCAAAAACAAGCAGATATCAAGACGTAGTGAATCCAGCCAAGGATGAAGCAATAGCCAAGGTCCCCTTCGCCACAAAGGAGGAGGTTGACGAGGCGGTTGAAGCAGCGGTACAGGCATATGAGAGATGGAAGGAGGTGCCCATACCAACAAGAATGCAGTACCTATACAGGATGAAGTACGCAGTTGAAAAACACATGGAAGAATTGTCAAGAATAATCGTTCAAAATCATGGCAAGACCATAGACGAGGCGAGAGGAGAGATGAGAAGACTGATAGAGAACATCGAGACCGCTGCCGCCATGCTATACACACTATACAAGGGACAACACATGGACAATGTCGCCGCAGGAATAGACGAAACTCTCATAAGAGAGCCGCTGGGAGTCTTCGCCATAGTCGGCCCCTTCAACTTCCCCGTCATGGCACCCTTCTGGTTCATACCCCACGCCATCGCCTTCGGAGACACGGTGGTTGTGAAGCCAAGTGAGATAGTTCCAATCCCAATGCACTGGATTTGCAGAATACTGCGTGAAGAGGTCAGACTGCCACCAGGAGTGTTCAACGTTCTACATGGTAGCAAGGAGGTTGTTGAAGCCCTAATAGACCATCCAGACATCCAGGGAGTAGCCTTCGTTGGCTCCACAAGAGTAGCGAGGGCAGTTTATGAAAGAGCCGGCAAAAGAGGGAAGAGGACGCTGCTGCAGGCAGGCGCCAAGAACTATATAGTCGTGATGCCAGATGCAAAAATAGAGAAGACTATTCCAAGCTTGATGTCATCATTCTTCGGAAACACGGGTCAGAGATGTCTATCCGGCGCAGTTCTAGTTCCAGTAGGCGACGCGTATGAGAAATTGATTCCAAGATTTAAGGAGGCAGCCTCAAGGCTGAAGCTCGGATACGGACTAAACGAAGAGACAGAGATGGGTCCACTAGTAACGAGAAAAGCCAAGGAGAGAGTGTTACACTACATAGAAAAAGGAATTGTGGAGGGAGCAAAGTTAACACTAGACGGCAGAAATGCCAACGTTCCAGAGTATCCTAAGGGATACTTTATTGGAGCATCAGTGTTCGAGGAAGTTGCTCCAGACATGACCATAGCCAAGGAGGAGATCTTCGGCCCAGTGGCATCCGTC
>Ga0190363_1002332_pt1 | contig 10877 bp, 8 predicted proteins | sample 48721867_MG_FD_161272 | JGI IMG/M metagenome (GOLD analysis project Ga0190363, IMG submission 161272) | Hydrothermal vent microbial mat bacterial communities from Southern Trench, Guaymas Basin, Mexico - 4872-18-6-7_MG | ecosystem: Environmental > Aquatic > Marine > Hydrothermal vents > Microbial...
GGCGGTCTCAAAAACCGCTGGGATTTCGTTTCCCGTGTCGGTTCGAATCCGACCTTCGGCATAGAAAATCCGCTGCCGAGTTGTGTAGCGGTAGCACGGGGGACTTTGGATCCCCAAGCCCAGGTTCGAATCCTGGCTCGGCAGCCAATAATTGATGGAATTCCCTCATGTTTCCTTGTGAACCCTGTTAGTATCACCTCTTTAAAAGTATTGGTTCCTCATTGACTGCCTTGCTCTTAATCCGCTCCAAATAGATGCCTAAATATGGACTTCATTTTCGCTCAATATGCGGTTTATCTCCATCTTCAGCCGCTCCAGATCAAAGGGCCAGAGCTGCCTTGGCATCGCCTATGGCTTCCCCTTGTGCCCTTCCTGAGCCAGCACCTGGGTCAAGAACTGGCGCACACCAGCCTCATCGTCCACCACCATTATCTTGGCCCCGGTTACTTTCTTGTCGGTACTTTGGTAATGTGACCCTTGGTGAGTTACTGTATCATCAATCCGTATCCGGTCGGGGGCATTAGAAGATCTTGCCGGGGTTGAGAATGTTCTGGGGGTCAAATAATTTCTTTATTTCCCTCATCAACTTGATCTGCGTTGGATGAATGAACAGGGGCAGAAATTCTTTCTTTACCAGGCCTATCCCGTGTTCTCCGGAGACCATTCCTCCAAGCTCTTTAGCCTTCTGATGTAGTTCCCTCCGAACCAGCGGATATTTCCCCCTCCATCCGGGTATTTCCTGGCTTAGCTTTCCTTCACTTGGCTTAACCTTCATGAGATGAGTATGGACATTGCCGTCCGCCGCATGACCATAGTTTGGCAGCCACAGGTCATACCTTTTAGAGATCCGGTGCACTTCGGCCACATACTCCGCTATCCTGGCGGGAGGAACCACGATGTCCAATACCTCGACCATGTCCTTCCTCAAAGCCAAATAAAGGCTGCTTCTTATGTCCATGATGTCCTTCTGTTTCCTCGGGGTATCGGCAATGCACAGCTCACCGACGTCTCGAATGGCCGCGCCACACCTTAGGCAGATGTCGCCTATGCTTTCCAGGACTCGGAGCACCTCGGCATCACTCGTGCCGTCTACCATTATCATCAGGTATGCCTTGGCTTTGCAGGGCCATCTCTTCCCCAGCAGCTCCTCTGCCGGTGGGATGACCTCGTGTTCGATGAACTCAATGGCCATGGGGAGTGCTTTATTGCGAATTTCGGGCACAGCCTTTATGGCGTTGTCCAAACTTTCATAGGGTACCACGAGCGTATATACTGCTTGTGGCTTTGGCAGGAGACCCAGCGCCACCTTAGTCACCACGCCCAGGGTTCCTTCAGAACCGATAAGGAGGTTTAGCAGGCTATAACCGGTGCTGTCCTTAAGATGTTTGCCCCCCAGGGTTATTATCTCTCCCGTAGGTAGGACTACCTCCAAGCCCTTGACATAATTCCGCACTCCGCCATACTTGGCTGCCCTAGCTCCACTTGCGTTGGTATTAACCAAGCCACCTAGCTGGGCGCTTTCATCGCCGGGGTGAGGAGGGAAGAAAAGCCCAGCTTCCGCTGCTGCTTCCTGTAAGTTCCCCAGGGTCACGCCGGCTTCCGCCACGGCCATCATGTTCTGCCCGTCTATTTCCAGAATCTGGTTCATCTCCTCGAGTGATAGGACTATCCCTCCATATAGAGGAACGCACCCACCACAAAGGCCGGTCCCAGCGCCTCTTGGCGTAACCGGAATCCTCTCCCGGCTGGCGAGCTTCAGGATCTCGCTTACCTGCGCGCTCGTTCTCGGCTTGACCACTACTTCAGGGGGCCGCCTTATGGAGGGATCGGGAAATTCGTCCCCGGCGTAATCAATTAGCTTTTCGGCGTCCCGAATTATCCCCTTGCGGGTTACAATGGCTTCCAGCCTTTCTGTGATGTGCTCATCCACCTTCCTATACATTGGGTGCTCCTCAAACTGCGAAGATGCCCCTGGACTAGCCTCACCAATGTGTCCAGAACTTGGTGGCGCTGTACTTTCGGCCGTAGCCGAATAATTTGTCCAGCCCGACGAAGATCGAGTCCAGCCAGCGGGCGTTCTTTACCCCCCATCTGACGGCACTGTGCAGCCAGCCTGGCGGCTTGTTGAACGGGCAGACCCTGATGCAATTAGAGCAATCAATGCCATGAGCGGCCCAGAAGGCGAAGCATCTTTCGGCGTCTATGGGCCACCTTAACACTCCTTCCCGGTTGGAGATGCTATGTGGCCTTTCGGTCGGTTCCCCGCGCATGATGGCTTGGCTGGGACACTCCTCCGCACATCGCTTACACTTCAGGCAGAAGTCCCAGACACCGAACTCGATCGGCCTATCGGGAACCAGCGGCAGGTCGGTGAAAACCTTACACAGCCTCACCCGGGGTCCGAACTCCGGGGTGATCAGAAGCCCGTTGCGTCCCAGCTCCCCCAGTCCGGCATCGATGGCCAGGGGAATGCTGCAAGCGGTGTCATTGCCCATGGGGATGGCCTGGTAGCCCAGGCCACGGATGTATTGAGCCAGCAAGCCGGCGATAAATGCCATCTTGGAATAGCCCAACCCGGTTGCTGCCGAGGCCGGACATGCGGGAGAACAACCGATGGCCTGGTAATCCATCTCTATGGCGATGACGATGGCGTACTTGTATTCCTCGGGTATCTCGATCTTCCGCACCTCCTGTCCGCCGTTCTCGTAAAGCAGATAGGCATAGGAGTAGAGCCACCGTCTGTCCAGCTCACAGACCCCGACTAAGGAAGCGCCGAGAAATCTAGCGGCCTTCTTGACCTCCTGGGTTACCTCCGCAGGATCGTCGACGGTGATTTTCATCCCTGGAGGAACCCGGGGGAAGAGGAATCTTCCATCCCAATTCCAGTCATAGAGCCCCACCCCACCCCCAAGGACTCCCTTGCTGAAGCTGTTTTCCAGATGCCAGGCGGCGTTCACCAGCGCCTGATCTTGTAGTCTATAGCCGGGCTTGGCCTTGGGCCTTACCTCGCCCTCGTAGAACTTCCGCCCCAGATCACGGACGCTGGGGTCCCAGAAGGCCCGCTTAAACATCTCGTTCTTCTGGTCAAACCTCTCGACCTGGCCGACAATATACCTCTCAGCTCCTTTATCCACGTAGTTAACCTTCATTAAAGCCTCCTTACCGTCGGTGAGCCAGCGGTTGCTTTGCGCCTTACCATTTTCCTAAATTGTAGGTCACGAAGGCAAGGGGCAGAAAGCTCTCAGGCGATGAAGGCAAGTTGACGGAGCGGTTCAGAATCTTTAAAATCAAAACTGCTGGGGAGTCTGTGGAGCAGCGGAGAGAAGCTTTTGGCGCATTCGTCTAGCGGCCAAGGACACCGCCCTCTCAAGGCGGAGATCGGGGGTTCGAATCCCCCATGCGCCAGGTTATTGAGTCCTCGCTTTTGTTATTCTTACCTCAAATTCAGTCAATGCCCAGGCCCTTGACTAAAGAGAGAAGTCCTTGCTAAAATCTAAATGCATTTAGTTGCATTTAGCAAGCAGTTTTTTATTTTTGTCCAATTATTGCAATAATTTGCAATAACGCTTGAGTTTGTCTCTACCCTGACCTGGATTGGAGGCGGCCAATGTTGAAGCTGGCAGAGCTTGTTCGAGAAAGGGATCTAGAAGGAGTTATGGAGGCAGCGAGGGAATTTCATGGACACATTTGTCCCTATGTGGCCCTGGGAGTGAGGGCGTCAACGATGGCTCTTGACGAACTCGGGGCTGAAAGGTTGGACTCCGGGGGAAGCGTGGAGGAAGCCCTTCTGGCCATTGTCGAGTGCAACAATTGCTTCGTCGATGGGGTTCAGGTAACCACCGGCTGTACCCTGGGCAATAACAGTCTGATTTATTTTGATCTGGGGAAGAATGCCTTAACCCTCGTCAGACGGGGGAGTTGGGAAGGAGTGAGGCTCTATGTGGATAGCGAGAGATTAAGGGAAGAATACTTCTCTGAAGAGGCAACGGAGCTCTTCGAAAAGGTAGTGACTCGAAGAAGTGGAACACCTCAGGACGCGGCCAGATTGAAAAGGCTCTGGGAGGAGATCGGCCGCCAAATGCTCGAACTCCCCAGGGAAATGTTCAAAATCGATAAGGTTCGGCTTCCCCCCGTTGAGCTGGCACCCATTTTCAAGAGCCTCCGCTGCTCACAATGCGGTGAACTTGCCATGGAGACGAGGATGGTTTATGTGGATGAAAAGCCTTTATGCTTTAAATGTGCCGGAAGAGGATTTCATGCCCTCATCGGCAGAGGAATAGTTGATGAGTTAAAGAAGTAAAGCCGAAAGGAGATACAGATGCCAAAGCCAATTTGGAAGCAGATTGCGCTGGTAGGGTTTATCCTCCTCTTGTCCTTAGGGGCGATGCTGGCTGGCGGATGCGCCGGGAAAGCTGGGACACCTTCCCCTGCTTCGCCTAGCCCGACCACCTTTCCGGTTGCTCCAAGCAAGCCCTCTAAAGTAACAATTACTGATATGGTTGGCAGAACTGTCGAATTGCCTGCAGAGGTGAGTAAAATTGCTTGCGCTGGTCCGGGGGCCTTAAGGCTCATCGTCTACCTGGAAGCTGGCGATAAGGTTATCGGGGTGGAGAGTGCTGAAAAAAGGTGGGGTTCAGCTGGAAGACCTTATGCCATGGCTCATCCGGAGCTGAAAGACCTTCCCTCCATAGGTCCCGGCGGCCCTGGTAGACTTCCCAATACCGAAGCCCTGGTTAAGCTGAGCCCTGATGTACTGTTTATGACCTATGTTGAGGCCCGGACGGCGAATAACATACAAAGCCAGACCGGCATCCCGGTGGTGGCCCTGAGCTATGGGGAACATGCTGCGTTTCTCAACGAGCCGCTTTTCAGGTCTCTGACCCTTGCTGGGAAGATACTGGGAAAGGAAGAAAGGGCAGCTGAGGTCATAGCCTTTATTACGGAGCGCCGGGAGGACTTGAAGGTTAGAACCCAAGGCATACCCGAGGAACAGAAACCCACAGTCTATGTCGGCGGGATTGGCTACCGTGGGACCCATGGCATAGAAAGCACCGAAGGGAACTTTCCTCCCTTTTCCGCCGTGCAAGCCCGGAACGTTGTTGATAGTCTCGGGGAGGGACACCACTCCATAGACAAGGAGAAACTTCTCAAGTGGGATCCAGATGTGATTTTCATTGATGAGGGTGGTTTTCGACTCGTGAAGCAAGATTATCAGAAGAATCCCGAATTTTACCATTCGCTTAAGGCATTCAAGAACGAGAATATCTATGGCATCCTCCCCTTCAACTTTTACACCACTAATGTGGGGACTGCCTTGGCAGATGCCTATTACATCGGGAAGGTCCTGTACCCCGAGAAGTTCAAGGACATTGAGCCGGACAAGAAGGCAGATGACATCTATGTTTTCCTTGTGGGTGAGCCTATTTACGACGAGATGGCGAAGGACTTCGGTGGCTTTGGGAAAATAGACCTCGAAGCGGGCGAGGTCAGAGAAAGTTGGCCCATTTCTCCATGAAGATCGTTGAGAGCTACAGGAGCTATACTGCCAGAAGGGTAACGTTTGGTGCCCTTCTGCTCCTTTTGCTGGTTCTGGGTTCGGTTTTTGCCCTGAGCGTTGGCTCTTACTCCTCCCCGGTTGAGTTTATAAAGGCTCTGGTGAGCGAGGGCTCCAAAGCCGCCTTGGTTCTCTGGAATATTCGCCTGCCACGCATAATAGCGGCTATGACAGTTGGTGCCGGCTTGGCCGTTGCCGGTGCGGTGATGCAGTGTCTCCTCAGGAATCCCCTCGCCTCCCCCTTCACCATGGGGATCTCCCATGGGGCAATGTTCGGAGCCTCTCTGGCCATAGTGCTCATTGGCGCTGGAGGTGCTGAGAGCACCGGAAGAATTTTCGTAAATAATCCCTATGCTGTGGTGGTCTTTGCCTTCGCTGGATCTCTATTAGGAGTGACGGCGATACTTATCCTGGCAAGGCTGAGAGGTTTGAGTCCTGGAGCCATGATTTTAGCTGGGGTCGCCATGGCCTCGCTCTTTACCGCGGCAACTACGCTGCTCCAGTACTTTGCCCAAGAAGAGGAACTCGCTGCCATGGTCTACTGGAGCTTTGGAGATCTGGGAAGGCCAGTTTGGCGCGAGGTTTGGATAATAACCACGGTGCTCCTCCCCTCGCTAATTTACTTCCTCTTTAAGCGCTGGGACTACAATGCTCTGGAAAACGGCGATGAAACTGCCCAGACCCTGGGGGTGGTGGTTCAGCGTGTTAGGCTTGTGGGGATGCTTCTGGCTTCTTTGGTAACTGCGGTAGGCGTTGCTTTCGTGGGAATAATCGGCTTTATCGGCCTCATAGCCCCTCATGTGGTTCGGCTGTTAGTAGGCGGGGATCATAGGTTCTTAATCCCAATTTCAACGCTCTTCGGGGCCCTCCTGCTGCTCGCCTCGGACACCCTGGCGAGAACGGCTATTGCCCCCGCGCTTCTGCCGGTGGGCGTGGTGACCTCATTTATGGGAGCCCCAATGTTTATCTATCTGCTCGTAAAGATGGAGCGGAGGATTTAAAGATGGTGTTAAAGGTAGACGGCGTCGAGTTCTCCTATGATAGTGTTGCTATTCTCAAGGAAGTAGAGTTTGAGGTCGAGAGAGGTGAGGTGGTGGCCATCCTGGGGCCAAATGGCGCCGGTAAATCCACCTTGCTGAAGTGCATCAGCGGAATCCTTAAGCCCAAAAAAGGCCTGGTGATGGTGGAGAACTTACCCCTGAAATCCCTTGGACCTCAGGAGCTGGCTAAAAGGCTGGGGTATGTAGCTCAGATTAATGTGGGGAATTTCATGACCGTTTTCGATGCCGTTTTGCTCGGCCGGAAGCCCTACATAGGATGGGGGGCTGGAGAGGAGGATATTAAGCTTGTGGAAGAAGCTTTGAAATTGGTGGGGCTGGAAAAGCTCTCCCTGAGGCGCACGAATGAGCTGAGCGGAGGTGAGCTCCAGAGGGTGATGTTAGCCCGAGCTTTGGTGCAAGAGCCGAGGATACTTCTGCTGGATGAGCCGACGAATAACCTCGATCTAAAGAATCAGCTTGAGGTAATGAAGCTAGTGAGCGAAATCACGCATCAGAGAGGCATCGCTTCAATAGTGGTGATGCATGACATCAATCTGTCCCTGCGCTATGCCGACAAGTTCTTGGTGATGAAAGAGGGGGTAATATATGCTGAGGGGGGAAAGGAAGTGATAGAGCCCCAACTGGTGAGGGAGGTCTACGGAATTGAGGCCCTGGTGGAGAATATAAAAGGGTTTCCTACGGTTATCCCGGTGAAGTAGAATAGCTCAAAGCCCCAACCTCTCGGCTATCCCCTGCATCGCTTGAAGAACTATTTCTATGTGCTCCTTAAGGGGGATGCCCAGCTCCTCGGCCCCCCTCTCGATTAGCTTGCGGTCTACCCCCCGGGCAAAAGCCTTTTCCTTCCACTTCTTCATCACCGACTCGACCCGGACGTCGGCTATCTTCTTGGAAGGTCTGGTAAGCGCCACCGCCACGATGAGCCCGGTGAGTTCATCCACGGCGAAGATGGCCTTCTTGAGCGGGGTATCCCTTTTCACGCCGGTATGTTCGGCATGGGCCAGGATTCCCTCCACCAGCTCATCGGCATAGCCCTTGGCTCGGAGATATTCCGCCCCTTTAAAAGGGTGTTCCTCGAGGCGGGGATATCTCTCGTAGTCAAAGTCGTGAAGCAGCCCCACTATGCCCCATTTCTCGGGGTCGCCTCCAAGTTTCTGGGCATAAGCCCGCATGGCAGCCTCCACCGCGTAGGCGTGCTTCTTCAAGTTTTCGTTGGTCGTCCACTCTTCCAAGATTTGCTGGGCTTCCTCCCTCGTGGGCCAGCGGTTCATCCTTTACCTCCTCTTTTAGGACTTCGGCCCAATTATACCACTCTGGCAGTCCCATAATCAGCTGGTCGGATTGGGTTTGCCAATCCCTCTCGGCAGGTTTAAAATGACGAGAGTGGGAGGTTTTTGATGAACTGGTTTGAAGTGGAAAAGAAATTTTTCTTGCCGGTCTTCAAGCGCTTTCCAGTGGTGCTGGTGCGTGGGGAGGGGGCATGGGTATGGGATGACCAGGGCAAAAGATACCTCGACTTCATCGGTGGCTGGGCGGTGAACTCATTGGGCCACTGTCACCCAGCGGTGGCCGAGGCTCTTAGCCGGCAGGTGGGGAAGCTCATCCACACCTCCAATCAGGTGTATACTATCCCTCAGCTAGAGCTGGCCCAGCTCCTGGTAGAGCACAGCTGTCTGGATAAGGCCTTCTTCTGCAACAGCGGGGCCGAGGCTAATGAGGCCGCAGTAAAGCTGGCCCGCAAATATGGCAAGCTTAAGCTTGGCGGTGCCTTTGAGGTGATCAGCGCCCTTAATTCCTTTCACGGGCGCACGCTGGCCATGGTGGCCGCCACCGGACAGGCGAAGTTTCAGGAGCCCTTTACCCCTCTTCCCGAGGGCTTTGTCAACGTCGAGTTCAACGATGTAGAGGCCATTAGGTCAGCTACAAACCCAAAGACCTGCGCTGTCCTCCTTGAACCCATCCAAGGGGAGGGTGGGGTCGTTCTCCCCAGCGAGGACTACTTCCGCCAGGTGCGTAAGTTATGTGATGAGAAAGGACTGCTGCTCATCCTGGATGAGATCCAGACGGGCATTGGGCGAACGGGAACCCTCTTCGCCTACGAGCAACTGGGCATTGAGCCAGACATCCTCACCTTGGCCAAAGGACTGGGGAGTGGGGTGCCCATCGGGGCTGTCCTGGTGAAGGAGAAGGCCTCGGTCTTCTCCCCCGGGGATCATGGCTCGACCTTTGGGGGTAATCCCCTGGTCTGTGCTGCTGCCCTGGCCACCCTGCGGTTCATCCTGGAGAATCAAGTGCTGGAGAACGTCAGGCGGGTAGGTCAGTATCTTCTGGACCAACTGGCCGGGCTCAGGTCAAAATTCGGCTTCGTTCGAGGAGTTCGAGGGAGGGGCCTTCTGGCGGCCATCGAATTCGAGCGCGATCTCTCTGAGGAGGTGGTGCGAGGATGCCTTGAGCGCGGATTGCTGCTCAATCCCGTCAGGCCCAATGCGATACGCTTCATGCCGCCACTCATCATCGGTGAGGCGGAGGTGGATAGAGCGATGGGCATTTTGGAGGAGGTACTGGCCCAGCTAGGGACCTAGCGCTTCGCAGAGATGGCAATAAGGGTTTTGACTCCGGAGGTGGTTGCTAAGATAGCTGCTGGGGAGGTGGTGGAGCGTCCGGCCTCGGTGGTGAAGGAATTGGTGGAGAACTCCCTGGATGCCGGAGCCACCCAGATCGAGGTTGAGGTGCGGGGTGGGGGAGTATCCTTGATTCGAGTAACCGATAACGGGGTTGGCATCCCCTCCGGCGAGGTGGAGTTGGCCTTTGAGCGACATGCCACCAGCAAGATTTCCTGCCTGGATGACCTGGCAAGGCTCAGCAGCTTGGGCTTTCGAGGAGAAGCCCTGCCTTCGATTGCCCAGGTTTCTGAGGTCTCCCTCCTCACGCGCACTCAAGAGGAGGCGGTCGGCACCTTTGTTCAATTTAGAGACGGCCGGCTGGTAGGAAGGTCATCGCGGGGCTGTCCCGCGGGGACTCAAGTCTCGGTGCGACAGCTCTTCAGGAGACTTCCCGCCCGGCTGAAGTTCCTTCGCTCGACCTCCACGGAGAACCAGCACATAAGTCACCTGTTAACTCAATACGCTCTGGCCTTCCCCGAGGTAAGGTTCCGGCTGGTTATCGATGGACGGCTTATCCTTCACTCGCCGGGCAACGGGAAGCTTAGGGAAGCTCTTACGGCGATTTATGGCCCACAAGTCGGTCAGGCGATGCTCGAGGTGAATTCCAGCGACTTCGATCTGCCTCCCTTTGCCCCTCAGCTTTATGGCTTCATCAGCCCACCTTTTCTCTCTCGATCAAACCGAAGTTACCTCAGCTTCTTCGTCAACCGTCGCTGGGTGCAGAGCCGGGTTTTGAGCCGGGCAGTGGAGCAGGCCTATGAAGGATTGTTGATGGGCGGGAGATATCCCATCGTGATTCTAAACCTCCAGATTCCCCCGGAGCAGGTGGACGTGAACATTCACCCAACCAAGCGCGAGGTTAAGTTTCAGCACGAGGGAGAGGTCTTTCGCACGGTGGAGAGGGTGCTACGAGCAACCTTGTTGGAGAAGGCGCCAGCGGCGGCTCCGCTGTCTACGTCTGTACCTCAGCCGAAGGAGGTGACGCCCACCGAAGTACACCAGCCTTTGCCCTCACCCCCTCCTCCGGAGAGTCCCCCTCCACCCCTCTCCCTGCCCGTCCTTCGAGTTCTGGGCCAGATTCAAAATACCTATATCGCTGCAGAGGGCCCAGAGGGGATCTATCTCATAGATCAACATGCCGCCCACGAGCGAGTACTCTTCGAGCGACTGACCCAGGAGCGACCTCTGGGGCTGGAGGTGCAGGGCCTGCTCCAGCCGCTGGTCTTAGAGCTCAGCCCCAAACAGGAAGAGGTGGCTCGGGAAAAGGCTGAGCTCTTGGCGGAGTACGGCTTTGGGCTCGAGCCTTTTGGCGGGCGAACCTACTTGCTGCGCTCCGTGCCAGCACTACTTCAAGGCCGAGACCTTGCTCAGGCACTCCTCGAAGTTCTCGACTCCTTGGCCGAGGGAAGCTCTGAAGATTGGAGAAGGCGGCTGGCCACCTCCCTGGCCTGTCACGGAGCCGTCCGTGCCGGGCAGGTGCTGAGCCAAGCTGAGATGGAGACGCTCTTAAGGGAGCTTGAACGGACTGAAAATCCTCGCACCTGTCCCCACGGGAGGCCGACCATGATTCACCTTTCCACCGCGCAGCTCGAGAAGGAGTTT
>Ga0190363_1002334_pt1 | contig 10870 bp, 10 predicted proteins | sample 48721867_MG_FD_161272 | JGI IMG/M metagenome (GOLD analysis project Ga0190363, IMG submission 161272) | Hydrothermal vent microbial mat bacterial communities from Southern Trench, Guaymas Basin, Mexico - 4872-18-6-7_MG | ecosystem: Environmental > Aquatic > Marine > Hydrothermal vents >...
CTTAAGGTTTCTATACTCGAACGAGGTGTAGGAGAGGCCGAAGCCGAACTCATACGCAGGCTCGACCCCGAAGGTGTCGTAGTACCTGTAGCCGACATATATCCCCTCCTCATACACGACCCTCTGAGGGCTATCCTTAGGCTCCCCTGGAAAGCTCCAGGAGGGGACGTCGGAGTAATCCACCGGGAAGGTCGTGGGAAGCTTTCCTGAAGGGTTGACCTCTCCTACGAGTACGTCTGCGACTATCCTCCCGGTCTCCTGTCCAGCCTGCCATACTAGGAGAATCCCATCCACCAGGTCTCTCCAGCTGGCGACCTCGACCGGGCCGCCTATGTTCAATACGGCTACGACCTTTTTCCCGAGCCTGTGGAAGACCCGTGACACCTTCTCCACGAGAGCCTTCTCGTCGTCGCTTAGGTAGAAGTCTCCCTTCTCCGGTCTCCTATCGTAGCCTTCACCCGAGACCCTACTCAACACGACCACCGCGACATCGTTCTTCTCCGCAAAACCCTCCAGCTCCCCCTCGCTTAGGAAGTCCTGAGGAAGCCTAGGCGTCAAAGGCTCACCGAATATCCCCCTCCGCACCCTATACTCATCCCTCTTCCTCATTTCGTCTACATACTTGGTGTAGGTTTCCGCCAACTCCTCGTCGACCCTAAGGTTCCTCTCCCGCATACCCTCGAGTATCGAGACCACATACCTAGGATGCGTGTCTCCGCTCCCGGTCCCGCCTTTAACGGTCTCTATCTGACCCGTCCCGAAGAGAGCGATCCTCGTGTCCCTGTTCAAGGGTAGGGCCCCGTCGTTCTTCAGGAGGACAACCCCCTCTGCACCCGCCTCGTAGGCAACCTTCGCATGGCTTTCGAGGTCCGGCTTATTGGAATACCTGTACCCCCTGAAGGAGGGTGAGCGTGAGAGCACCCTCAAAATGTTCTTCACATTTCTATCCAGGACCTCTTCGCTAAGCCTTCCCTCCTTGACCGCGTTCACTATCTCCTCTACCTCATCTTTTCTTTCGGGCTTAACTTGGTATGTCTTCCCAGGCATTATCATATCGTTACCTGCCTTCATCTGCTCTACAGGGTCGTCTCCCGCGAACCAGTCGGTCATGACGAAGCCTTCAAACCCCCACTCCCTCCTCAAAACCTCCGTGAGAAGCCACCTACTCTGCGAGCAGTATTTTCCGTTCAGCTTGTTGTAGGCGCTCATCACCGCCCAGGGCTTAGACTTCTTAACGGCTATCTCAAACCCCCTGAGATATATCTCCCTCAAAGCCCTTTCCGATACGACCGTGTCGATTAACATACGGTTAGTCTCCTGGTTGTTAGCGACGAAGTGCTTAAGACATGCACCCACCCCCTGCGACTGAACACCCTTAACGAAGGCGGCGGCCATCTCGCCTGTCAGAAGGGGGTCTTCGGAGTAATACTCGAAGTTCCTACCGCAGAGAGGGTTTCTATGAATGTTCATAGCCGGTGCAAGGAGGATGTCTACACCGTACTCCCTAACCTCCTCCCCCACAGCCCTACCTACGGCCTCCAAAACATCCCTATTCCAGGTAGAGGCCAGCATAGTTTCGACGGGGAAAGCGGTAGCGTGGTAGGTTCTCTCGTCACCCTCCCTCCTCGGGTTTATCCTAACCCCGGCGGGGCCGTCTGCGAAGACCGCGGATGGGATTCCAAGCCTCTCTACGGGGTGGGTTTCACCCGCCGCGCCTGGAACCCGAGACTGTGGGTTTCCGAAGAACCCCGGTATCCCGACCCCTACGACGAGCTTCGCCTTCTCCTCCAAGCTCATCCTAGAAACGATCTCGTCTATTTCTTCCGGCTTCAACGATTCTACACCCCTTGTAACCGAATTACGTCTAAAACCCTTTTAAGAGTTGTCTCAAATCTTTTAAGACCATGCCTCAGCCAAGAAAAACCTTCTTGTCCAAGATCTTCCAAAACCCGTCAGACAGCCTCAAAGTTCAGGAGGGTGATCATCCATAAAGACGCCTCCTATATTTTTCGGTGTTTCCTGATGGTCTCGATCAGGGCGACTATGTTCTCCTTCGGGGTCCCAGGTACTATGAAGTTTGAAACCCCGACTATGATACCCCTGCTCTTCTTCGCCTCTTTAAGACAGGATAGAGCCTCCGCCCTTACGTCTTCCACGCTTCCGCTGTGTAAGGTATGGGAGCTTATGTTTCCGATGAGCACGAGGTCGGGGAACCGCTCCCTGAGTTTCCTAAGGCTCATCCCAGCCCTCCGGTCGACCTCGAAGTATCCGTCGACCCCGGATTTTCCGAAAAGGTCGTCTGCGACCGGCCAGAGGTTTCCATCGCTACCGTAGAGGTAGTATATACCGTGTCTATGGCACTCCTCGGCTACCCTACGTATCCTAGGCAGGACAAGCTCGCGGAAGACCTTGGGTGGCATACAGGGTCCCCTGTTATCGGCGATGTCCACCCCGGCGAACAGCAGCTTCACCCCGGCTTCCGCAAGATACCTGACCTGCTTTACGGCAACCTCCGCCTGGATATCTAGGTAACGGGCCGCTAAGTCGCGTCTCCTCATCACGGCCATGAGCCATACGGGGTCTTCCGTGCTCAAGCCTATACCCACCGACCCCCCGTTCACCCTGATGGCGTACTCCCTACCATACTTCTCCATCAAGCAACGTATCTCTCGAAAATCCCCGCTTCTTGGACGGTAGCTTTCCAGCCACTCCTCCATCCGGGCGAGATACTCCTCAGCCCTCCTAAACCGAGCGGTTAGGCTCATCCTCTCCCTCGGAGGATGCTCCTCGACGACGTTGAAGAGTTCGGAGGATGGGTTGTAGCGTCTGACGACGTACTCCCCCTCGGGGTCTCCGTAGAGGAAGGTGTATTCATCGATCTTCACGGTGGGTTTCACCGGGAGACGCCAGTAATGGAACCTTACGATGTCCTGGTCCGTCGCCCTGGATATTTCGAAGGCGTCCTCCAGAGACCTTCTCAAGAACTCCCTGTGAGCCTCCTCCCACAGCGCCTTCGCCTCCCTCCACTGCTGTATACCCCCACCCACGAAGGCCTCGCGCCCTAGGATCTTCGAGGCAGCGTCGCCGGAGAAGCCTACGTGATAAACCGGGACCATATCGACAAGTTCAAACTCGAACGCGGCTAACACCCTCTCCCTAGAAGTCGCAGCCATCTAAACACCCACCCTTCCCCGCGTATCTAAAACGCTCATCTATTCGGCTTTAAAGGTTAGGATGATAAAGCAAACCGTCTCTTTTCCTGGGGAAAAATTTTGTATATAAATTGACGATCGGAAATGTACGTTAACGCTCAGATCGGATAGGCGGGTGTGCGGCTATCACCCATGAACCCTCGTTTTCTATTTCTCAAGCGTTCTAACCTCAGAGAAAAGCTTCTGTAAGAGATTAGGATCTCCGGACAGTAGCCTATGTCGATGGATGCTTTTAGACCGCCGGATGTGGATGAAAATATAAGTAGGTCTGTCATTTAGATAATTAGTAGTTTAAAGGTGGAAACTAAGACCGTAAGCCTTAAGGTACCGGAATGGATGGATGAGAAGATTGCCAAGCTCATATTTGAGCTTGGATTAGCCGAACTTGGACGAGACTTCCATAAGAAGGCGGAGGTATTAGCATATCTTGAGGCTAAGGGAATCATACCTCGTAGACGCTGATATCCTATACGCTTACATTAAAACTTCGGTAGAGACGGGTATGCGCACAAGGTCGCTAAAACCGTGGATGATTAGGTGAAAGGTGCTTGGAATGGAAAAGTAGCCCGGGGGAGATTCGAACCTTAGACAGGCCGGAGATATCCCCCGCAAAACCCTATTTTTTCCGGAATTTTTCCGTACAACCGTTATCCGTTCATACCTGTGGTTATTTCACATGTATGAAAACCCGGACCACGATCGTTTTGAACGAGCGTACGCTGATGCTCGCTAAGCTCAAAGCTGTCCTAGATAACGAGACGCCTTCACGCTACATAGGAACGACGTTAAGAGCGGCCAGCGGCTCCGTGAGATCATCGAGCATGAATGGAGGCGGTTAGGGTGAAGCGGTGCATTATCCTGGCTGTGTTTCTACTCCTTAAAATTGTTACATTCTTTATTTCTGTTTTTCAAGAAAAACACTATCGTAGTAAGATACCATTAGTTCTAATAATTTCATTCTTTTTTTCATTGTCTTAAGTCGGTTTTTGAGAAGATTTTCTCCTTTTTCTGTGATGTTATAGACGCGTCTATCCCTTTTTCCTACTCTTTCTTTCCATCGCGATGTAAGCAACCCTTTTTTCTCCATTCTCCTCAAGATGGTATAAATGGCTCCGGGTTTAGGAATATAACTACCTTTGGTTACTTGTTCAATCCTTTTTCTTACTTCATATCCATGCAAGGGCTGCCTATGGATGATCCAGAGGATTAGTGTTTCGATGAACGCGCGACCTGGATAACAACCTTGAGAATGATTCTCTCCATGACACATTTCCCATTCCCCTTTTACCTTCAATATCCTATTCTAATGACTTTTCGAGTCTCTTAGCTGCCGTTACCAGAAAGAACACTGCGTATAATGTCAACACTCCTATGTTGATAAAGAATGTTCGTATATCCCCTAGACCGAGAATTGCGTATTGAAGCGAACTCACCGTGTGAGTTAGAGGCATGATATAAGCTACGCCTTGAAGAACGCTTGGAAGGCTAGTAATGGGGGCGAAAAGACCTGAGATGAACATCATTGGGATACGGATAAGATTTAACGGCGTCATCGCCTCATGGACATGCCTAGCAGATGCAGAGAGAACCATACCCAATCCTGCTGATGCAAGTGCTGAGAAGGCGACGCTAACAAGAAACAGCATCGGATTTGCAACTTGATATTGCGATAATAATGCAAGAACTCCTACAGGAATAACAGTGATTATAAACCCGTATAGAAAACTGGCAAGGGTTTTCCCAAGGGCTATCGTTAATAGGGAAACGGGCATAGCAAGTTGTGTATCGAAAGTACCTTTCGTTCGCTCGAGCGCTAGAGTAGTGACAGCTACTGAAGAACCACTAAAGAATGCCGTAAGCGCAGCTAAACCAGGCAATGCCTCGGAAACTGAGAGACCCCGCCCAATCCAAAATGTCAGGAACATCAACACAGGAAAAAGCAATCCCATCATCACGGTAGGGGCAGAAAAATAATATATCCTTGTGTCTTTCCACGCTATTCGAACAGCTTTTCTCAGATTTTTCACAGTATTCTTTCCCATTTTATCACACTCCTTTCATCTTTATTTTTCTCAATCGCCCTATCTGCTCCATTCGCTCCATATCTAATGAAGAAAAACCAGTCAATTCCACAAGCGCGTCTTCTAACGTTGGTGTCAGTGTATTAATAGATACTATCTTCAGATTTTTTCCTTCAGCAAACTTGCTTATCTCTTGTATGACTTTTGAGGGATCATTTGTGTAGAGCTGTATTTTATCCCCTCGTTTCTTAGTTCTATTTACAGCGGATAATTTAACTAGCTCCTTCTCGATTCCAGTTATATATTTGCCAAAAGATACTTCCACTATCTTTTCTTCTCTATTTGCAGCTTTAAGATTCTCTGGCGAATCCAGGGCAATGAGCTTCCCACTTTTGATTATACCAACCCTATCGCAGAGCAAGTCTGCTTCTTCAATATAATGTGTTGTCAAGAAGATTGTTGTACCACGTTCATTCAACTTACGCAGAAATTCCCGTATCATCCTTGCGCTTTGCACATCAAGTCCTGCCGTCGGCTCATCTAGGAACAAAAGCGGGGGATCATGAATGAGAGCCATAGCTATTGTTACTCGTTTTCGCAGTCCCTTTGAAAAATTTCCCACTTTCTCATTACGACGATCGTAAATTCCAAGCAGTTTTAGGAGATTTTCCGCCTGTTCTTCTCGTTCATCCTTAGGCATATCATGCATGCTACCGGCAAACATGAGATTATCCCACGCACTCATTTCTAAATAAGGATTTGCTGTCTCTGAGATCACACCTATCTGCGCCTTCACATCCACCGGGTTTTTCACGACATCTATTCCCATAACACGCGCGGTGCCGCTCGTAGGTTTCAAAAGCCCTGTAAGCATACGAATTGTAGTAGTCTTTCCCGCTCCATTTGGTCCAAGTAACCCAAAAAATTCACCTTGCCTGACTTTGAAGCTAATGTGATCTACCGCTAAGAGGTCTCCATAATACTTAGTTAAATTATCAACATTAAGGGCATTCATTGCGATGATAGATAACAATATTATCTATTAAATGTTACTAATAGATATGGTCCGCTTCGTAGGTATGGACCGCAGAACCTACGGCCCATTTAAGGTCGAGAAGAAGCACTAGGGTAAAGGACTGCTACACCCTAGTCTACATCACGCTTGAGGAAGCCCTATTCCAAGGCGGTTCAGACGAGTACTACTCAGCGGTAGCTAGAACCGTTCAGGAGGCTAGAAAGCTAATAGAGACCGGTTTCGAGTAGGTCTGCAAATTTGAAGGCGTTAAGCTGTTCAGAAAGCGGAAATAAAGGTGGAAAAGGCTCAATTTACGAACCCCGGTATAAAAGTAGCCCGGGGGAGATTCGAACTCCCGTCGGCGGGGTTCTCCTCCGGGAGTTTGGATCCAGAGCCCGCCATGCTTGGCCGCTACACCACCGGGCTACGCGTGTTAAAGTTAGCGGACAGGTGGTTCTTAAACGTTTCTCATGGATCTTCAGGGTTTAAACGAGTGTTTAAGCTCTTTAAACCCGTCTTCGATTATGGTTAACGCTTGTTCTACCGTTTTCTCGTCCACGTCTACCGTGGGGGTTAGCCTTATCGTCGACGGAGGGCCTAGCCCTAGGATCAAACCCCTGGTGAAGCAGTATTTGACCAGGAACCTCGCCCAACGCTGCGCGGGTTTTTTAGATGATTCGTCCTCGACGACCTCGAAACCCACCATAAGGCCGAGGCCTCTCACCTCCCCAGGCACCTCGTATCGACGGCTCAGCTCCTCGAGACGCTTCCTTAGGCTTCTACCAAGCTTATGCGCCTTAGAGAGCAGCCTACCATCTCTAAGCCTCTCCAGAAGCCTTAAACCTGCCACGCAGCTTATGGGGTTCGCCGTCAGAGGCTTAGGCTTCCAGACGGCCAGCTCCTCCCTGACAGCCGCTAAGCCTATCGGGAGACCCGAGGCTAAACCGTCGCCTAGGCACACAGCCTCAGGACGTATCGACAGGTTCTCATGCCAAAGCCGTTTACCAGACCTGCCTGGTGCCAGGTCTGTTTCGTCGCACAGCACAGGGCATCCTGCCTCATGGGATATCTTCACGATCCTCCTCCACACGGGCTCGGGAGGGACTATGCAGCGAACCGGGTCTACGGGTTTGAAGACTACGAGCGAGACGGAGTCTTCGACCTCGTCTAAAACGTCTCTGAAATAGTCTACACAAGCGTATCCGCAGCCGGGATGCTCGTGTTTAAGAGGGCAACGGTAGCAGTATGGATAGGGAACCCTGCGTATCGTCGACGAGAAGGGGGAGCCGAAGGCCGACACGCCGTTTCGTGTATGGAAAACTACGGCTGAACCCCCTCTCGAAACCTCTAGGATGGAGGAGTAGACCGTAGTAAAGGCTTCAAAGCCCGACGGCGATAGATGAAACCGGTATCCTTCTCCGAAGAAGCCCTTCACCGACTCCAGAAGCCTGTACGCGTATTCGGATAAGACGTCTCCGGCCGGATAGGATACGACGCTCAGCCCGGCCGTCAGGTCTTCGACCCCGAACCTTAGAAGCTGTAACCCTCTTCCGCAGTCCATATCGATGTAGGTGTTCCCGTCGACGTCTTCGACCTCAGAGCCGCGTACCCCCTTAACCACCAGCGGTATCCTAAGCCTGACCGGAGCCGTAAGCTTCTGCGTCTCGCCGATCATCCGTCTAGCCTCCACCCCGGGAGGCCTCGTTTTCAGGTTAGGAAACATACAGGTTAGAATCTAGGATAGGCACTCTTAAACTGAGCGGAAAAGGCGGAAATAAAGGGAAAGGGGATCTAGATAACGGTTTCACCGCTACTCTGGTCTGGCGAGGACTATCTCCATCGTCGAGACGTTCGTTTTCTGACCGTTTTGACCGGTGAGCTCCTGCGTACCTATCGATATGTTTTTGATCACTAGGTCTTTTATGAAGGCTCTCCTTATGAGCTCGACCGTGTCTACGGCCCTCGAGATCGCTCTGCCCCTGGCTTTGATGACTACTTGTTTAGCCCCGGCGTTGAAGAGGGTCATGCAAGCGACGACATAGTTCATCACAGGCTTTTTACCTATCAGAACCACAGCTTCGCCTTCGCTCTCGGACATTTCAGACATCCTCCAGATAGATTCTCCTAGAGACACTAGCCTCCTATGGCGTTCAGATCAAGAACCGGCGTAAGGTGCTTATATATTTTTCCCCATCTAGGCGAGGAAAAATTAATCCTTAAGGAAGACTATCATAGTTGATCAAGGGGTTTATGCGTTTGAGCGAGAAGGTTAGGGTTTTGGAGAAGAGGCCTATAGCCGATGAGCCTACGATCATAGCGGGATTACCTGACGTAGGTCTCGTGGGGGTTATAGCCTCCCTACACGTGATATCCTCCCTTAAGATGGAGGAGGTGGGGATCATAGACTCAGAGCTCCTGCCGCCTATAATAGTCCTTCAGAACGGTCTACCGGTATCGCCCCTCAGGATCATGGGTGACAAAGACGGGAAGATGCTTGTGATAGTCTCGGAAACAGCCATACCCGCGAGCGCGGTCTACCAGCTGTCTAAGGCCATAGTGGACTGGGCGTACGGTAAGAAGGCTAAGCTCGTAGTATCGCTGGGCGGCATAGCGGTTCAGGATAGGCAGAACATAGAGGAGCCGAAGGTCTTCGCCATGGCCTCGGACGAGGAGATGCTTAACCTGCTAAAGGAGAAGGGTTTTAGGATAATCGACCGGGGATACATCGTCGGCCCCTACGCCCTTATAATGAAGTACTGCTCCCTCAACGGTATACCGGCCATCGGTCTCCTAGCGGAGTCCTTCCTACACTACCCCGACCCAGAGGCCGCGGCCTCCGCGCTCCTGAACCTTAATAAGCTTCTGGGGCTGGATATAGACGTCTCCAAGCTTAAGGAGAGGGGTGAGGAGATCAGGCTGGCTGCTAGGGATATGATGAAGAGGACGCGTATGGAGATGGCTAGGATGAGGAAGTCTCAAGAATACGACGTGCCTCCCCTGCTCGTCTGAGGGGGGTGAGACCGTATGGAGCGTAGGAGGCCTAGGAGGAGCATATTCGACCTTTTCGAGGAGTACATCGAGAGGTTCGAGAGGATATTCGAGGAGGAGTTTGAGGCTTTGATGGAGAGAGCCGGGTGGTCGCCGTCCACGTCGACTATAGAGCCTTTGACAGAGGTCACAGTGACCCCGTCGGAGGTCGTAATAACCGCCGACATGCCTTGTGCGAGGCCTGAGAGCATAAGCGTGAGGTTTCTAGACGACTACACGGTCGAGATATACGCCAAGACCTATAGGAGCATAAGCTTCAGAGAGTTCAGGGTCACCCATAGGAGGGGGGAGTTCAGCAGCTTCCACGTCAGGGTTAGGACCCCGGTTGCCGTCGAGAGGAGGATTAAAAGCCTCACCTGTAGGAGGGGTCTTCTGGAGCTTAGGATCCCTAGGAAGGAGGGCTACAGCATAACGGTGGAGTAGTCTCCCGATGGGTTTGAGAAGACCGCATCCCGACCTGAAGGTCGAGGAGTTCTATCGACCGGGTAAGGAGAGGCCTGTGTTAGTCGTGGGGCTTCCGGGTATCGGCGGTGTAGGTAGGCTGGTGGCGGATTGGCTTAGGGAGCTTACAGATGCTAAGCTTCTATGCAGGATCTATAGCAGGTATTTCCCAGACCAGATTCAGGTTACAGACAGATCCTACGAGCCGCTGAGCTATAGTATCCACCATACGGAAAACGTGGGGAGAGACCTGCTGATACTGACCGGAGGCTTCCAGCCAGACCCCACGTCTACGGAGGCTCCTTACCGGGTTGCCGAGGGGATCGTGGAATACGTTCAGAGCCTCGGGTGTAGGACCATAGTGGCCGTCGACGGCATGACCGGGCGGGAGGGCATAGCCGTGACATCCAACAAGTTAGACGTGTTGAAAAAGCTCGTAGAGGCCGGGGCTAAGCCCTTTAGGGGACGCATAGACGGGGTAGCCGGGTTGATGCTCGGGCTGATTCGGCTTAGAGACGAATCCATATGCGTAGGGGTCTTATCCGGGTGTAGAGACGTACGGAGAGACGAGGCTGCTGCCCTGAGAGCTCTGAGGTTCATCGACCGGATACTCGGGCTAAACCTATCGGTCTAGAGGAGCGGGTGTGAACCCAAGGTTTCGAGGTTTTGGAAAAATTAAGGTATGGTTTCTCGGCTTCTACTCGGCGACTATCATGGTCAGGGTGCTTCTAACCTTATCTATCCTACGTATCTTAACAGAGATTATTCCCCTGAGCTCTTCCATAGAGTCGGCATGTGGGGGCTTAACCAGCCCTTTCCACCCGGGCCACTATGTCGTAGACGCCGTAGACTATGTAGGCCTCCCTGACGTTACCGATGCTTTTAAGGGCCTTCAGAACCTCCTCCTCGGCCCCTATCTCAGAATTTATGAGAACAAACGCCTGAGGCATAAAACCACCACTTGATAATAGCGGGTTAGGAGGTATAAAGCGTTTCCCCACGTACAAGGCTAGGCTATCTCGACTTTTCTAAGCCTTACCCCGAGCCTGTCTACGACGTAGCCGCATTTCCTACATTTAAGCTTCAGAACCTGTTTCGTGGTGGTTTTAGCCTTCCTTCTCTGCTCTGGGAAT
>Ga0190363_1002335_pt1 | contig 10869 bp, 8 predicted proteins | sample 48721867_MG_FD_161272 | JGI IMG/M metagenome (GOLD analysis project Ga0190363, IMG submission 161272) | Hydrothermal vent microbial mat bacterial communities from Southern Trench, Guaymas Basin, Mexico - 4872-18-6-7_MG | ecosystem: Environmental > Aquatic > Marine > Hydrothermal vents > Microbial...
TTCGATCAGAAGATTCATCCTCCAATCTGAAGCTTTATACGGAAGGCTAGTCGACGAAGTGAGAAAATACCTGGGGAAACTATTGGATGAAGAGGCCTCTTAACTCAGTATCACATCCTCGCCCAAAACGCTCTTAACCAGTAATACGGTCGGTGTCCCCTCAAGCGCTGAGGAGATATCCCTCATAAACTTGACCTCCTCTCCCTCCTCCGGCACGCTCAATCCCAAGAATATCAGAGAGGAGTTGGCCGATGTTCGACGCATCACCTGTGGAAAAGGCTCCTCCGATACGATCACCTGTGGCTCCGCCTCAACCCTCGCCCTATAGATGAGATCCCGTAGTTCCTCAAACGCCTCCTCCCTCTCCCCCTCCTCCGGCACAAGACGCAGTATCCGTTTCCTGCAATCCCTCCATTCCGGATTGAGCCTGATGAGATGGGCGAGGAGCATCATCAGGGCGCCGTTCTCCTTGCCCCTCCACCACACATCTATGATCCTCTTCCCCTTTCTCCCTTTCAGGTCGGGTTTCACGACCACGACGTTTTTGCCCAAAAGGACCGTGTTACGCAGCACCCTCCCGAAGATCTCATATCTTTCGGGGTCGTAGCTGAAGCCGAAGATGACGGTGTTCGGCTTCAATCTGCCCACCCCTGCGGACTGTATCAGGGACACGACGCCGCTTTCGAAATCCCCTGCGACTATCACCTCGTGGAAGGCCTCGAGGTTGTGCTCCTCGATGAACCTCCTCAGCACCTCCTCCTGCGTTCTCTTCTGGACTATCATCTCCTTCAGATCGCCCTGAAGCACGTTACCCAATATGATGATCCCTTTACCGGCCTCCAGCCATCTGGCGAACTGGACGAGCTTGAACCTCTGATGAGGGTTCCCGGTCATCACCAGGATCGACGGCCTCCAGTTCTTTGGGTGCCATATCTCCCTGTCCATCTTAAGCAGGTTCTGGCGTGTCCTCCAGAAGAGAAATCCGGCCGTGGCGTCGCCCCACGTGGTGACTATCGCCCGCCTCTCGACGTATTTATAGATGATGAAGAGCAACAGGAGGCTCAGTATGGCGTACGGCATGTCTATGAGCATCATTATCCCCAGACATCCCAGAGCGCCCAGAAGGGCGGTCGACCAATGGAAATAGCGGAACCTCGGCCTGAAGCTGGGGTTCCCGGCTATCGTCTCGTAAAGCGTGGCGAAATTCAACGTGCCGTATGTGATCATGAAGAACATCGTTATGATGGGAGCTATGAAATTGAGATCTCCCATCAGTATCCCGGCCTCGGTGATCAGCAGGGTGAGGAGAACACCTCTTCGTGGCTCGTTTGTCCTCCCTCCGCCCTTGGCGAAAACCCTGAGATGTCTGAAAATCTCATCTCCCGCCAACGCCTGGAGCACCCTTGGAGCGGCGACGAAACTACCCAAAGCGGAGGAAAGGGTGGCGGCGAAGACGCCGAGGTTAAGCGAAAATGGGATCACCGATCTGAGACGCATGACGGTGGAGTCGGTCACCAGGATTTCCCTCCGGAAGTTTCCGGCGAGCAAGAAGGCGACCAGGACGTAAACGACCGTCGAGATGGAGATCGCATATAACGTGCCCCGGGGGATGTTCCTCTGAGGGTCCTTCAGATCTCCCGACATGTTCACACCCGCTAGGATTCCTGTGACGGCGGGGAAGAATATGGCGAAGGTCTTCCAGAAGGAATAACCTTCGATGTAACCGGGCGGGATGTTGGCCCGGAGGAGATCCATATCGAATCCGGATACGGCGCCTATTATGAAGGAGAGTATGGAGATGCCGAGGGCGGAGAGGATCAGGAACTGCATCTTTATCGCCCATCCCGCGCCGATATATGTAGTTATGAAGAGGACGGTGCAGACGATGGTGGAGATAGCTTTTGAGCCGAGAGACAGATTCGGGAAGGCCGCCATGAAAGCCTCCGTGAACCCGACGATGTAAAAGGCGACTGAAACCGCCTGGGAGAGGAAGAGCACCAGCCCTATGGCGCCGCCGAACTCGACGCCTAAACTCCTGGAGATGAGAAAATAGGCGCCTCCAACCTTGACCTCGACGTTCGTGGCTATGGCCGATATGGAGAGCGCCGTGAGGAAGACTATGACCTCTGAGATGAGGATGATGATCGCTCCGTTTATAACTCCGGCGTTGCCGACGAGGAAGCCGGTTCTGAGAAACATTATCACCCCGAATATGGTCAGGATAGACGGGGTGAAAACCCCGCTGAAGGTCCCAAATCGCCTCTGAGCCTGTGTCTGATTCATAATCAGTTCACCTTTTCCAGGACCCCCACGATCCTCCCCAGTTTGGTGCGAGCCTCTATCCTGACGGGAATTCTACGCTCATCGTCCGTAAGCCAGAGTTTATGTCCGCTTGAGGAGCTCAGGACGATGGTACGTACCTTGCCCAGGACGGTTTTCACGGTCTCGACACCTGTCACTCTCACGGTGATCGTCTGAACTCCCTTTCTCAGAAGGAGGGGGAAGGTATAGAGCTTGCCCGGCTCAACCGCCTTGGCCCTAACCAGGAACAACATGGAGAGCTCATCCTGAACGTCGGGCGGAACTTCGACTCGCACAGTTTTCCCTTTCTCCTTCATAACCGCTATTCCATCATCGGGATCGAAATCGATCTCCACATGTGCCCTGAACTTTCTGTCCACGATCTCCTTCTTGTAAAGTATCGGCCTGAATGTCTCGGGATCGATGTAGCTCTCCCTCGAATCCCTGAAATAGTAGATCTTGGAGAAGAAATCGTTCGTCTGGGATGTCGATTTAACGTGGATCACATCCCGACCGTCGATCCTCTCCACGCTGAGCGTCTGTAGTATCTGCCATCCGGCCGGTATACCTAGGACCTTTGCCTTAAAGGTTAGCCGTTCTCCGATCTTAAACGGGGAGGAGTTGAGGGTGGGTTGCTTCGAAAGGGGGAGAGCCTCTTCGGCATGCATCGAGATCGGTGTGATTATTGAAAGGAAAAGAAGGACGATCCCCGGCAAGTTCCTGATAAATCCCGTTTTTAAGGCAAGCATCTTCCCCTCCATAGGCGACTTGCCCTATATAACGAAACATCCCTGCTTCAGGTTACACCTGTGCCTTAGGTGCACTCCTGATCGTCCAGCTCACATGATAGCTGCATTTTTTGCATCTTACTCTCCTAGGAGGGAGGCTAAAGTCAATGTTGACGATATGTCGTCAATGGCATAGAACTTGCGAAACCTCCGCTGAAAAACGTTTGGCGGAGATGTAACGATGAGGAGCCTTGTTGACCTTATATCGCTCGATAGAATCGTCACGCTTAAATCTAAAACCAAAGAGGAGGCCCTACAGGAGCTCGTCGACGTGATATCGAGATCCCCTCATGTGAAGGATAAGGATGAACTGCTGAAGGCCATTCTGGAGAGGGAGGAGATAATGAGCACGGGAATAGGGTTGGGCATCGCCGTGCCTCATGCCAAGTTGAACTCCGTCTCCGACTTCGTCATCGCTATGGGCATCTCAAAGGAGGGAATAGAGTTCAACGCCCTGGACGATAAGCCGGTACACATCATCGTCATGATAGCAGGGCCGAATCAACAGGCGATGTATCTGAGAATCCTCGCGAAGGTAACTCTGCTTTTGAAAAATGAGAGAGTCAGAAGGAGAATCATCGACTCCAAATCGCCTGAAGAGGTGATGGAGATAATTCGGAGTTTCGGAGATGAATGACCTTCTGGAGCTAGCGATCCTATTGCTTTTGGGGCTTTATGCGGCGAAAGGAGCAAAGGCCCTTCGTACCCCCCAGGTGGTGGGATATGTCGTGGCGGGTGTCATCCTCGGCCCCTCCGTTATGGGCCTTTTAAGTCTGGAGGGCACGCTTCGGTATGACATCGTGACCTCCGTTACGCTTGGGATCATAGGATTCGTGATAGGAGGCGAGCTGGCGCTCAGAAACCTCAGAGGACTGGGGAAGGCGATCGCGTGGATAGTTCCGCTTGAGGCCAGCCTCGCTCTCCTTCTGGTCGGCCTCGGAACCTATCTCCTGACATGTAACGCTCCCCTTTCGATCCTCCTGGGAGCTCTGGCCTCGGCGACCGCTCCCGCTGGGACGGTGGACGTGCTTCAGGAGTATAAGGCCAAAGGTCCCGTGACGACCACCCTCTACGCCGTCGTTGGTCTCGATGATGCCTTCGCATTGATATCCTACGGCTTCTGTCTCCCCCTGGCGAAGCTCTTCATATCGGGTGAGCCGATGAGCCTACAGGGCGTTCTCGTGAACCCGCTCCGTGAGATAGGTCTGTCCATAGGTCTGGGGGCGGCAGCAGGCGTGACGATGATATTCCCCGCAAGATGGCTCAGACATAGAAATGAGCTGCTGGCCTTCACGCTCGGAGTAATTCTTCTGATAAGCGGCCTAGCCGTCAAATTTCACCTTTCCTTGATACTGGCCACGATGTCCATGGCTGTGACGATGGTGAACCTGAGATACGCCGTATGCCGCAGGATGATCGGAACCTTGAACGATTTCGCTCCGCCGATCTATGTGCTCTTCTTCGTTCTAGTCGGAGGAAGGCTCGATATATCCCTTCTGCCGAAGATGGGCCTTGTCGGGCTTGCCTACATCGTGTTGCGCGAGTCGGGAAAATATCTGGGGACATATCTGGGTGCGACGCTCGGCAGGGCCGATCCGAAGGTGAGGAAATACGCCGGACTGGGTCTCTTCTCCCAGGCCGGTGTGGCTATCGGGCTGGCCCTATCCATATATCATGAGCTGATTCGAGCCGGCAGTCAGAACGCTGAACTCGGGAAATACATAATAATGGTAATAACGGCGACCACCTTCGTCGTCCAGATCATCGGCGCTCCCTTCGTCAAGCTAGCCATAGTCAAGGCAGGGGAGGTCGGCAAAACGAAATGAGCTTGGGAGAGGAAGATGTATTACCTGATAATCCACCTCTATCAAGATAGGCTTCAGGATGATGTGATGCTTGCCCTCACGGCCGAGGGGGTGGGGGATGGCCTTATCATCGATGCCGTTAACATGAAAAACGTGCTCGCCTTCGAGATGCCCATATTCGCCGGATTTAGGGCCGATCTGAGCAGAAGAAAGAGCTACGCCAAGCTCATCCTGGCCATGGTTCCGGATGAGGAAACCGTAGACAGGATCGTCGAAACGTTGAGGATGAGCGGTGTGGACGTTGACGATCCGGAGATATGCAGGATAGCCTACTTTCCCGTGAAAAGCCTCAGGAGAAGCTGAGCGTCGATTTCCAGGCCCGTTTCATCTCACATATGTCGGAGTTGATAACGATCCGTCCCGTTCTCCCCTTAACGATGAACCTCTCATCACCCCTCACACGGCCGATTAACCCAAGCGGCACGCCGTTCATGACCCTCTCGAACTCCTCACGCTTTTCCGGTTTCACCTCGATGATGAAGCGGCTGTTGGATTCGGAGAAGAGGATGAAATCGTCCCTGTCGATCTCCTCGCCTAAGGGGACCGATTGAAGCTCGATCTCCGCCCCCAGCCCGCCGGCGAAGGCCATCTCGGCGGCCGCCACGCCGATTCCACCTTCAGAACAGTCATGGCATGCCATCACGAGCCCGCCTTTGATAGCATCATGCAGCTTTAACATCACCTTTCTCCCGATCTCAGGTCTGACCTTGGGCACTCTGTTGCCGATATACCCGAGGAGGTCGAAATAGTGCGAGCCGCCCGTTTCATTGTAGGTCAACCCGACCGCGTAGATCAAATCCCCCTCCATTTTGAAGTCCATGCTGATGACTTCCGTCACATCCTCGATGACACAGATGGCGGAGATGAGAAGGGTTCCGGGTATGGCTATCTCCTCGCCCGTCGTCGTATCCCTGTATTCGTTATAGAGGCTATCTTTGCCTGAGATAAAGGGCGTCCCATAAGCGACCGCTATATCGTAACAGGCTTTTGCTGCTCTGACCAGTCCTCCCAATCGATCGGGTTTATCGGGATTTCCCCAACTGAAGTTGTCCAGGAGGGCGGTTCTCCCTATGTTTCCGCCGACGGCCGTGATGTTACGAAGCGCCTCATCTATGGCCGAGGCGGCCATCCAGTATGGATCTATATCCCCGTATTTCGGATTGATCCCGTTTGCGACCGCTATTCCCTTCCTGGACCCCAGAACGGGCGTATGGACGCATGCGTCTCCGGGCCCGTCGTTCTCCTCGCCCTGGAGCGGTTTGAGTATGCTTCCCCCCTGAACCTCATGATCGTACTGCCTTATCACCCACTCCTTGCTGGCAACGTTGGGTGACGAGAGGACCTTTAGAAGATATGGCGTCAGATCTTCGGGCTCGGCGAAATCCGGCTCGGGATGTTGGGGTTTAACCCAGACGGCCCTCTTTTTAACGTTCGGCCTGCCATGATGGAGGAAGTCCATATCGATCTCGGCCACCACCTCATCATCATACATCACGATCAGCCTCTTGGTGTCGGTGAACTGGCCGATGACGGTGGCTTCGACGTCCTCGGCGGCGAAGACCCGGATCAACTCCTCGACGTTTTCGGGCGGCACGGCCAACACCATCCTCTCTTGCGCCTCTGAGAGCCAGATCTCCCACGGCGCAAGCCCCTCGTATTTAAGCGGGACCCTTTCAAGATGCACGATCGCCCCTGTTTCGGCCCCCATCTCTCCCACGGCCGACGAAAGTCCTCCGGCGCCGCAGTCCGTTATGGCCGAATAAAGCCCCCTGTCCCGCGCTTGGAGCAGCGTATCCACCATCTTCTTCTCGACGATCGGATTACCTATCTGCACGACGCTTCCGAGTCCCTCGGAGCTCTCATCCAACTCCAAAGATGCGAAGGTCGCCCCATGTATTCCGTCCCTTCCGGTTCTGCCGCCTATCACCACTATCAGGTCTCCGGGGGAGACCTCCTTAGAGCTTCGGTCTTTCGGTATCAGCCCGACGTTGCCGCAGTAGACAAGCGGATTGCTGACGTATCGGTTGTCAAACAGTATCGCTCCGTTGGCGGTGGGAATTCCCATCCGGTTGCCGTAATCCCGCACACCCGCTACCACGCCCTTGAGGATCCGTTTTGGATGTAGCACACCTTTGGGAAGCCGATCGTATGGATAATCGGGCATTCCGAAACAGAAGACGTCGGTGTTCAGGATGGGCTTCGCCCCCAATCCGGTTCCAAGTGGGTCTCTGATCACGCCGCCGATCCCCGTGCCCGCCCCTCCATAGGGCTCTATCGCCGAGGGATGATTGTGTGTCTCGACCTTGAAGGCGAGGTTGTAATTCTCATCGAACTCGATTATCCCTGCGTTGTCCGAAAACACGGAGACGCACCACGGTTTGTTTATCTCATACGTGGCGCGCATGATGGTCGATTTTAACAGGTTGTCTATCAATTCCGTCCCGTTCTCATCCGTATATTCGATAAGCCCGCGAAAGGTCTTGTGAACACAGTGCTCCGACCAGGTTTGAGCGATCGTCTCCAGCTCGACGTCGGTCGGATTCCTGCCCAGCTTCAGAAAATACTCCTGGATCGCCTTCATCTCGGCGAGGTTCAGCGAGAGCAGCCCCTCCTTGCTTATCCTCATCAGCTTCTCGTCGTCTGCACCCAGGATCGATATCACGTTGACCTTTTCCATATCTCATCTCCCTTTCAGTTCCATACCGCGGGAGTAGAAAGCGCCTCCTGAAGAGCTGGGATATTATACCATAAGAATCACGGCCGGAACAACTTGACATATTCGCCCGGAAGATGATATGCTTTGAGCTGGGTGATGTATGATAATGAAAATGAGCACGATCGTTATCCTTTCAATCCTGATAGCCCTCTCGGCAATAGGCGATATCCCGGCCAAGCTGCAGGTAAGGCTGAGCCAGATCGATCAGCTCTATTATGAGGGCAAATATGATGAGGCGATTGAAGCCTATAGAAAGCTGATCGATGGTAATCCCGATCTGGGAAATAACCCCGCCGTGCTGGTCAAGCTCGGAAGGTGTTATCTGAGGAAGGGCGACCTTAAATCGGCCCACTCCTACCTGATGCTCGCTATCGAGAAGGAGCCCGATGGCTCATATGCCTCCCAGGCCGTCGCCTCTCTGGCTTCACTTTACTCCCAGAGATATCAGTACGATAAGGTGGTCGAGGTATGTCAGAGGATAGCCGATAAATTCCCATCCACCCAGGCGGGAGCCACGGCACTATACTACGTGGGAAACTACCTGTACATCCAGGGCAAGAGGGAGGATGCCCTTAAGGCGTTTGAGAAGTTCCTGAAGGTATATCCCTCCAGCATATATCGCAGCAGCGTGCTTTCGATGCTGGCGGATCTATACGTCGCTCAAGGACGATTCGATAAGGCCGAGACCCTGTTGAGGAACTTTCTGGCGAGGAATCCGCGAAATACCGATCTCGCACGTCATCTCGGGGACGTATATATCCGACAGGGGAGATATGACGAGGCAATCAGAATTCTGGAGACAGGTCAGCAGGTCAATCCGAACGATACCTCGCTGATTGAAAAGCTCGGCGAGGCATATCTGATGAAGGGCGACAGGGAAAAGGCGATCCGGACGTGGATGAAGATACTAAGCGTCGCCTCCTATGACGAATCCTACCGGAGACAGCGTTTGGCCTCCATATTTAAATCGCACGAGATGTACGACATGGCCGTCCAACAATACCTCGCCGCCCTCAAACGACGTCCCACCGATTCATACATCTACTCTCAACTGGCCGATATCTACAGGATACTCGGCGATATCGAAAAGGCGGTGGATACGTACATCAAGGCGATCCTCAACATCGGCGTGGGATATGGGGTGAGGGAGCGAATGATAAAGGAGATGGTACAGATCGTGCCCGAGGGCGAAAGGGAGAAGACTCTGAATAGGGCGATCGAAAGCGTTAGGGAGGCGATCTCAGGTCAACCTCGGAACCCCGGATATCGGCTTGCGCTGATCGAACTGCTGTTTTACAGGAAGGAGTACACGGGCGCGCTGGATGAGCTCAGGAAGCTCGCCAAAATCTACATCGATCAGGGGAGCATGATCAAGAGGTACGCGAAGAGGCTTGAAAGGATGGGAAGGCCCGAAATCGCTCTCCTCTATTACAGGTCGATCGTGGAGCTTTTCCCCCGCGGCCGCTTCACCCTCGAGGCCTCGCTCGCCACGGCGCGGATATATATGAAGATCGGAAGGCCGGACAAAGGCGAGCAGGTTTTAGAGGATATGATCTCGAAGGGCGTGAGATCCCCCCGGATATATGAGCTTCTGGGTGAGATTCAGATGAGGTCCGGGCGTCTCGAGAGGGCGCTCGCCACTTTCAGATCCCTCCAATCCATGACCTCCGAAGCCGGATCTGCACTTGCCAGGATAAAGTCCGCCGAATGCCTCATCCTGCTCGGCAGATACGATGAGGCCAAGGTTGAGCTCGATCGTCTTAAAGGTCAGCCCGGAATCCCACAGAACCTCCTGGGCAAGCTCATGGGGGATTGGTTCTTCTGGCAGGGGATGTTCGATGAGGCGGCAAGGGAATATGAGGCCCTTGCGGAGAAGGACGGTGACGACGAGATCACCAAAGAAGCGCTGGAGAGGTTAAGCCTTATCAAGCTGAACGGCGATCTCTTTTACGAGCCGTTGGCGATGTTCGTCGATGGGATGAGATATGAAAGACAGGGCCAGCCCGTAAAGGCACTTGCCACCTACGGTATGCTGCTCAACCGTTTCCCCTCCAGTCAGATAACGGACGACGCCAGATACAGGATGGCGGTTATCCTGGAGGGGCTGGGAAACGTAGGCGAGGCGAAACACATGCTGGAACAGATAGCATCGACCGATTCACCCCTCGCCCCGCGCGCCCAGATGGATCTCGCGGAGATGGAGGCGGCCAAAAGCCCCCAACGGGCGGTAGAACTCTACTCGAAGCTGGTGGAGAAATTCCCGAGAAGCGGTCTCGCCCCCATCGCCAGGAAGCGAATTCAGGAGCTTACATCTCCCCAGCCCTGATCTTCGAGGAAATCCACAACTCGAAATCTAACCTCCCTGAAATCGTTTATACCCTCATCGCAGAGCACCTTTAAAAACCGCTCACATCTCTCGATCCCCTCCCTGACCTTTTGATCCGTTTCCCCGGATCCCGCTGCCAGCCGTCGGATAAGATCCGAATCGTCCTCCTTCAGAAATCTATCGCCCTTTCGATCCCATCTGAAGAGTAGAGAGTGTCTCCGGGCACCATCGAACGCCTCGTACATCGTCGCCACCCGTCTTCTATATCCCGTGAAATACCCGCCCTCCATATGCATGAAGTAGACGAGATCGAGCTTGCTGAAATCGTCGGGTGAGACGTTGAGCTCTCTCGATATGAGTATCCCCCTCAGCTCATCGAGCGTGTCGGCATGTATGCATGAGGCGAGATATCTGCCGGGCCGGATCATCCTGAAGGCTTCGCCCACATCCTTTCCCCAGAGATACGCATACCAGGGCCCGGAACCTATCTCATGTATCAGCATATACGTCGGCCTATCATCCTTCAGAGATCCGAGCACTGAGGGTGAGCTTACGGTCACGATTCGGCTCCCCGGTGGGATAAAGGTCAACAGGCAGGCTAGGAGGGTGGTCTTGCCGGCATTTCCCGGTTTGGCGGCCGTCAATATGGAAGCGCCCCGTGAGATCACGTAAAGCGAGTAGGCGGCCATCTGAAGAGGCACGGTGTTGGCCTCGATCAGGTCGACTATGCTGAGCGTTTTTCCCCTCTGGCTCAGCCCCGCTATCTCCATCAGGTTTTCCCTTTCGAGCTCCAGCATCATCCCACCCCCTTTGAGAGCCTTGCGATGAGCTTCTCCGCATCCCTGCGTATGGCTTCGATCTCCTCTTCACTTG
>Ga0190363_1002336_pt1 | contig 10862 bp, 14 predicted proteins | sample 48721867_MG_FD_161272 | JGI IMG/M metagenome (GOLD analysis project Ga0190363, IMG submission 161272) | Hydrothermal vent microbial mat bacterial communities from Southern Trench, Guaymas Basin, Mexico - 4872-18-6-7_MG | ecosystem: Environmental > Aquatic > Marine > Hydrothermal vents >...
TGGGGAGCAGCCTTTTATGGAGCTCCACTCCCCGCTTCAGGTCTCCGTCTTTTGCTGCCTCCCATAGTTCTAGGCATAGCTCTGGGGCGATGGTGCAGATGGCTGCTATGGCGCCTCGGGCGCCGAGGATGAAGCTGGCGAGCAGCACATCGTCGAGGGCTGACATGATGGGTATTCGATGCCCTAGAGCCTTGATCATGTCGGCGAGGCCATGGATGTCGCCGCCGCTCTGCTTTATGCCCTTGATGGCATCAACCTCGTCGACGAGCTTCACGGCCAGGTCGACGGGGATGGTGTTCCAGGGTATGACGTTGTAGATGACGATGGGTAGGCCCACAGCCTCGGCGATGCGTCGATAGTAGTCGATGTTCCCCTCCTCTGTTGGCTTAAAGACATAGTGGACAGGCGTAACCATGAGGGCGTCAGCGCCAGCCGCCTTAGCTGCGAGGCCGAGGGCTATTGCGACATTAGCCGAGTTGGCTATCACGCCGGTTATGAGGGGGACATCTTTCCCCGCTTCATCTCTGACGATCTCCGTGACTCTTCCCACCTCCGCAGGAGTCATGGAATAGCCTTCACCGGTGCTCCCACAGACCACAAGCCCATGGACACCCACCTCCAATAGGTATCTTGTCTCCTTTCGTAGAGCTTCCTCGTCGATCTCCTCCCTCTCATCGAAAGGCGTCAACATCGGAGGCATGATCCCCTCAAGCCTGAACACCAGAACACCTCCAAGTAATACTCCCCTCATGGGAGTTAAGAATTTGTTCTAAGGTATCCTTAAATATGTGGATTATGTAGGTTCACATATGCCAAGTATCACACTTTCAATACCGGAAGACCTCTATAGGCGCATGAAGAGTCATCCTGAGGTTAAGTGGAGCGAGGTGGCGAGGAGAGCCATCATCGAGTATCTCAAGCGGATCGAGGAGCCGAGAATAGTCTCCTCCGAGGAGCTCCTCAGGGAGCTGGGGGAGGATTTCGTCAGAGGCTTATCCGGGATAAGCCTTGAGAGGGCTATAAGGCATTATGAGATGGTGAGGGGGAGGGAATGGGAGAGGTTCTCTACGATACGAGCAGCCTGATAGATAAAGCTAAATCTGGGTCTAGGGAGCTGGAGGCCTTCACGACGATCCTCAACATAATAGAGTTCCCAAAGGCGTTGGAGATGAAGGGGCTTAAGATAATCTATCCCACCATCGATGATTACAAGTTGGCGATCAAGCTATCAAAGAACCTACTTGAGATCGGAGAGCCTGCCCCGGCGATAGACCTCCTCATCGCCGCCATAGCCGTGAACAATAAGATGGCGCTGAAGACCAAGAATAGACATTTTAAATCGATCAAGAAGGTGGAGTCTAGACTCAAAATCGAGTAAAGGCCTCGGAAAGGCTTAAATCCCTGCTTTGGGGAGTGTTATCCGGCTGGGCTGGAGAAGGGGCTGAGAATATTGTGTTGTATGACCCCAAGCTGAATCAGCTGTCCTCAACGAGGGGCCCAGCTTGGATTGGGTTTTCTATGGAGGTGTTGCGGGTTGTTGAAGTTATATGACACCTTGACCAGGGAGAAGAGGCCCTTCATCCCCCTTGAGCCTGGAACGGTAAGGATGTATGTCTGCGGCCCAACGGTCTACGCCGAGCCACACATTGGCAACTTCAGGGTCTTCGTCATGGGCGACGTTGTGCGCAGATGGCTGGAGTATAGGGGCTATGATGTCTTCTACGTGATGAACATCACCGACATCGACGACAAAACCATAAGGGACTCTGGACGTGAGGGCGTCACCCTAAAGGAGTTCACAGAGCGCTATACAAGGATCTTCCTCCAGGGCCTAGACAGGATGAACATCAAACGGGCGACGCTCTACCCCAAGGCGACGGAGCACATCGAGGATATGATCAGGTTTATAGAGGGATTGCTGAAGAAGGGGTTAGCCTATGTGGCTTCGGATGGCGTCTACTATGACATCGACAAGTTCCCCGAGTATGGTAAGCTGAGCCGCATCGATCTATCGAAGGTGAGGAAGACTGAGCGGATGCTGGCCGATGAATACGACAAGGAATCGCCTCAGGACTTCGCCCTCTGGAAGCGTTCAACACCTGAGGAGCTTCAGAGAGGTATCTACTATAACTCGCCATGGGGCCCAGGGCGACCAGGGTGGCACATCGAGTGCAGCGTCATGTCCCAGAAGTATCTGGGCGAGACCCTTGACATCCACATGGGGGGTGAAGACCTAATATTCCCTCATCATGAAAATGAGATCGCCCAGTCTGAGGGGCTAACCGGCAAGCCCTTCGTCCGATACTGGCTCCACGTCGCCTTCCTGAAGATCAGAGGGGAGAAGATGAGTAAGAGCCTGGGCAACATCATCAGGATCAGCGAGGCCCTACGGGACTACAGCCCGGATGCACTGAGATACTTCTACCTCTCAGCTCACTATCGAAGACAGATCGACTACACAGACGAGGTGATGGAGGGGGCTGAGGCCGCCGTCAGGCGGCTTGGGAACACCTTAAGCATCGTCGAGGACGCCCTAAGACAGCCGGATGCTAAGCTCAGCTACAGCAACGAGGAGCAGCGCTTCCTCAGCGAAATCAAAACCCTAAAACGGAGTTTCGAGGCCTCCATGGACGACGATCTAGACACTCACGGCGCCCTGGATGCGCTCCATGCGATGTCCAGAACCCTTAACGCCTATGCCGAGGGCAGGCCGAATAAGGGAGTTCTCCTAAAGGGCTATGAGACCTATAAGACGCTGTTAAACACCCTCGGCCTATTGGAGCGGAGAGCCGAGGCTGGAGCGCTTCTTCAGAGGGCCATAGGCGTCGTGGCCGAGGTGAGGGAGAAGCTGAGGGCTGAGAGGCGCTACGACCTATCAGACTGGATCAGGGAGGAGCTCCGGGGTATAGGCGTCATACTGGAGGACACACCGAAGGGGACGAGGTGGAGGATCGAGGCTTAGACACCCATTTAGTATAGCGAGGGCGCTTAGTAGACGACGATAGATTTTTCTATTCCAACCTTTGAAGGGGAGACGCATCGATATGAGGGCCAATTATCGAGAGTTGTTGAGGGGTAACGTCGGCGTCATGGCCTTCACCTCCGGCCTCTGGACCCTAATGGGTCAGCTTGTCTGGCCCTTCTGGCCGCTTTATGTCCTGGGGCTTGGGGGCCGATACTTCGATATAGGCCTCATATCGGCTGTTGGCTCCCTCTGCGGCGTAATCCCTTTCCTCCTCGGCGGCTATATGGCTGACGTCCTCGGCCGTAAGCGTATGGTCTATACGCTCAGCTTCGTCCTCTCCTTCAGCGCCCTGATAAACGCCTTCGCCCCCGATTGGAGGTGGCTCATCGCCTCTTCGATTCTCTCCTCCATCGCCGCCGGTTTCAGGGGGCCGGCCTTCAACGCCATCATCGCTGACTCGACGAGGGATGAGGATCGGGCTGAGGCCTATGCCCTCTTCAGCGTCATCCCACCCCTCTTCGGCCTAGCCTCGCCCTACTTCATGGGCCTCTACATAGACCACGTCGGCGTCGTCAGGGCACTGAGGCTGGGCTACCACCTCCTCTTCGCCTCCTCCTTCACCGCCTCAACGCTCAGACTTCTGCTCCTAAAGGAGACTCTTCCAACGGAGGCGAGGAGAGGCGTCAAGGCCTCGACGATCCTCAGGGATACCCTGAGGGGGATGGGAGAGACGTTGAGGGTTATGCCGAGGGAGCTTTGGATTCTCATCGTCGTGGCCGCCTCCTTCAGCTTTGGAGCCGCCGTTGGGAGTCCCTTCTGGGTCAACTATGCGACTGAAGACGTGATCGGCCTCTCCAAGGCTGAGTGGGGCTTGGTCTCAACGGCCATAAGGGTCGTCACCCTCCTCCTGGCCTTCCCCTTCGCCGTGGCGGCAGACCGGTGGGGGAGAGTTCGCCTCGTTCTAGCCTCCTTAATCCTCAACCCCCTCATCCTCCTCGGCTTCATATATAGCAGAAGCTTCTGGCATGTCCTCCTCATAGGGGTGGTGGGCGCCGTGGCCAGCAGCCTCTCCATGGCAGCCAGCCAAGCCCTCTTCGTCGACTACTCCCCAAGGGAGCATCGGGGGCGCATCAACGCCATCATCGGAGCTCTCGGCGTAGTCCAGAGCCTAACCCCCTGGGCCCAGCCAGGCTCCATCATCGGTGCCATAGGGAGCCTCATCGGCGGAGCCCTCTACGGTAGATGCTTCCAACTCCCCCTCTATATACAGGCATCGGCCACGGCTCTCTCAGCCCTTATAGCCCTAGCGGCGCTGAGGGAAAGGCGTTAAAGCCCTGAGAGCCATCCAAGATCGATGGCCTTCGACTTCTACGACGAGCTTAGAAGGCTCCTGGAGCAGATTCCCCAGGGGAGGGCGACGACGCCTAGGCTTCTGGCTGAGGCCCTTGGGGATGCGAGGGCTGTGAGGGCGGTCTTGGAGGCCTTGAGGCGTGAGGAGTTCCAGTGGGCCAGGGGCCTCGTCGACGCTGGGGCTAAGAATCCCTATAGTGACTTTGAATCCTCTAAGCCCCTGGAGTCTTTGAGGCGATTGCAGGCTGAACTATCATCGAGGGTTGTGGAGTTTGATGACTTTGAGAGGGCTGAACTTCTCGGCGGCGCCGATGTCGCTTATAGGGGAGACATGGCCTACGCCATCTGCGTCGTCTTGGATGAGTCGTTGAGGCTTGTTGAGGCCTCGGAGGCCGTGGTGGAGGTGGATTTCCCCTATATCCCCGGATACCTCGCCTTCAGGGAGGCTCCGGCTGTTGAGGAGGCCGTCCGAGGCGTTTCGGCTCTAGATGTGTTGATGGTGAATGGCCATGGCTTAGCTCATCCCAGGCGCTGCGGCCTCGCAACCCACGTCGGCGTGGAGCTGAATTTGCCGACGATAGGCATCGCAGCCCGGAGACTTGTAGGTCGAGAGGGCGAACCAAAGAATGGATGGATACCCCTCATCCATGGAGGAGGAGTAATTGGAGCCGTATTGAAACGAGATGGACGCAGGGTCTACGTATCCATCGGTCATAGGATATCGCTGCCAACAGCCGTGGAGTTATCGCTGAAAACCCTACGGAATAGACTTCCGGAGCCTGTTAGGTGGGCCCATCGATTAGCGAGTGAGCTGAAAAGGAGGCGTCCACCCGAGGGGGAATAATCAAAAAGATGTGGCCTCTATACAGCCACGCCTCTCTCAGCTTCTCTTATAGACTTCGACGATGTGCTTTAGATCGCTGCCTGGCAGGGCTCTTAGGGTTTCCGCCATCAGCTTGGCCACATTCTCCAGGTCGCTGAGGGAGATCACCTCGTTGGGCGTATGCATATACCTATTCGGTATGGATATCAGCCCCGTTATGGTTCCGCCTCTAACAACCTGCAGCGCCCAGGCATCTGTTCCGCTACGGCCTGGTATACCTTCTCTTTGATATGGAATCCCCTTCTCCTCGGCCACCCGTATCATGAGCTCCCATAGGGGTCTGGTGAAGTTGGCTCCCACGGCGATGACGGGGCCCTTCCCCAGCTCCACCCCTCCAACCCTCTCGGCTTCGACGCCTGGAGCCACTGCGTGGGTCACGTCGCAGGCTATGGCGCACCAGGGCTTCAGGTTGTATCCCGATACCGTTGCACCTCTCAGCCCTATCTCCTCCTGAACCGTCGCCACCATATGCACCTTCAAGCCCTCTGGGGCCTCGCCGTCGAGGAGCTCCAAGGCCCTGATCATCGAGGCGACGGCGCATACGTCGTCGAAGGCGGGGCCAACCACCAGGTCTCCATCGCCCTTACCCAGCCTCGTCAGCGTAGAGTCGGGTGTGATGGGGCATCCAGGCTTTACGCCCAGCTTCTCCGCCTCCTCTCGGCTCCCGGCTCCGATGTCTATGCGCATATCCTTCAACGCCACAGCCTTCTCCCTCTCCTTAGGCTCAGCCAGATGAGCAGGCTTGGCCCCTATGACGCCTATGAGGTAATCCTCCGGTCCGTCGCCGATCCAGACCTTAACCCTGATGCCGTAGACGACCCGTTGATCCCAGCCTCCGACGGGTGAGAAGTGGATGTAACCCTTATCATCGATGTAGCGAACCATGAACCCTATCTGGTCGTAGTGGCCTGCGATCATCACTGACCGATCGCCTTCGCCGAGGGTTCCGATGACGTTGCCGATGACATCAACCGAAACCGAGTCGCAGAACCGCTTATAATACTCAATTATCCTCTGGCGACGCTGATCCTCGAAGCCCGTGACGGCCGGAGCCTCCATTAGGTCTCTGAGAATCTCATATATCTCCAAGGCTTCCACCACGTGTGATATAGGTTTGAGATGTTAAATCTCTGCTGCTCTACTTCGCCCCCTCATGTCGTTGGAGGAAGAGTCTCTCCACCTCCTCCTTAACCTCCTCCGTATAATCCACGGCCCCCTCAAATCTCGCAACCAGATCCATGAGGGAGACGGGTTTCAATATGATCCTGCCCCCCTCGACATCCCATAGGAGTTCCATCCCCTCCCTAATTCCAAGTCTCTCTCTGATCTTCTTCGGGATCGTGACCGTAAACCTTCTCTGGACGATGGTCCTCTCAACCATATCCGAAAAACTAATTTTTATCCGCTGAATTAAATTTTACGGATGAAGGAATTATTGTTGGATTTAACCACGATAATCTCCGCAGCCTTCAGGGGAGAACGATATCATGAGAACGCTGCTCGACTCTATGAATCGGCTCAGAGAGGGATGTTCAAGCTTCATGTGCTGGATATCCTCATCCTGGAGGCTGAATACCTATACCTAACCGGAAGAGTGAGGGTGGATGAGAGAGCATGGAAATCCTTCATTTTAGATATCTTGGAAAATCCACGTATAGGGCTGATAATGATAGATGGAGATATCTTCAAGGAGCATCTAAGATTATACAGAGGATATGGTGGAAAATACACATATTTCGACTCCTTCTATGCCGCTGCCGCAATCACACATAACCTAAAATTAGTGACGACAGATAGAAGATTATTAGAGGATGAGGAGATACCAACAGAAGACTTAAGGAGATACTAAGTATCCTAAATTGATTTCACACCCTTAATGAGATAGACCGTCCTCCGCTTTGGAAAAATGGATCGTGAAGGGTTGGAGCTCCACCTGCTTCAGGCCGAGCTCCTTGAGATGTTCCACAACCCTCTCAACCCTCCATCCAGATGCCCATCCTCTTCCAGGCTCTAAGAGGGCGAGGACTCCCCCGATGAGGAGGGCGGCCTCCAATAGGGCATTGGAGATCACATGCCAGGTCGGAGAACCATAGTTGGGCCTCTCAACCATCCAGAGTGGTTAGTCTCTATCGATCCTTAAATCACTGATCGACGGATGCCAACCCTCTCCAGCATCTCATCGATCTCCGCTAGTTCTTCCTCCGTCAATTCGATGTTGGTTGCCTGGGCGTTGTTTTCGAGATGCTCCATCCTTGTGACGCCTGCGATGACGCCGCAGACCTCTTCATGGCTGAGGAGCCAGGCTATAGCCAACTGCGGCAGCGTTATGCCTTTTCTCTTGGCGAACTCCTGTAGGAGCTCCACAGCCTTGAAGTTGGCCTCAGTGAAGTATCGGTCTTGAAGCTTGTCATCGATGATGTGCCCCCCAACCCTATCGATGTTGTCCTTTCGATACTTGCCCGTCAGCATACCAGCTGCGAGGGGGAAGTAGGGCACCAGGCCTATTCCCGCCTCCCTGATGTATCGGAGGAATTCAGCCTCGCCTACGCCCTCCTCCTTCGATACGGCATCCCTCTCCAAGAGGTTGTAGGGATTCTGAACCGCCACTATACGCCTTGAGGCATCCTTGGCAACCTTCCTCAGCGCCTCCCTCGCCTCCTCGATCTGCTTGATGTTGTAATTGGAGACGCCGAGATAATAGACCACCCCATCTGAGATCAGGTCGTCGAGGGTTCCCCAGGTCTCCTCCAAGGGAGCCTCATACTCACCCTGCTCATCAAGGACAGGATAGTGGACATAGAGGAGGTCGATATAGTCGGTCTGGAGGCGCCTCAGACAGCCCTCCACGGCTCTGCGTATATACAGCCTCGAAGCCCCCCGCTGATTAGGGGTGAAGTCAGCCTTCTCCTCATGCTCCCCCCGAACGGGATTTGCGATCTTCGTCGCCAAGACCACCTGCTCCCGGACACGGCGACCCCTGGAGGCAAAATAGCGTCCGATCAGCCGCTCAGAGTTCCCTGAACCCCAATTATAGGAGTTAGCCGTATCCCAGAAGAAAACCCCAAGCTTTAGAGCTCGATCCAGAATCTTGAAGCCCTCATGTTCGCCGACCTTGGAGCCATCGTAGGAGGGATCCCCCCACTTCCATAGGCCAAGGCCAACCTCGGAGACCCATAGGCCGCTGTGGCCGACTTGCCTACAACCCATACCTCTAAACACCTTACGCCTCATCTCACTCCCTAGAGATGTATAGGATGGAAGTTTATTAAATGTGGAATATTTCATTCCATATGGTGTGATTTATGGAGCAAGTGGTGAAGATCGATAAACAGGGGAGGATGGTCATTCCAGCGTCCATTAGGGCGGCTCTGGGCATAGTGGACGAGTGTAAAGCGTTGGTGAGGATCGACGGGCGCAGACTGATTGTGGAGGTTGTCGACGAGGATCTAGAGAGGCGTGTGGATGAGTGGAGGGAGATGGCTCTCTCGCTTAACGCTGAGGCCTTCATCGAGGAGGTTGGGGAGGAGAGTTGGAGGTGGATTAGCCGTGAATACGCCGAGAGAAAGCTTGGAGTCCGCTGAGGGTGTGATCGATGTCAGCATCCTCATCCCTACAACCTTCAACAATCCATTGAGGGAGGAGGCCATAGCGTTCATCGCCGAGATACTGTCGGGAAGGAGAAAGGTCATAATCCCCACCTCCACCATCCTCGGCGCATATCACATAGCCACAAGATACCTGCGGGTTCCCCGCCTCATCGTCAAGAAGATTTTGGAGGGCATCCTGAGAACGAGGTCTCCGGCTCTGTATCCCTATTTGACAGTTGATTTAGCGCTGGACTCCCTCGACTACGCCGCCCACTACGGCATAGAGTCTTGGGATGGCTTCCTAATAGCCCTATCAAGGAGCCTAGGAGCGGAGATCCTTTACTCCCTCAATGAGGAATTTAGGAGAGTGAAGGAGATCAGCGTTGTAAACCCCTTCCCAAGGGAGAAGGTGGCTGAATATCATAGATGGATCAAGGAAAGACTAAGCAGTTGACTCCACTAAATTCCTTATCCTCCTCGCTATTCTCTCCATCTCCCCCCTTGTCGGCCTCCTCCAAAGCCTTGCGACGCCTTGGATTATGCCTCCGCCGTCACCCCTGAACCGTGGTATGACGTGGATATGGACATGGGGCACCTCCTGACCACTTTCGGGGCCGTTGTTGATGCCTATCGTCGTGCTCTCAGCCCCCACGGCCCGTTGTATCGGCGCTATGAGGCGGTGAAGCGCCTTGAAGAGGGCTATGGCCTCCTCCTCTGGGAGCTCCTCCAGACGCTGAGCATGAACCTTCGGAATTATCAGCGTATGACCTGGGGCGCAGGGATTGATGTCTAAGAAGGCGATCACCTTCTCGTCCTCGTAGACCACATGGGCCGGAGCCTCTCCTCGGATGATGCGGCAGAAGATGCAGTGTTCACTCATCCCTCTTCACCGCCCTTAAAGCCCCTTGAGGGCATAGCTCTACACAGCAGAAGCATTGGATACATCGCTCGCCATCGAATTTTGGGTGATTCCCCACCATCTCTAGGGCGCCTCCAGGGCAGATCTGGATGCAGATGCCGCATCCGATACATCGATCCTCTAGGCAGATGATTGGTCTAAAGGCCTTTATGAAGGGTTCCAGGCTTGAATGTCCCATAGGCCTCTTGAAGGGCCTCCGAGCCTCATCGAGGCTGAGGCCTAGCACCTCGATCTCCTCCAGGGATTTAGGGCCTAACCCCCTCTCGGAGGCTAACCTATTCGTCCCGACCTCCATGGGATCCCATCCTATCAGGGCTGTGCAGACCATATCCACCGCCACCGCGTCGTCACCGGCGATTATCAGGCCGAGTTTAACGGGATCTCCGCTGCCTGGCCCCTCACCCTCCATGCCGACTATGGCGTCCACAACATTGAGGAGAACCCTACCCCTAATGGCGGCGTAGAGGTCTAGTAGGAGGTTGCTGAAGCTCTCGGGGTCGTTCCTCGTGGCGACGTGGTGGCGAGCCTTTGAGCCTCCCTGCTGGAGGCCGAAGAGATTTTTGACGGCGCAGGTTAGCTTCGTCAATACATGGGTCTTCAACTTCGGAATGTTGATGACACCATCGGCTTTTAGAGCCGACTCTGGGAACCAGGCCTCCCTCAAGACGACGCCTCCGGGAACTTCAACCCTAATGGGGCGTTCACGATCCAGAACTCTAAGCTCCACATCCGCCTCCTCGCAGAGCCTTCGCACCCCGAGGCCTTCAAAGACGACATCGGGTTGCGTGTAGGCCGCCATGGCGGGGCATTCACCGACGAAGCCCTCGGCCCCCGTCTCCCTAAGCAGCTCCGCGAGTGAGAGCACTATCCGCATATCCGTCGTCGCCCCCTCCTCAGCCCTCTTCGTGGTGAAGAGATTAGGCTTCAGAAGATAGCGGCCTCCAGGTCGGATGAAGCGCTTAAGGCCTCCCAGGAGCTCCAGGGCCTCCTCAACGGCGGCCTTAACGTCATCCTCAACCTTGACGATTGAAACCTTGGGCCTCATCACCTACTCCAAGAAGAATCTATCTAGCTGATTCCTAGCCTTTTCTCTCCGCCGTTGGAAGTCTCTTAGGAAGCGTTTAACTCTCTCAGCCAGCTTCGCTTTACACTCCCCGC
>Ga0190363_1002337_pt1 | contig 10862 bp, 11 predicted proteins | sample 48721867_MG_FD_161272 | JGI IMG/M metagenome (GOLD analysis project Ga0190363, IMG submission 161272) | Hydrothermal vent microbial mat bacterial communities from Southern Trench, Guaymas Basin, Mexico - 4872-18-6-7_MG | ecosystem: Environmental > Aquatic > Marine > Hydrothermal vents >...
ACGAAATTTCTTTACAGAGCCCAATGAATTGTATATAAATAATGCTGAAAACTCATCCAAAAAGAGGAATTTTTCACCCTTTGGTAGTGTTCTAATCCAACCCTCTATCGCAATTGCCAAATCAGAAATCTGTTTGGGATGTATGTATAAATATTTACCGTCTCTTCCCGTTTTCTTACCAGTAACATCAATAAAAAATAATCTTTCTGTATCAATATCCATCTTTCTCATGAGATAGAGTAACTTCTTTATCGGTATTTTCTGGCTAACATATATCCCATAGAGTTTCTTTGTATTGCAGAGATTCTCCAAAACCTTAAACTTTGCATCCTGATATTCCTTTCCTGAACCTGTTACGAGTACTATATACTTCATAGGTAAATCCGATAGGTCATCCTCAAGCTTTGCAATATTAAGCATTTTTCTACAACGGATTAGATGATTAGATTTTTTAACCGAATAATTCAATCAGCAATAAATATTTAGAATTTTCCAAACTAAATATAACTCTACTTTTCACAATTTTAGGAAAGAGAACCCCATCTCATAGTTTACCAAAGCAACGCTATCTTAATAACTCTATAGCAATAAAGTAGTGTAATCTCCTGCCTTAAATTTTTAAATGAATGATGAAATATTTTAGGTTTTGTTTGATCTTATATATTTAGCATTCTAAACATCAATCCATCCCTTTACAAATCTTTTATACCATTCAAGTTCTTTTTTTAGTTATGATATGAATCTCAAAAGGCGTAAACAATCCAATTTCTTTTTTATAGCATTAATAGCTCATACCTCTTATCTATTCTATCCGTAATTATCATTACATCAATATCACTTAAAGGATGAATTTTCCTTTTTACAGCACTACCAAAATTCTAACCTCCACTTTACCTAATAATCTCTCAGAAATTTTTTAATTTTTTTCGCATATTCCAAATATACAGATGTAAAACTGCTCAATTGAAAATATTGATAAGATTTTAGTATTTCTTAAAAATTCTAATGCTCTATTTTTTAGAAACTCCTCCATTGTTTAAGATATAATAAATTTTAAATAAAAAATTGATTAAATGGTATTAGGTAAATTGAGTAATATAGAGGTATTGATCTGGGATATAGATGGAGTTCTTGTATATGTGGAGGAATCATATCGTAAGGCAATAATAGAGACAACTCAATATTATTTTGACAACATTATGGGAATAAAACCAAAAAGGAAATTATTAAGGATAGAAGATATACATAAATTCAAATTGGCTACCGGTTTCAATAATGATTGGGAAATCACACATGCAGCTATACTCTGTTTTCTCACTGGTATGTTTTCAAATACAAGTATAGATTTAAATCACATTTTAGATGAAACTGGGAGAAGAGGTGGCGGTCTTGAAAAACTTGAGGAAACATTAGTGGACATCTATGGTAAAAATGTAATCAAGGCAAAGAGATTCTGGTTTAAGGATTTGATAAAACAGATATTTCAGGAAATGTATTTAGGCGAGGAATTATATTATCAGAAGTATGGTAAACCTGCCGAGTTTATAAAAATAAAGGGGTTTATAAGGAATGAGAAGCCATTGATAGATGAAGAAGTATTATGCAAATTATCTGAAAGATACATTATGGGTATTGTATCTGGAAGGGAGCGGTTTGAGATAGATGTTACGCTAAAAATACACGGGTTTGATAAGTTCTTCTCAGATGATTTCATTGTTGGAAGTGATGACATTCCATATAGTAAACCTGACCCCTCACAACTCATAGAGTGTAAAAGAAGGATTGAAGATAGAAGGGGGTTTATTGATAATAAAAATATAGCATATATAGGCGATGTTCCAGATGATATAATTGCTGCAAAGAGGGCTGGATTTATGTCAATAGGTGTTACAGCATCTATCATAAGTACTGAAGAAAAGGTGAAGCTCAAGGAAAAATTTAAAAGACTTGGAGCAGATATTATTGTTGATGATCCGAATGATCTTTCTTTAACTCTTTAAAGCCAAAAACCCTACCGATTTCCCTCATTTTTATAGATATGTAGGATACGATCATAAATAGAAAGGATATGAATATAGCAAAGGATTCTATCAAGTACGAACAATCTATTTTTATTATTTTTAATTTTATAATAAACAGCAATGTTGCACAGAGAAATCCCCATCTTACAATCCAAAGTATATATTTAAAAAGATTGTATATATATCCCTTACTAAGTCTTTCCATACTCTCTCTCATCCAGATATATGAAATAAAACACATACCTACAATAAGATATAGCATGATGTATGAAACAACTGTATATGAACTTATATTTTCCATTCTGAAATGTTTATTATTTTATCACAGAATTGAGATATCTTATCCAATATCTCTGGATTGCTCTCCTTTTCTAAGGATACAAATACCCCATTTAGACCCCACATCCTCATTTTACCAGTAAGAAAGTGAGAAAACTGAGCCACGGTGCCTATGGAATTGTATATAAGAAGTGTAGACAAGGAATCAAGAAATAGAAATTTATCTTCCCGTGGCAGATTTCTTACCCATTGGTCAATTAATACCGCCAAATCAGTTAAATCCTCAGGAGACGTAAATAGACACCTTTCTGTCCTAAATGGTGTATCCCCCACAATTGTAGAGATACAATCCACAAAGAATATATTATCTGTGTATATTCCATTATTTTCCATGATATTAATCATGGATCTATAGGGTCTGTTTACACTCACATAAATTCCATGCAATCTCCTTTTATTGCACAGATACCTTAAAATCTCCAGATTTATTGTAAGATAATCTGTAGCATTTACTGTAATCATTACAATATATTTTTTAGGCAATTCATCAAGTTCCTTGATAAGTTTCTTTGGATTAAACATTTTTATATCTAATATCTATTATACCAGACTCTCATAAATTTCAAGAAGTCTTTTTATGGTATTATCCATTGAGTGTCTCTTGACACTCTTTAGACAATTCCTTGAAAGAACTTCTCTATTTTTATATGCCTTATCTATCATTTTTTTCAATTCTCTGATATTGCCTTGTTCATATAAATAACCAGTTTTTCCATCCTCTATTGTATCCTTTAATGCTAATGCATTTGAACCTATAACTGGAACACCACAGGCCATGGATTCCAATGCCACCAAACCCTGCGTCTCTGCCGTAGATGGAAATATAAAAAGGTCTATTGATGAATAGAACTCCCTCAATTCCTCTCTTGAAAGAAAACCCAGAAATCTTACATTTTTCTTCTCCCTTGCCATATTCATATAATAATCCTGTGCAGGACCCTTACCAGCCATTATTATATCTCCATCAAAATCATCTGCAATTCCTATGATATCCTCAAGATGCTTCTCATAACCAAAACGACCACAGAATCCTATTACTCTCTCTGCATTTATTCCGTATTTCTCCTTAAATCTTTCTGGATTTGTATAGTGAAAAAAATCCAAGTCAACACCGTTTGAGAGAATTATAATATCTTTATCAACTCCCTTTTCTATTAGACGGTTTTTTATTGTTTTTGATGGAGCGGTTATTATATCACATGAATTCAACAATCTTTTTTCCCAGAAGTTATAGAGTTTCATTAGGGTTGTCCTAAATGGTTCTTTCCTCGTGATATAATTTATATAATCATCAGCAGGTGTATGATATGTAAGAATTTTTGGTAATCTGAATTTTCTTGAGACATAAAGACCTGCCATAGCCATGGTAAACAGACCGTGTATATGGACCATATCAAGATTTTTTGCCTTTTCTGATATATCTGTAGGGAATGCTATATTATATCCTTTATAGAATTTAAATTCATATGAACGAAATGGAAATTCATTCTTTTTTGGCTCATATTCTGAATCTGGGTAATATATATAGATGTCATGAAATTTCTGAAGCCTCTTCTTCCACTCAAATATTGTGTATACAACACCATTTACCTGTGGAAAGTATGTATCAGTGAATATACCAATATTCATCTTATTTATCAATTAGAATATCATATTCTTTATAATTAAATATATCCATTATATCAATTCAAATACCTCACAAATTTCAATAAATCATTTGCATTCCCAATCTTCTTCTCTAAATCAAGAATGATATACGCCTTTTTTCCAATACTGAATGACGAACTAAGTATCAGTTGTTTATCACCGAAAATCTCTATTCCGTCAACAGGCGTATGTCCAACAATCATCGCGTTGCATTTTATTTTATCAAGAAATATCTCCACATCATATTCACTATAATCCCTGTAAGGTCTGTTCCAGAGCAGACCATACAATACACTGTTGAATTCTGAATACCCTTTATCAATTGAGTTTTCAATATCCTTTAATGAATTAATCCCAATAGGTGGTCCAGCATGACTAATAAATACACCATTTCCCGTTTTTAATGCAATTGGTAAATCATGAAAAAATTTTATATATCCATCAAATTTATCACTCCATTTTTCTTGAAATTTCATTTTCAGATTTTCTATGAATTCCTTGCTCTGATTTCTAAACCCCTTATAGACGGAAATATCTGCTATATGACTCCATTCATGATTTCCAAGCAAGATTATAAATCCATCATTCTTAATCAGACTCATAGATAATTCAAGAATCTCTATGCTTTTATCATTCTCCATCTCCGTCATTGCATGAATCAAATCCCCGGTAAATACAATAGATACTGTATTTTTGTTTTCATATTTTCTCCATATTTCAATGTATCTCTGAAAATCATTTAGATTTCCATGAATATCCGTAACCACAATTAGTTTCCCTTCTTTTAATTCAATCACCGATTTCATTTCATCAAATTATAAGAATTTCCATCCTCATTCCCTCAACATTCCCATTGAGATAGAAATTACCCTTTTTATTTGGTTTGAATTCCTTGCTTCTATTGGTTTTTGGGGGCATATACCAATTCACTTTCAAATCCTCATTCATTAGAATATGAGCCCTCGAATCTCTATTCTCAAGAATGAATGTTATCCTATCATTAAAATTCAGGGTTATCTTGTTTGGAGTTAATTTGTTATTTTCTGCTATAATATGAACAATATTGCCGTGGATTGTTGTTGTAGTTACACTTCCAATTGTTGTAGTTATTGATGTTTCTGATGTTTCCGTAGCAACTGTGGTTGTTGGAGTGATTGAAGTGGTTGTTGTTATACCCATCCTTTTATATGTTGGTGATGGTTTTTCTGGCTCTTCAAGAACACATCCACCTACTATAATAAAAATTAAAATTATAAAATACATCCTGTGGATTTCCATTACAATCACCTAAATCTTATCTTACTTATTGTTGGTCTTAGATACCAGTTTAACCGCATATACTCTATTGATTTATATGATCTACCATCATCTTTTATTTTTTTAGGTCTCTTTATCAGTTCTATTCTTCCAAATTTACCAGAACTTACCTGCATAATCCCATTATATTCCTTACACCAACCATTTCTTATAACAATAAAATCCCCCTCCTCAAACCTATCAATTTCATCATTCCATAGTGATAAGATACACTCTCCAGACGCATCCGTAGCAATACATGAACATACCCTGTTCCCATTCCATTCCTTTATATCCTGTTTGGATATTATCTCCAAACCCAATAGGGGTATTGGTTTATTTGCTTCTAACCCAGAAACCTCCATTCCAATTATATAATTGTTAGATAGAAATAAATAACTAATATCTCAATGAAAGTATTAGGGCCATCGTTGCTATAGATATACTAACTATAACAAAGGCAGTAACAATTTTAGACTTTTCTGTACCCTCAAACATCCTAAGATAGTAAATATCGCCCAAAACAGAACCCCCTACAACATAGCTCCTTGATATATAAGAGGACAATATATGACCCCTTGTTTTATAATCCCATTTGATGCCCTTGTATGGATTTATGAGGTATAGTCTATCATTTAATGTTCCTACAATCAATCTATTAGTTAGGGTTGATAGACTGATTACTGGACCATTTAATTTGAATTTATTTATGTATCTCCCATTGATGTCAAATATATGTACATAACCATCCCTTAATCCACATGCTATATAATCAGATACACCTATAACACCAATCTGGTCTGGAAGACTATTCCTCCAGAGAAGATCCCCATCGTTATCAATTAAATATAGTTCATTATTACCTAGTCCAACTGCTATATAATCATCAGAGATTGCAGCAGATCTAATATATGATGGGAAACTCTTATTTAAGAGCAATCTACCATAAATGTCAAATACATATACCTTTTTGTCAGATACAGCAGTTATCGTCTTACCATTTTTGTTTATACTAACCTGTAAAACATACACATCTGTTTTATAGTTCCATTTTTCATGGGTTTTCTGAAAAAAATGTACATAGCCCGATCTCGTTCCAATAACAATCATATCTCTAAAAATATAAAGTCCCTTCTTATATTCAGGATAACTCTCAATCTCCGAATACCACTCCATATCTCCACTTACATTGAATAAATACAGAACCCTGTCAATTGTGGTTACTGCAATCACATTGTTATAAATATCCACTGATGTTATTCTATCAGAAAGCATATATCTCCAAAGAAGATTACCTTCTTTATCAAATAGATATACAAAACTATTATCTGAACCAATAACTATATAGTCATCTGAGCCAGAGATTGATGTTATGCTACCGTTTATAGAATATATCTTTGTTGGAAGCCTGACATCTGCAGATGAATTTATGATAACAAGATAAATACAGAACATCAATAAAGGAAATTCTTTTATTTTCATTACATATTTATTATATGCAGATGGACATAAATGATATAATCACAGAGATTGAGGAGAAGGATAAAAGAATCAACTCATTTATAGTGATTGATAGGGATGGTATCTCAAGGAAGTGTACTGCAGAGGATGGAAAACTCAAAAACCTTACAGTCGGTATTAAATCTAACATATGCGTTGATGGTTTACCTACAACAGCAGCATCAAAGACATTGGAAAATTATATTGCTCCATATAATGCAACTGTTGTTGAAAAAATCAAGGCCGAGGGCGGTCAGATTCTGGGAATGATGAATATGGACGAGTTTGCATGTGGTTCATCCGGTGAGACATCATACTTTAAACCTACAAACAATCCATCTGCAATGGGCAGGATTCCCGGTGGTTCATCTTCAGGCTCAGCTGCAGCAGTCGCCGCAAATTTTGTAGATATTAGTATAGGAAGTGATACTGGTGGCTCAATAAGAAATCCTGCATCACATTGTGGTATCGTAGGATTTAAACCGACATATGGAGTTGTTTCAAGATATGGTCTGATGGATATGGCGATGTCTCTGGATCAGATAGGACCATTAGCAAGAGATGTAAAAACAGCAGCCCTTCTTTTGGAGGTAATATCTGGTTATGACCCGAAAGATGAGACATCCCTCAATTTAAATAAGAAATTTTATCAGTTTTCAAAAAATCTGAATTCTGAATTAAATGGGGTGAAACTCGGATATGTAAAGGAATTTGATATACTTATTCAGGATAGAGGTATCAAAAAATTGATTCATAAATCCTTAGAGAAACTATCATCTGCGGGTGCAGAAATTATAGAGGTCTCATTACCGAATCTCAAGATAGCACTGCCCACATACTACCTAAATGTTTATGTTGAATTCTTTTCAGCAACAAGAAAATATGATGGAAGGCGTTATGGTTATAAAATAGAGGATGTTTGTGGTGAGGAGGTACTGAGGAGAATCCTATTGGGAAGTTATATAAGTCAAAAGGAATATTCGGGGAGATATTACAGAAAGGCATTGCAAGCGAGGTCAATTATTAGAAATGAACTGTTGAATACACTAAGGGGTATTGATGTAATTGTAGGTCCTACCGTGCCTAAATTACCTCACAAATTGGGAACAAGGATTGATGACCCTATGGTAATGTATGCTTATGATATATTTACCGTTATTGCAAACCTTGCGGGCATACCTGCAGGAACTGTTCCTGCGGGGATGGTTGATGGAATCCCAACAGGTTTGCAGGTGGTGGGTAAACCATTAGATGACCAAAGGGTTCTTAATGTAATGTACGGATTTGAGAATTGTTAGTTAATTGCTAATTATTTTCAATGATGGAAGAACTGTATTTCTTATACCAGGACCTATGCCAAGTATAAATATCAAAACCTTTAGGATTTTATATGAAACATCATCCATCTCATCACTATAATACCTTTCTATTGCGAGAATTACTATCAATATCAGAATCAATTTTATTGGAATCATTATGACCGCACTTCCTCCAAATAAATCTATTAAGAATATTGGCAACAAATGTTCTTCCCCAAACCCATAGAAATCGTGGGCAATGAATGTTGATGAGGCATCCAACATATGGGCAAATACGATCAGAATATTATCATATTTTGTAAATGGATAAATTCTAAGTACCATAATCGATGATGTGATAAAAATTGCCAGTAATAAGGGATATAGAATCCTCAATGGTAAAGTTATATACTGAAAAAGATTATAGAATGTGTATATGAAACCACATAATCCTACAAGGAATGGGGAAATCCAATAATCTATACCAGTATACCTTCTGATTATTAATCCTATTGCCACTCCGACCAATCCAACAACAACACAGAGGATATAAACACCGGGTGTTATACTCCAGAGTTGATTTTTTTCAAAGAAACCTACATCTGCAAGAAGTCTGATAGATATACCGAGAAATATATATACCGATATTATAATCAGAAATTTTCTATCGAATTTTATATATGAAAAAAGGAACCTCTTAATGAAATCTACCACAATGATTAGTATCAAAAAATATATAATATAGTCATAAATAGAATAAACACCCATTTAAACTACACCACTTCATCTACTATAAATTCCAATTGATCAGAGAAGTCGCTATATCGGACCCTACCAACCAAGGAAATGTTCTGACCTATAATGCTTTTCTTCATCTCATTTATTGGAGCAAATTCATCCTGTGTTTCTCCTATGAGATTCATTGCCTCCTCAACATCCATTCCAAGAATACTTTCCGCATTCTCACGAAATGAAATTGCCCTTATACTTCCGGTATCATCCTCAACAGTAAATGATAACATCAGATTAGGCACTGGCTCAACATCTTCATTACATGAATCACAGAACCATCCAAGACCCAAATTCTGAACGCTTCTACCGCAATTATTGCATGTATAATATATCAACCTCTTATCATCGTCAATGTGAACAATCTCACCAGAAATCTTCACATACCTGTCTCTGTTCTCAAGGTCTATAATGTTTTTTTCAGTAATAAGAGATTTTTCAATCTCTTCCAGTGAGGGTATATTCGTCTCCTGATTCACAGATATTTCACCATATTTACCCACATGGATTTCTGGCTCTTCATTTAGATTTGCCTTTGAGTATGCATTTATGATTTTTATTACATCCCCCTTCTTCAATTCATTTGCTATTTCTGCCTTTTCATTCCATAAAACCGTTCTTATAGTTTCCTTACCATCACTAATGATCAAAGATGCTATAGTCCCACCAGAATATGCTCTGGGCTTAAATACCTGTAGTATTCTACCAGATGTGGTAAATCCTGAGAGGTCTGGTTTGATTTCTGATAATTTTATCTCACCTACAGTCTCTGATAGAGGAGGTAAATCAAGTTTTGCATCAGTTAAAACAATTCTACTCCTGTTTCCAGCATGAATCTCAATCTCATTGTTCAATCCCGTCTTTACATACGCATTCTCTAACTTTATTATATCACCAGCACATATATCAATCTTTGTTGAATCATCCCACAAGACAACCCTTATTTTACCAGTCTCGTCTTCTGCTGTAAATGATGCTCTTATCCCAGTACTACCATCAGGTCTAACAAACTTTGCTGGTGGATAATAGTTTGAAACTCTACATATAAGATTAACAGAGTCTAATCCCTCTCTCAAATCCTTTATCTGAAATAATTTCTCCTTGATTTTTGGAAGTTTTATATCCAGTCTTGGATTTATAGAAATTGTGGTAAGTGAACCTGCATGGATCTCGATATTACCATTCATACCCTCTCTTGCATAGGCATTCTTCACCAATAATGAGTCACCTATCTTTACCTGATTGGATATTCTTGAATTTTTATCCCATAAAACCAATCTTATCTCACCAGAGTTATCAACAAGGATTATACTTGCAAATTTACCTAAACTCCCATCCTTTCTCTTAAATTCCCTTATTGGATAAACCACCTTCACTCTGCCAAAAATATTCACAGGTTTCTGTAACTCTATATCCTTTATCTCCGTGAGGGGTATATTCTCCTCCTCCAGTGAGATATTTAACTCCTTTGCAACCGCATAAATCGCTCCATAATCGGAAAGAAGACCATGAGTAGCCTCCTTTCTTTTATTCATCATATCTCTGATATCCTTTTGTGTCTTTCCACTCTCCTTAGATATTCTCTTAATTAGTTGATCAACATCGGTCATAATTAAAAATTAGAATAAAAAAATAAAAAACAGATAATAATATACAAATAGAAAAAATAAAAAAGAATTTAAATTAAATAAAATAATTTTATTCTGTTGTACCTTCCTCTCCAGTTGCTCCTCCCTTGCCCTTCACAACCACAAAGTAGATTATGATTATAATTATAACCACTATCACTATCCCAATCAACAGCATTGTATTAATACCGCCGCCACCGTGAGCAACTTCAGTTGTTGTTGGTGCCTCTGTTGTACTTGTAACTGTTGTTGTAGTTGTTTCAGTTGTTGTTGGTGCCTCTGTTGTACTTGTAACTGTTGTTGTAGTTGTTTCAGTTGTTGTTGGTGCCTCTGTTGTACTTGTA
>Ga0190363_1002338_pt1 | contig 10860 bp, 10 predicted proteins | sample 48721867_MG_FD_161272 | JGI IMG/M metagenome (GOLD analysis project Ga0190363, IMG submission 161272) | Hydrothermal vent microbial mat bacterial communities from Southern Trench, Guaymas Basin, Mexico - 4872-18-6-7_MG | ecosystem: Environmental > Aquatic > Marine > Hydrothermal vents >...
TATAACTCCTTTTACACCTTTCATACCGCAATCCTCCATGACTTTGGGCACTACTTTAGCCGGGACTACGATAACTCCTAAGTCTACCTCGTCCGGTATATCCAATACTGTAGGATATGTTTTAATTCCCAATATTTCGTCTACAAAGGGATTAACGGCGTAAACCTCTCCTTTAAAACGCCCCTTTCTTTTATTCTCTAAGAAATTAGCTAGTATTACATGACCAGGTTTTTCCTCCTCTCTAGATGCTCCGATAATCGCTACGGCTCTCGGCCTAAAAAAGAATTTCAAATCGCTGACAGTCATGGTTATCTCTCTAAATCTATAAAATTGGCATTATTAAATCTGCTTTATAACGTAAAACCACATTTTAAAGCTTTGGCTATGAGATTCATTTAAAATAATAATTATGAGCTAAAAATATTCCAAAATAAATATGGAGAATTCAAATATCGACGATATTGCCAGCGTTTTTGCTGGCTTTAAACCCTATAAGCTTTTCTTCTAAAAGTTTCGCAAACCTCTCGCTTGACAATATATCCAAAAATAGCCTTACCGGTTTACTTTCTAAAATGTCTTTTCTAACTATGAAGTCGTATTCCTCCCAAGTAATAGGTATGAAATCTAAACCGTAGAGCTGAGCCGCTGCTCTATTTCCAACTCCCACATCTGCTCTTCCATAATATACGGCGGCGGCTACTGCAGTATGTGTTTTAGCTTCTACGCTGTATCCTTTAATCTTAGCTGTAATTTCTTCAAATTTTATACCCTTTGTCTCGGCTATTTTCCTAAGATGTAAGTCTATAAGCATACGAGTTCCAGAACCTTTACTTCTATTAATGAAAACTATATCATCTCTAAGCAAATCTTCAAAATCTTTTATTTTCTTGGGATTTCCCTTTTCCACTATGAATCCTTGTTCTCTCAAGTATCCCTTGACTAGAACCGCGCAGTCTTTAAGGCCGAGTTTTAGGAAATATGATTCGTTATAAGTGTTGGTCTCAGGATCAAGCATGTGGACTCCCGCTACATCCGCTTCTCCTCTCTTAATAGCCATAAAACCACCCATGGACCCGACGTTTATGACTCGACTTTTAACATTTTTCTCATACAAAATAGAAAGAAGGAGTTCTAATCCTAAGCAGTGACTTCCAACTATGTGTAAAGCTGGTATTTCTAAACTTTCAGAAAGAAGTTTAACCTCAAAAACACTCCCTCTCTCAACGTAGAGAGTATTCTCGGGCACTTCAATGACACCATCAGCGATCAGTAGGGAAGAAATAGCTCCTGAACCTCTAATTATAGGAAAAGCGGTATAGCCCTTCTCTCTCTTAACTAAAGAAACCGGTATTATGTTTACTCTTCCTTTTACAGGTCTGAAATTGAAGGAAACCTTAGCTTTTACCTTTAAATACTCTCTACTCGGATAAGCGGCTAATTTACGTATGACCGGCTCTACAACTTTAATATAGGCTATTAATGCGGAGAGAGGATAGCCGGGAAGACCGAATATAGGCTTTCCCTTGACAACTGCTATGATCGTGGGTTTGCCCGGTTTGAGCTTAAGTCCGTGAACTATAACTCCGGGATCATAATCGTTAGCTATTTCATCGAAAATCCTGTAAATAACGTCTCCAGCACCTACAGAGGTACTGCCCGAAGTTATTACTAAATCCGTGGTTTCTAAGGCTTTTAAAATTGCATTCTTTAATTTTCCATATTCATCTCTAATGATTCCCATAGGCAAAGGTTCTCCTCCGCTTTCTTTTACAAGCGCTGAGAGAGTATAGGTGTTAACGTCGTATATTTTCCCGTATTCAAGACTACTTCCGGGCTCTAAAAGCTCGTTTCCCGTAGATAGAATCGCTACTCTAGGCTTTAAGAACACTTTGATCTTTTCATAGCCGAGGGACGCTAGTATCCCTATTTCCCTATATCCTATCCGCGTTCCCTTTCTCAAAACTACCTCGCCGAATCCTATATCGGAGCCCGCTTTGTATACATTATCTCCGGGAGCTACCGAAGAAAAGACTTCGATATGCCCATTGACTTCTCTAGTATCCTCGACTATAACCACGGCATCCGATCCTCTAGGCATAACAGCTCCAGTGGCTATTTCTACAGCTGTGCCCTTTTCAACCTCAATCTTGGGTATTTCTCCAGCTTCAATACGCCCGATTAATAAAAGTTTTACAGGATTCCATTCGTCAGCTCCTGCAGTATCTGCAGCTCTGACGGCATAGCCATCCATGGCGGCACGATCAAAATGTGGGACATCGAAGCGGGCTTGAACATCTTCAGCTAAAATTCTGCCATAAGCATCTTCTATATCAACGTATTCAGAGCCTATAGGTTGAGGATTGTAATAGTTATAAAGCTTGTTCAAGGCTTCCTTAACAGAAATCAATTTCCGAAACTCAATCCTCACGGTAATCCCATCCTACCAAGTTCCATCTTCTATATATCCATTTATCAAATAGGTTTAGTCATTCTTCGATAATACCAGTCCAAGGTTGAGTATGTAAATATACCTTTACCACGGTTCCTCCCGGCATGCCTTCGCAATCCTCAGGTATGGCTATTACTCCATCTGAACGAGTTATGCTAGATAAGATGCTCGATCCTCGCCTTCTTACAGGAACCGCGTATATCACGTCCTCTCTTTTTATCAGCTTAACTCGTATTAACTCTTTAAAGCCTAAAGATGAGGGTACTTTATATTCAAGTTTAGCTATCACAGGTATTGCCTGCAATTTAGCGTTGTAAAGCTGCAATATTGATAACTCCACAAAAAGCTTGTAGTCTACATATGCGGCCACTGGGTTTCCCGGAAGGGCGAAAACTAGCACATCTCCTATCCTGGCGAATGCAAACGGCATGCCAGGGCGTACAGCTACTCCATGTAGGTAGATTTCTCCCATTTCTTCGAGGACTTTTATGGTATAATCTCTCTCTCCAACAGATACTCCTCCCGTTGTAACTATTATATCAGCGACTTCACATGCCTTCTCCAAGACTTTCCTAATATCTCCTCTATCATCTTTTACTATCCCCATGTCTAGGGCATTTATGGACAATAGCTTTAGTAAGTTTTTGAAATTAGGCTTATTGGTATCCACCATCTTCCCTTCTTTCCATGAAGACGAAAGCTCACTTCCCGTAGATATTAAAGCTACCCTAGGAGGTATATAGACATTTATTTCTTCTATTCCCACTCCCTTTAAGAGCGCGATATGCCAAGGTTCAATTTTAGAGCCTTTCTCCATTATAACTTCGCCTTTTTTAACATCTTCGCCCTTTCTGATCACGTTTGTAAAGGGAGCTACGCGTTTGGTAATCTCTACATATTCACCGAGTACACTACAACTCTCCAGCTCTACCACTGCGTCGGCACCTTTCGGCAAGGGTGCTCCTGTATCGATTTTAATGGCTTCTCCCTCGCTGATTGTGAGCTCTGAATGAGAGCCTATCGTAGATTTGCCTATAATTTTCAGCAAAGCCGGATTGTAGAGTGAAGCTCCTGTTAGCTCAGCTGATCGTACTGCAAAACCGTCGACGGCCGACTTATCATAGGTAGGGATATCCACGTTTGACTTCAAATCTTCCGCTATATAGCGTCCTAGAGCTTGATCGATTTCGATTTTCTCTGTTGGAAGCTTTTTTCCCTCTAAAATACTTCTTATAATTTTCCAAGCTTCTTTGATCCTTAAAAGCTTCTTGAAAAACATTTTTTCACCTTAAATCTCGTCTAGCTATATAAACTAGATGTCCAGCTTCTGGAAGTATCAATTCTTTTATCGCGACTTTAACGGCGTGTGGAGAGCCTGGTAGACAATAAATCACTTTCCCGGCTATTACGCCAGCAGTGGCTCTCGACATGTAACTCGTAGCTCCTATCTCTCTAAAACTTATGCTTCTAAAAACGTCGCCAAAACCTTCTACTTCCTTATCAAATACTGGTTTTAGAGATTCTATAGTTACGTCAGTAGCCGATAAACCAGTTCCACCTATTGTCACGACTACATCTACTTTATCGTTTAATAGAGCCTCGGTAACCGCATGAAGTATATGGAGTTTGCTATCAGGTATTATAGTGTAGAAAAAGATTTCATGCCCATTTTCCTCTAACAATGCGGTAGCTAATCTTCCAGAAACGTCATCAACTCTGGCTTTATTTTTAAATAGCCTGTATTTGGAAGAGCTGACTACTATTATTCCGAAACCGAGTTTTTTAGGCGCCTTTTCTTTGTGTTTGTTAGGGATGGAGTTCACAAGCTATTCTAGGCGACGAGTTAAATAGGTATTTCGGAAACTGGAAAACTTATTAATGCTTATCGATATGTATAATAGGTAATATCGAATTTACTTGGTGATTTAATGCTTAAAGACTCTTATGGTCGAATTATCGATCATTTAAGAATATCCGTTACTCGACTCTGCAATTTCTCATGCATATACTGTCATGAAGAAGGAGAGAATTATAAGCATAGAGATTATGAGCTATCCCCGGTTGATATTGAGAAAATCGTTAAGGTAGCGGCTCGGTTGGGTTTTAGGAAAGTAAAGATTACCGGAGGCGAGCCTCTCATAAGAAAAGACATCGTAGAAATAGTCAATCGGATTAGCCGAATAGATGGAATAGAGGATCTATCCTTAACGACCAATGGTTATCTTCTATCCGACTACGCTGAGAAGCTTGGAGACGCAGGGCTTATGAGAGTTAACGTTACTCTTCCAGCTCTCGATAGGGAGAAGTTTAAGAGTATTACTGGCGTTGACGGATTAACAGAGGTGTTGGATGGAATCAACGCAGCGCTAGAGGCTGGATTGAAACCTTTAAAGATAAATGTACCTATTTTAAGACGGCTTAACGATCGAAAAGAGATTTGGAATATTATATCTTATGCTAAAAGACTCGGAGTAAACGTGCAATTGATAGAATATCACTCTCCCAACCCTCTCTCGAGCAACTATTTTAAATTTCATACAAATTTTGATCATATAATTGAAAAACTTGAGAAAATCGCCGTTAATAAAGTCGTTAGGCCTTTACAAGCTAGGCCTATTTATCTTCTAGATAATAGAGTGAAAGTAGAAATTGTAAAACCTATGTTTAACCATAATTTCTGCCGTTTCTGCAGAAAGCTTAGAATAACGTCCGATGGCAAGATTAAACCTTGCTTTTTCCGGAATGATGACTTAATAGATCTTGTACAAGTATTAAATTATTCATCTGACAATCTCACATACGAAGAGATTGAGAGACTTATTCGAAAAGCTGTTTCGATTAAGGAACCGTATTTCAAATCTTCTCTACTACCATTTCTACATGCTAAGACAGCATAATGGTGGTGCATATTGGAAGTTAAAATGGTTGAAATTTCGGAAAAACGTGATGTTGTCAGAATTGCTCGAGCCGAAGGGTTCATTAGACTGAGAAAAGAGACCTTGGAGAAACTTAAAAGGAAAAAGATTAAAAAAGGCAACGTCATTGCTGCTGCTCAAATAGCAGCTATTCAAGCAGTGAAACGTACTTGGGAGATAATACCGTTATGTCATCCTATACCTATTACAGGTGTCGATGCCGAGATATCGATAGAAGATGATGGAGTCAGGGTTACAGTTACAGTTACTACGGTAGCGAAAACCGGAGTTGAGATGGAAGCTTTAACCGGTGTATCCGTAGCACTGCTAACAGTATGGGATATGGTTAAAGCTTATGAAAAAAATGAGAAAGGCCAATATCCGTATACAGTTATAGAGAAGATTAGAGTTGTAGAGAAGGTTAAACATGAGTAGTATTAAAGTGTCCTTTAAGGTTTGGCTTGAGTATAAAGGAGAACCTATAATAGGACTCGGTGGAGTAAAATTACTTAAACTTATAGAGGATACAGGTTCGATAAGTAAAGCCGCGCGGAAAATGGGAGTCTCATATAAATTTGCGTGGAGCTACATTAGATCAGTTGAGAACAGGCTAGGTATTAAAATCGTCAAAGCCCATAGGGGCGGTAAAGGCGGAGGACATACGAAGCTTACAGATGAAGGACTTAGAATAGTCCATTTCTACGAGGAACTTTTCGAAAAGTTTAATGAACTAGCCCTATTCTTTGAGGACAAAGGGAAACGACTTATAGAGCCTCATGCTTAACAACTTTACCCTGTAAATGTTTGAGATGAATAAAGTTTAATTTAATATCCCACGATATTGCATATGAGAACGGATGATGATAATTCCGACCACTGCGGAAAGATGAAGACGCGGTGGCTATCTGATATTAATATTTTCTTCTTTAACCCATCTATAGACAGTTTTTAAAGGTACATGTAATTCCTGAGATATTTGCTTGACAGTCATTCCGCTTTTTCTCAAGCTTATAGCTTTTCTTTTCAAAGTTTTTCTTTTAGACTTACTATACCTTGATTTATTTTCAAATATAATTACATTCTCCATTCCCACCAGATCTAGTGCAAAGATAAAGGCTTGTAGAACTTTGCTCTCTTTGTACATGTAGCCTTTAACTTTTACTCTATACCCTGTTTTAATGTATTCTCTAACCTCCAGCAGGGCTTTCTTGACGGAGCTGAATGGAGTAGACGTCCCTGTAAAAAGTATCTCCACTATCCTATCTCCATGTTTTACACTGATATTATACTTTTTTCTGGACATACTTGTAGCTTCTTTAGCTTGAAAATATATAAGTTTTTCTCATATTCTCTAAGTGGATAAATAGAGAAAAGTTTATAAAAGTCTTCTCATATTATAATAATTAGAGAATATGAGAAAAAAATCTCCGGAGGTGAGATAGCGATGGTGTGGAGGGCCGCGGTCCTCAGGACGCTCAAATTAATAATAACTGATAGAGGGCCTCCGCTATTTTTTAACTAATAGAAACTTCTTATTTTTTGTATAAGCTTCCCCTTTATGGGTATTCTAGTTCCGCAATACTCGCATTTCTTATCTTCAGTCAACCTATACTTTACTATGGAATATCCATATCTCTTTATTACAGCGTTTCCACAATTTGGACAGTATGTATTCTCATACGGATGCCCTGCTACATTGCCTATATACGGAAATAGTATCCCTTCTCTTCTAGCTTTTTTATAAGCATATTCCAATTTGTCGATTTTTGTAGGCGGTTCTCTATACCTATATGCTGGATAGTATCTCGTAAAGTGTATAGGAGTTTCAGGTCCTAGTCGTTTCAAATGTTCTTCTATAATCCAGTCAATAATCAACTCGCTATCACTAATGCCTGTAACTAGCAGGCAGACTATCTCCACATGTACTCCATGTTCTAACGCGTACTCCGCGTTACGCCAGGGTATCGTTCCATCAGCGTTTAAGACTCTCTTGTAAATTTCCAAATCTCCTTTCACGTCTATTTTGAGACCATCTAATCCGTTTTTTATTAAAAGATCTAAAGCTTCAATAGTCATATAACCGTTAGATACATAGGTATTGTAAAGCCCTTTTTCTTTAGCTTCTTTGAATAGATCTAAAGAATACTCGAAAAGCATTATAGGCTCATTAAAGCTTACACACGTTCCTTCATCTCCATACTCCACGGCTTTAGAAATTATATATTCAGGAGGCGTATAGGAGGCAGTTTCAGGATTTGGAAGCGTTCTGGATATATGCCAGTTTTGACACCAAGGACATGGAAAATTGCAAGACCACGTCGAGATAGTAATAGCAGTTGACCCTGGCCAGAAGTGGAAGAAAGGCTTTATCTCTATTGGTCTACTCTCGACAGCGCTTAAATCTCCGTAAGTCAACGTGTAGAGATCTCCTTTCCAATTCACTCTAGTTTTGCAGTAGCCCTTTCCACCTGGAGATATCTTGCATCTTCTTTCGCAAACTCTACACTCTACCCTATCATTTTTGAGTTTTACATATAACGGAGATTTTCTAATAGTAGGCTTATCGATTGACATGATATCATCGGATGGGATGCGGCTCTTTAAGGCCGGAATTCGTCACCTTTCAGCTGGTAGCCAAACTTATCATCGCCTAATTCAATAATACATTTTACAGGTTATAATTTTAACTTGTATGGAACTATGATATCTTTAAAGACCTCTTCACTGTTAGATTCCTATGCTTGAGAATATTCTATTATAATTAAGTCCGATAGTGTAAACAAGTTTTATCTCTATTTTCGAAAATACGATAAAATCTCGGTCTCCTTAGCTAAATTATAGAATGAAATGCACTGTTTTCCGATAAGAAGGCAGGAGTTGTTCTAGGCTTAGGCTAGCAAGGCTTCTTCATCACTCTCTATAGCCCTAGTGGCTTGCAGTATATAGTCGGCTATAGCCCATCCATATTCTTCCTCTAGAATCAAAATAGCAGCTTGAGGGGGTATGATTCCTTTTTCAGTTATTATGACATCGATGTACTCCGGCGGCGTAACGTCAAAAGCCGGATTTCTTACGATTATATTTTGATATTTGGCTAGATAACTTTTAGGCACGACTTCTTCGGGATCTCTCTCTTCTATAGTCACGAGTTCTCCTATAACTGTTGCAGGGCTAAATTTATAGGTTTCAGCGGCTACATAGAAGTTTACGTTAGCTTCCTTAGCTGCTAGCGCTACAAGAGAAGTACCTATCTTATTTATGACCGCCCCATTGGCGGCTACAGTATCAGCGCCTACTATTACCTTATCAACCCTCCTTATTATCAATCTAATAGCAGCATCCGGAATTAAGGTAACTTCTAAACCAGCTTTGGCTAGAGTTCTTGCAGTTATATGTCCCTGGAATTTAGGCCTAGTTTCGGTCGCATAGACCTTGATATTCTTGCCTTGCTCATATGCTTTTTTAATAATCGAGAGAGCGGCCGAACTATTGCAGTGAGTCAGTATGACATCTCCTTCTGAAATTCTCTTCGCTCCTATTTCTCCTATGATCTCTACGGCTCGTAATGAGTATTCTATAAATTCTTCCGCCGATTTAATTACTACCTTTTTTAGCCTTTCTACGTCAGTTTCCGGGGCTTTAACCATACGGAACATAACATAAGAAATTGCATTGAATAGAGATACTGCTGTAGGCCGGGTTTTCTTTAACGCATCGGCTACTCGATTCATGTACTCGAGGAAATTTTCTACTTTAACGCCTTCGAATTTCTGTGCCGCTATGAGCAAACCTCTCGCCGCTGCTCGGGCTATTCTGCCAGCTCCTCTTATCTTCATACTTTTAATATCTTCAGCTATCTCCATAACTTCAATAGGTATTCTCATTTCCTCCACGACTCTAACCCCTCCAATATTTCATCTAAAGTAATGACTTGAAATGGCCAACCATAGATCTCCTTGAGAATCATAACAACGGCCTGAGGAGCCACAAGCCCCCTCTCGGTGATTATAGCGTCGATATATTCAGGCGGAGTTACGTCGAAAAGAGGAACTCTAACTTTAATCTTTTCGCCAAACTCTTCTCTCAATTTTTCAGGTAGTATAGTGCTCGATTCTCCTTCAGCTAACACGACTAATTCTCCCAATAGTGTTTCCGGACTAAACTTTAGAGTTGGTGCTAAAGCGAAAACCCTAACTCTAGCTTCACTAGCTGCTAGCGCTATCAGAGAAGATCCTACTTTATTTATTAAAGCTCCGTTAGCTGCTATAGCCTCGCTGCTTAAGAATACATTATCTACATCTTTAATCATATATCTAACCGCTGAATCCACGAATATCGTAATTTTTAATCCCATTTTGGCTAATTCAGCAGCTAAGACCAGTCCTTCAGATCCCGGCCTTGATTCCGTAACGTAGACTTTAAATTTTTTACCTTCATGATGAGCAAATTTAAAAGCTTTAAGGACAATTGTGCTATAGGAGTTGGTAAGTATAGTGTCTCCATCGTTTATCCTATGAGACGCTATTTTGGCAGTCAATTCTGCTAATTGAAGGATATTTCTTTCTATTTTCTGCAACTGGACGTCTGCATGTTGCTTAACATAGTTTAAGTCTCCAGATTCAGAAGCTTTTACAATCTCTGAGACAAAGGTCTTTATTGAATTTAAAAGCATAGCTGATGTAGGTCTAGCTTTAAACAGTAGAGGAACCACCGTTGCTAAATTAAATGACAGCTCTTCGATACTTTCAGCATCATCTACTACTTTCTTTAAAAGCCTTAATCCTGCTAGTACAGTTTCGGTAGAGCTGAATATTCTAGCATATTTAATATCATCTATAACTTTAAGATACTCAGGTTTAAGTCTCATTTAAATATAGACTAACTTAACGGTCTTTTTAAAATTTAACGGAAAATAGTTTTAATAGTTGAGGAGTTATCAAAGCCTCGATAAGTGCTGCTATTAAAAAGAACGGAGCTAACCCAACTAGGAGATAAACAGTTTCGCGTAATACTCCGTCTACTTCATCTCTTTTAACTATAATATAATAACCTAGTTTTAAACCTGAGGAAACTGCCAGCAGGAAGCTTGGCAGTTCGATAACTCCATGAGGGAGTACGCCTATAAAGAAGATTTTGGCCGGAACCAATCCATATAGTAGGCCTAGAATCAAGGCGTTAAAGAAGCAGTTCATAGCAGGCCATGCAAATGTTAAAGTTCCAGATAATGATGTTAGTATCGATACTTGCCAGTTATGAGCGAATATACCGCTTGAAAGAGAAAGAGGATATTGTTGAAAAGCTATACTCGTTTTTCCCAAAGTATAAAATATGCTAAAAAGGTCTCCAAGAGGGCCTTTACTATATTCTGAACCTAGAATGAAACCTATAAAATAGACAAGAAAAGCATATGCTATATACGGCACATTTTTAAGAGAAATGAAGCTTTTTAAAGTTGCTAATCCTTTATTGAATATCCTTAAGAAAACTTCTACAAAA
>Ga0190363_1002339_pt1 | contig 10858 bp, 9 predicted proteins | sample 48721867_MG_FD_161272 | JGI IMG/M metagenome (GOLD analysis project Ga0190363, IMG submission 161272) | Hydrothermal vent microbial mat bacterial communities from Southern Trench, Guaymas Basin, Mexico - 4872-18-6-7_MG | ecosystem: Environmental > Aquatic > Marine > Hydrothermal vents > Microbial...
TCCGCCACATCAGCGAAGTCGTAGCGATATTCTCCCTTAACAAGGTTAGGCGCCGCTTCTGACTGGGCGGCTAGAAATTCGCATTCAAGTTTTCCCTTCAATACATCGCCTATGAATGGTAGGGATACCCCGCCGAAGTTTGAACCTCCGCCTAGGCATCCAACTATTAGGTCAGGCTTTTCATCAATGAGTTCAAACTGCTTTTTGGCTTCCAACCCTATTATGGTCTGATGTAGGAGGACGTGGTTAAGGACTGAGCCTAAACAGTAAACGCTTCCTTCATGGCTGTCAGTATATTCGAGCCCCTCTGAAACGGCTATTCCAAGCGAACCTGGATGATTAGGATTTTCAGCCAGCAACCTCCTTCCGGTTTCCGTCTCCCTGCTTGGAGATGCATAAACTTTTCCGCCGTAAAGCTTCATTAGAGCTCTTCTATCAACCTTCCAGTCATAGACTGAGCGTACCCAAAAGATTACGCAGTCTAGGTTCATTAGGCTAGCTGCGTAAGCCAAAGCGGTGCCCCATTGTCCGGCGCCGGTCTCTGTTACAAGTGTGGTTTTGCCTTCCTCAGCCGCATAGTAGGCTTGAGCCAATGCAGTGTTAACCTTATGCGAGCCGGTCGGCGAAAGGTCTTCACGCTTATAGTAAAGTCTAACCTTCTTTAAGCCTAAGCGTTTTTCCAGTCTTAGTGCACGATACAGTGGGCGTGGACGGCCAGCTTGAATGTAGAGTTGTTGAATTTCATCCGGGATTGGAATCCAGTTTTCATTTGAAAGTTCCTGCCTCAAGCATTCTTTGGTGAGTGTTTTCTGTAGGAACTCCATTCGTGAAGGGCCTGTTTCTGGCTCTTTTGGTGGGGGTAGAGGCTCTGGGAGGTCTGGAATTATGTTATACCATTTTGTTGGCAGTTTGTCTACTGGGAGTAGAATTTGATTTTTATACATTCTATTACACCTGCTGGAGAAGCAACTTTATGGGATGCAAGTTAAATAGTTTATCCTTAAGATTGGGTTTGATTATTTGAGATAATTTCGTAGGATGAGTTTTTTCTTGAGAATATTTCTATCCCTTCGCTGAATCCCTTCTTTACGTAGAAATTCTTCAATTTTATGGTTGTTCCCTTCTTTAAGTTTTCTTTTTCTAGTTTTTCGGCTAGTTCTCTCCAGATTGAGACCCATGCCTTGCCTGTTTCATCTTCTATTTCAAAACTTGCCAGCAGAACGTTCTCTCCCTTTGAAGTTTTAACTTTTCTGATGAGTGGTTTTTGGGATGCAACCTTTCCTTTTATGTTGATGGGGCCGTCTCCGATTTTTAGCTCACCTATTTTTAGGAAGCTTTCTTCTAGGATTTCTATTTCTCCGTTTTCGCCAACATGCAGCTCGATTCCTCCTCTAAAGCTTTCGCGGGTATATCCATGTGAAACTCTTATTTTCTGCCCTTTTTTCAGGATTCCTTTCTCAATCAAGTCTGCTTTTTCATTCCACAGAACTGTATCTATCTCTCCGGTATTGTCTGAAAGGAGTAGGCGGGCAATTTTCCCTTCCTTTTCGAATTTTTTCTTGAAGGTTTGGATTGGATATATTGAGGTTATTCTGCCTGAAACTGTAACGTCGTTTAGGCCGGCAATTAGGTTTTTGATTGAAATTTCGAGTTTTTCTTCTTTTTCTTTTGGGATTTTTACGCCTAATTCTGAGGCGATTATTTTGGCGATGGCTTCTTCTGTAAAGTATTTTCCTAGTTCTTCTTTCTTTTTCTTTATCATTTTTAGGAATTCTTCTCGGGATATCTCCGGTCTTGCCAGCGTAACCATCCTAATTATTTCCTCTAGCCGCATGCTAACTCACATTTTGATAAATTAGTTTAAATCCTAGACCATAAATATTGTTGATGTAGGGTTATGACGGATGAAGGTTGTAATGGTAAATGATTGTGCATATGTAGGCGAAACTTTGATTAAGTATTTGCCAAAAGAGCTTGAAGTTGTTCACTTGAAACGTAGTAGAGGATTGCTTGATAAGACTTTGAGGATTGCGTGGAAAATTCTGAAAAGCAAGGGGGATTTATATCACGTTCATTATTTACTTCAAGACTGTTATTTAGCTTTGAAATTCGGTAAACGTCCTATAATTGGACATGCACATGGAAGTGATTTGAGAGATACTTTGCGTTCAAAAAAGTGGGGGCGTATCGTGAAATATAACCTAGAAAATTGCGATAAGATTTTGGTGTCTATTCCCACAATTTTGGAAATAGCAAAGGAATTTAATGAAACCGCTGAATATATGCCTAATCCATACGATCAAGAAATTTTTTATCCCAAGCCGTTGCCTCCGGAGCGAGAGGTAAAAAATGTCTTTATAGCTTCAAAACATGATTTTAGGCTTAAGGGAACAGACAAATTTTTTTATGCATTGTCAAATGTGAGCGTTCCCTTAAAAATAAAGAGTATACGGAGCGGCGTAAATTTTAGGGATGCTGAAAAACTTACTAGAAGACTTAAGCTTGATGTGCAGTTTATAAGTAAGGTTCCACACCAACGAATGAATGAGCTTTATTGGGAAAGCGACCTTGTGTTAGGAAGTTATGGGACGGGTCAATTGGATATGGTGGCGATAGAGGCTATGGCGTGTGGCCGCCCAGTGATTCATCACATTTACAAAAAATATTATCCGGACTGCCCACTTGAAGAATTTTCATCAACTGAAGATGTAAAAGAGATTATTGAAAAGATTCTATTAGATAGAAAAGAAGCAGAAAGAAGGGTGAAACTTCAGCTTGAATACATTGAGAAAAATCATAATCCTTACAAAATTGCTAAACTAGTAATGGATATCTATTGCTTGCTAAAACATGATTATATCTAATTTGTAAAAGCAAAATGTTTTCATTAGAAAAAAGAAAAAAGAGAAGAAAAACTAATAGAAACTTTAAACAGTTTAACCAAATAGGAATAAGCTCTATGAGTAGGTGTGCATCGATGCAACTCAAAAAGTTCATTTATTTATCCCCATCTCCATATCTAGAAAGAATTTCACTTGCGTCTCGTCAGGTTCTTTTAGATGGAATTAAGTTCTCATCTGAGATGCATTTCATCCCAGTAATTTTAGGAAAACGCTATACACTGGCAGAGGCTGCAAATTACTATTTAAAAATGATTAAGTGGTGGCGAAAGGCCGAAGTTGTCTTAACTATATACCCATATATATGCATTAGTTTTAAAAGAAGTTACCTTCTAAGAAGATTAGAAAGCATACTGATTAAATGGCTTAGCAAGAGTGCATACTCTATTTTGTATATAGTAGACTTGCCTGCTGATCGTGAATTAATTAGGCAAAGAATTGATATTAAAATGTACAATAAAGCGAATAAAATTGAAAAGTGCATTTTTGAAAGCTTTGATATTTTGCTTGTGTTTAACGAGAACATGAAAAAAAGGATACAAGAAAAATATGGTTTTAATGATGAGAAGTTTTTGTTATTTGAAATGTTAGATTATGGAGTATACTATAAACTTGCTAAAGGGAAGGAGTTCGAAAAGCCTGTAAAGGTGGTATTTTTATCAAGCAATTTGAATGAGAGAGACTGTTCTTGGATTAAAAATATACCCTGCTCAAGAGATGTAGTATATTCATTTTTTGGGAATGATGGAGAATGGATTAACAAACTCGGTAGGGAGGATATGGTATATTGTGGTGTTATCCCTCCAAAAGATGTCCCAAAAGTTGCTTCTGAATATCATTTCGGGCTTATTTACTACGACCCTTCAATTGAAAAATATTTGCAATACGGTTCAACCTCTAAATTTTCGGCGTATATGGCTGCAGGTCTACCTGTAATATGCCCATCCACTTTTTCCTATATCTCTTATTTGATCCAAAAATATAAAGTGGGGTTGACGTTCAATTCATTATATGACATTACAAAGATATTAGCTGAAATTAATGAAGAGGAATATATTATGATGAGAGAGAAATCTGCCGAGTTGGGAGAAAAAATCAGAAATGGATACTTCTTTAAAAAAGCAGTTAATTTGGCTCTTCACGAGTACGAAAAAACTCTAGTAGAGGCTAAGGCAAGCAAGCAAGTAAGCGTCAAGGAGTTGCCGGAGTAAGATGACTAACAAAGTTTTCATATTGGCTTTAGATGGTCTGGAATACGATTTAGTTGTTAAATGGCGTCTTAGAAACTTAATGCAGAAAAGTTTTGGGCGATACGAAGTTCCCGAAGACTACATGCATGAAATAGATGAAGGTTTAGAGCCTTTCACCCCTAAAGTTTGGGTTTCATTTTTGACTGGTAGACGTCCAAAAGAACACGGCGTTAAAGATTTATGGACATATGGTAAAATATTGGATTTTATTCGTCGTCTTCCCGTAATTTCATGGATTAAAGGAAAACGGAAAATTACTAGAAAGTTTGGGATAAAGCCGAGGTTGGTTAGCAGGTCAGACTACAAGTATCCGACATTATTTGAGCTGGTTCCTTCCTCAAAGGCAATAAATTTCATAGGATACAACAAACCAACAGAAACGTGGGGAGGTATGGGTCTTCTTGTAGGCGATAAATCCTTTAGAATGAAGCAACTCCAACGACTTTGCTGGGAAGCGTACTGGAAAACATATAACTTAATGTTTCGGGAAATAAACAGTGACTGGAACCTTTTCGCAGTATATTTTGAAACTTTAGATTGGCTTGGACACATATACGAAAATAAAAAAATTAGAAACCTCTTAACACCCTATCAAGTCTTCGACAACCTAGTTTATGAAATAAAAGAATTAATTGGAAACGATATTATTTTTCTAATATTGTCAGACCACGGAGTAAAAATAATCAATGATAGATTAGCTGGATACCATAGCCGTCATGCATTTTGGAGTTTGAACATTAATACCAATTGGAAACCAAAAGAAATAACTGACTTTTTCCATAAAATAATAGAGTGGACAAAAGCTGAAACAACTAAGCAATTTCAAGTCAAATAGCCAAGCTCAGCAAGTTTTTCTAAGATTTTCTGCACGTTATAGTTTATCGGATCGTGTTCTGTGTCTATTGTTACTTCTGGGTTTGTTGGTTCTTCGTATGGGTCTTGTATTCCCGTCATATTTGTTATTTCTCCCGCCAAAGCCTTCCTATACAACCCTTTAGGGTCTCTCCTCATACACTCCTCAAGCGAACACTTACAATAAACCTCAACAAACTTTGGAAACTGTCTTCTGGCATATTCTCTGACGCTTCGATAAGGCGAAATCAGCGATACTATACAGTTTACACCGTTTCTTGCCAGAAGCTTACAAACGTAAATCACCCTCTTGTTGTGGGTTTCCCTATCCTCCCTACTGAAGCCTAGTCCAGCGCTTAAATTCCGCCTAACCTCATCTCCATCAAAAACTTCAACTTTTAAGCCCTTCTCCCTAAGTTTAGCCTCAAGCCTTCTCGCAATAGTTGTCTTCCCCGAACCCGGCAATCCAGTAATCCAAACGACAAAGCCGTAATCATCAAAGCTCATACAAACACCTCTTCTATAGGCTTTCCCTCCATATCAGCCGGAACAGGAAATCCCATAGCCTTCAAAATGGTTGGAGCTACATCCAAAATCGAAATATCCCTTATTCTCTTTCCAATTTTCCTTTGCGGGTCATAAAAGATGAATATGCCATATTTAGAGTGCACGGCGTCATCAGGTCCAATATCGTTTTCCGGAAGATACAGTGTGTTATGCCCAATAGTTCCGGCTGAACGCCAATATAGGTCATCGAAATAAACGGTCAAGTCTGGATAGTTAGCTATTCCGTCTGGATAAAGCTCTTCTGGAGTGTAAACTTCAGTTTTCCATTCCTCGCCATTCGGCCCCCTAATGCTTTTCAATTCCTCAGCGAGTTTCCGCCTAAAGCTTTCATATTCTTCTGGAGGAACAACTCCTTGAGGCTCTCTTCCCTTCACATTTATGAATATTCTTGCATGGTAGCCGCCCCAGCCCCAAGCCTTAGTCTTGCTCCAGTCAACCTCAGCCTTCTCCAAACTAACAACCTTTCCCGGCCTTTTCTTCAGAGCTAAATATCCCTTTTTGATTAGCCATTCGTTTATGCAAAATGCTCCCTTCATTCTTTTCGCGCCATGATCAGAAACGACAATAACAACCGTTTTATCATCTATGTGCTTCAGCAAACCGCCTACTTTCTCATCAATAAACCTGTAATAATCCCTTATTGCATTTTCGTACTTGTTGCCTGGCACATATAAATGATGATTCTTGTCGAAAAATTTCCAAAAAGCATGCTGAATTCTGTCGACGCCTATCTCAACAAACATCAAGAAATCCCAAGGCTTAGTAGTCATCAAATACTCAATTACTCGAAATCTTTTCTCAGTCATTTCATAAAGCTGTTTTAGAAGCTTATCTCGCTCCTCAGTTCTAAATTGAACATCGATAATGTATTCGCCGACAAGTCTCTCAATCTCGTCTTTAAGCTCTCTTGGATAGGTATAATCTTTTTCTGTTGAGGGAGTTATAAAGCATGATATAAGGCAGCCGTTAACTGGTTTCGGCGGATAGGTTGGCGGAACACCCACAACAATTACTTTCTTTCCATTCTCGCCCAAAATGTCCCAGACAGTTTTCTCTTTCACAGAAAAGGAGCTTGCAATCCATATATCATTGTATGTTCCGGGCTTACGATGCCTAAAACCATAAAGTCCAAGTCTACCCATACTCTTGCCAGTAACCATAACCATCCATGCTGGAATGGTAATTGGCGGATGCGAACTCTCCATCCTAGCATAGACACCATGCTCCATAAGCCTCCTAAGATTTGGCAGTTCATCGCGGAACTCTTCAAAGACTAGCTCTGGAGGCGCAGCATCTAAACCAATAACCAAAACTTTCCTGCTCATTTTCATTCCACAAATGGATGTGGGTTTTTCATTATGATTTCGGCGATTTCGGGGCGCATAAGCTCCTTTGGCGGAAGCTCGCCTCTGCGTATAAGCTCCCTTATTCTTGTCCCGCTAAACTTCAGCCTATACTCTTCGCCATGCGGACAGGCCTTTTCATGAGTTATTCCGCCGCATTTCCTGCAATAAAAGAATGTTTTAAAGAAGAGCGGAGCTATACCCAAGTCTGGAAACTCCTCGAATATTTCTTGGGCTGCATATGGCTTATAATAATTGCCTACTCCGGCGTGGTCTCTGCCAACTATGAAGTGGGTGCATCCAAAATTCTTTCGCATAATTGCGTGATGAACAGCCTCTCTCGGCCCAGCATACTTCATTTCATAGGGAACGATGGCCAATACAGCGTGATTCTTTAGGTAATATTTCTCAATTAAAACTTCATATGCCTCTAGAATTACTTCATCTTTAAAGTCTCCCCTCTTCTTTGTGCCAATAACCGGATTGATGAAAACTCCGTCTAGGAAGGTTAGGGCTGTTTTCTGCAGATATTCATGTCCAAGATGCGGAGGATTTCTAGTTTGAAAGCCTACAACAGTCTTCCATCCCTTCTGCCTAAACAAATATCTTGTCTCCTTTGGGCTAAGCTTGTAGCGGTCATAGGGTCCTTTAGGCTCCTCAACTAAATCGATCTTGCCAGCAACAAAGCTTCCACTCATCTTATAAACCCTAGCGACTCCCGGATGGGCTTCATCCGTCGTTCCAAAGGTATACTTTGCGATTTCCTCCTTATCAAACGAGTAGATTTCATCTATATGCAGAAGCGCCAGCGGCGAATTTTTATAAAATAGGGCTAGGTCATCGCCTTCCTTCAAGCATTGACCTTTATCCTCTGGAAGGCCTAAAAGTATCGGTAAGGTCCATGGAAGATCATTTGGAAGCCTTTTAAAGTGAAGGACAGTTTCTAACTCTTCTCGCGTCATAAATCCTTCGAGTGGACTGTAAACTCCCTTCGTTATGTTCTCTATGTCGGCGGCAATTCCCTTATCAACATCTATTCTTTCAATTTCTCCTATTTCTTGAAGTACTCTTTCCCTTTCTTTGCCCTTTAAGATTCTTTCTATGAGCTTTCCGCCATGCGGCCTAGGCATTATTAGCCCCTACTTAATCGATATATCCCAACGCCCTTAATCTGGCCTTGATTCTCTCTTCATCCTCTTTAGTGAAAGGCTCCTCTTCCTCTTCCTTCTCAGCTAGAAGCTCTCTCAGAACATAGGTGACATAGCTCGAAACTGAAGTAAATCCTGTTCCTTTGATCCTTTCCTTTATCTTCTCAAAAAGCGGCGTCGGAATCGAAATTGTTGTAAACTTCTTTTTCTCCTCAGTTTCTCTTTCAGCACTCATCTTAACAGCCTCACTAATTAAATATCATTAAACCATATAAGCTTATCTAAACTAAAATCCGTCACAGTTCATAGGTAAATAGATTTAAAGGGCACGATCCACCTGAAAAATTTGAACATCATAAAGGAACTTGAAAAATTCGAATTTTTTAATTCTAGGTTCATTTAAAATTTCATGTTTTCTTCCGGCTTGATTCATGCTAATTATATTTAATTAGCATTTATACAACTTACTTGCTTTGTTGACCAATGTTGAAACCGTAGATTTGTTTGATTTCGCCCATAATCGCCTTAACCAAACCTCTACTATCCTTGTCAATAACTAGTAAAACAGCAAAATATATTGCCCCTGCTACAAGCGTATACAATAAAACAGTTGAAATTCTAGTTGGATGCTTGATTAAAAGAAGGAATCCCGCCATAATGGCTGAGGCAAACGAATAATTCAATATGTTTCTCCAAGGAAAACTGAAGTTCAACGTCCCCCTTGCCAGTAATATCCTAATTGCTAAAAGGAATGCTTCTGCAATTACCGATAATGCCGCTAGATAAGAGGCAGACACTACAGCATCCGAACCAAGAAATGCAAGGATAAAGTATAAAGTAGGTAAGACAACTAAAGCTTTAATGTAGGGCAGTGTGAAAATCTTAAATATCTTGCTGTGGGCGAGTTCTCTTAGCGGAATTCTAGCTTCCAAGTCAAATTTTTCGGCACTAAAAATTATTGAATTAAGAACTTGAGAAATGCTCAAAGCCAATATGGCGGGGGCTAATAAGCGCAAAACAGGAGTTGCAACCGAATAATCGATTAATTCGCCAGCAACTTTGCCTTTTCCAAGAATTGTTAAGAATGAATCCGCAAGCACTACGGCGCCGACAGTCATGGGTATTGCGAACATGAAGAACAACTTAAATGATTCTGAAATGTCCTCAGATTTTTGCTTCATGAGAAGCCTCGGATATAAAGCGAAGACAAGAAACACTGTGTAGCTTATAACGCTGGCTATCTGAAATGCTGCTCCATAGTAAGCTCTTGCCTCTAATCCTACTACCTCGCCGCAGACTATGATGAGTAATAGCGTAGAGAAAGCGGCTATCCTTTGACCAATAATATTGTATAAGTTAGCAACTGAACCCTTCATCCATTCTTTGACGTACGACCATTTAATTTTTCCATGCAAAAACTTTCTACTAGCATAAAGATATACTAAAAGTTGAACAAAGAAGGCGCTTATAAGAGCCAGCATTGCGCCGTAAAGCCCCATTCCTAAATTTATAATGAGCCAATAGCCAAGAATTATCCGAATCATTTCTTCAATTACCAGTCCGTAAGCCAAAGTTTCTATTTTAACGGTTCTTAATATTGGCTGAAAAGCCGAGATTAAATAAATTTCCAATATTTGAATGGACGCCAATAGATATATGGGAAGATAATTTGAACTTATATGAAGAAATGGAAGCAAAAACGGTATAAAAATAACATAGAATATTACTGAACCTATCCCGAAAAGCAGGTTTGCAAAGACCCCTGTTTTGGCTGAGTCTTTATATCCTCTGGCGAAGAAGCGTATAATCCAGAAGGGCAAAATGCCCGAAAGCAACGTGAAATATGTAACTATATCTATGTTTATGTTAGCCCATATTCCATATTGAAACTCCGGAACGCTTCTCGTAATCATAATTGTGAAGGCCAGCCCTGTTACAGCGCTTATGAGACGTGAGAGGAATAATATTAGCCCCGAACGCACTAGTCGCGGAGGTTCCTCCAACAGTTTAGACTCTCCAATGAATTATCTGCTCTCAGAAATCTCTATTTCATATCCAGTTATGGAAAAATGTTTGTTTTTAGATATCTGATTTAAAATTTCCCTTAAGTATACTTCAACACTTTTAGGATTCTTTGTCTCAATTTTGACTATAACCCTCAAAATCTAAATCCCCCTCTTTATCCACTTCCTAAACTTATAAGCGTGACCTTCTCCTTCTGTGCCTTTTCTGAATCTATTATGTGACTTAAATCGACAATTATGGGATACTTCATTAGAGCCTTTATCTTCTTTAGGCTTAACTTTCTATATTGGTTGTGGCCTACAACTATGAGTAGACATGCAGCGCCCTTAATTGTTCTTTCTAGCGAAGCCTCAGCCGGATAGCCAAGCTCTGAAAGTTCCTTTTTACTGAAGAATGGGTCATGAACTTTTACTTTTGCTCCCTTTGCCTCAAGAAGATTGACAAGCTTTAATGTTCTAGAACCTTTAGGCTCCTTTACGTCAGCCTTATAGGAAACACCTAAAACAGCGATTTTGGCGCCTCGTAAGGGTCTACCATGACTCCTCAATGCTTTCCTCACAAGCTTAACTGCATGATTAACCATGGATTCATTAACTTTTCTAGCAAGTTTAGCTATTCTCAGCTTAACGCCTAAATCTTCAGCTTCTTTAAAGAGTAGATAAGGATCCTTCGGTATGTGTCCACTTACGATTCCAGGAATAAGGAAGTGATAGTACGGGTTAGTATTTGCAGCTTCATAGACTTCCATGTAGTCTATTCCAGCTTTTTCACAG
>Ga0190363_1002341_pt1 | contig 10851 bp, 9 predicted proteins | sample 48721867_MG_FD_161272 | JGI IMG/M metagenome (GOLD analysis project Ga0190363, IMG submission 161272) | Hydrothermal vent microbial mat bacterial communities from Southern Trench, Guaymas Basin, Mexico - 4872-18-6-7_MG | ecosystem: Environmental > Aquatic > Marine > Hydrothermal vents > Microbial...
ACTTAACATTATGTAAATTATGCTTTACATAAGTGTATCGGGGTTGTGTATTTGCCTGCGATAGTTATTTTACACTATGGCGAAAGCGTTGCTCTCCGGTAACGAAGCTATCGCACGTGGTGCATACGAAGGTGGTTGTCTCGTAGCGTGCGCATATCCAGGTACCCCCAGTACTGAGATTTTGGAGAATATCGCCAAGTACCCCGAAATCTATTGTGAATGGTCGACCAACGAAAAGGTGGCACTCGATGTCGCTATGGGTGCATCGTTTGCAGGTGCACGTGCATTGGTAGCAATGAAGCACGTAGGGCTCAACGTAGCAGCTGATCCACTGTTCTCTGCTGCATACATAGGGACAACTGGTGGCCTTATAATAGTGACAGCGGACGACCCCAGCATGCACTCATCGCAGAACGAACAGGATAATCGCAACTACGCACGTGCAGCTAAGTTGTTGATGCTTGAACCTTCCGACAGCCAAGAAGCCAAGGAGTTTGTCAAAATAGGGTTTGACCTAAGTGAGAAGTTCGACCTACCCGTCCTGTTACGTATAACCACGAGGATAGCACATTCACGAAGTATTGTTGAGCTCAACGAGCGTGAAGAACATCCACCCACCGGTTACATCAAGGATATGCCGAAACGTAACCTTTTACCCGTGAACGCCAGACGTCGCAGGCTATATCTTGAGGAACGGTTACGTAAGGTTGAGGAGTTTGCCAACGTGTTCGAATACAACCGCATAGAGAGAGGAGATACAGAGATCGGCATCATTGCCAGCGGTGTCGCGTACATGTATGCGAAGGAGGTATTACCAGAAGCTACGTTTTTGAAGCTATCACTCACATGGCCGTTACCTCGACAACTGATACGTGAGTTCGCAAACATGGTGAAAAAGATCTATGTGATCGAAGAGTGTGATCCCTTCCTGGAGACCGAAATACGTGCGATGGGTATCAATGTCATAGGTAAGGAATTGCTACCCAACATCGGTGAACTCAACCCCACCATATTGCGTGAAGCTTTCAACAGAGATAAGAAAGAGTATGTTATGTTCGACGCTCTACCGCCACGCCCACCAGTACTATGTCCTGGATGTCCGCATCGCGGTTTCTTCTACATGGTACATAAGCTTAACCTCTACGCTACGGGTGATATAGGGTGTTACACATTGGGTGCGTTCCCACCACTGGATGCCATGGATACCTGTGTCTGTATGGGTGCAAGCATCGGCAACGCATTGGGTATGGAGAAAGCCATACCCGAGCTTGCACGAAAAACGGTTGCAGTGATTGGTGACTCCACATTCTTACACACGGGTGTACCTGAGCTCATGGATGTGGTCTACAACAAGGGCAAAACCACAGTTGTTGTACTCGACAACCGTACCACTGCGATGACAGGGCATCAAGATCATCCCGGTACTGGTAGGACACTCATGGGTGAACAGACAAAATCCATCATGCCAGAAGATATCGCACGCGCAATGGGTATAGACGACATACATGTGGTGGATGCATATGACCTGGATGCTATCAAATCCGCATTACAGAAAGCAACCTCATACGATGGACCATCACTCATCGTCGTACGTGCACCATGTATATTCCTGGCACCAAGGAAACCACCATATGAGGTAGATGCATCCAAATGTATCGGCTGCAGGCTATGCCTTGAACTCGGTTGTCCCGCTATCGTGCCAACCGATGACAAAGTACGTATCGATACACTTCTCTGTTACGGATGCGATCTGTGTAGACAGGTATGTAAGGTAGGTGCAATAAAGCCCAGTTCGAACGATTAGTGTGTTAACCCATAAATCCTGACATACTTATCGATGATTGTGTCCCAACCATAATTTTCTATCAGGTGTGATTTGAAGCTTTCACCCATCAGCTTTATCATATCGGGTCGCCTTATGAAGCGTTCCATCCTATCAGCCAGCTGCAAGTGGTCATTTTTGTCAAAAACCAGCCCATCCACACCATCGCGTACGACTTCAGGTAGCCCACCCACACGCGATACGATTACAGGTTTGCTGAAATAGCCAGCTTCAAACAATGTCACACTCTGTGATATCCTCGTGTGCGGTAATACCACCACATCTACGTATCGGTATATCAACCCAACATGCGAATACGGTAGCTCAGCTGCCAGATAGTAGAGCTTAGGTATAACCTTACGTGGCTTATCCTTTACTACTACACTGAACTGTAACCCCTTTTGGTTCAATACATCTACTGCCTTTATAAGTACCTCAAACCCTTTGTAACGCTTGATTGGCCCCATAAACAGAAATATTGGCCGGGTCAGCTTACCCAACCGCTGTTCATAAAACCGTTTCGATTGCTGGTAATCCGTTTCGTCAAACGTATTGTAGAAATTTTCAAGATTACCGTGTGGTATGACGATCACCTGCGTGTTGGTGCCGAACATTTCATGAAACTCATCACGTGTAGCTTCCGCATGTACAATGACTGTATCCATATATCGATAGAGGTTACTGAATAGCTTGATATCGTCCTTACGTTCCCTATGGGGTAGCAGGTTATGTGCAGTATGTACGAGTTTACCAACCCGCCAGCTAACACGTGGCACGATATGTGTTTCGATCGATGGGCTCGTAAACCACAGAAAGTGTATCACATCGTCTTCTTTTAAGCTCGGCATGAACCTCAAATACCCAAAGAACATCTCCATCGATTGCGTGATATTGGCTATCATATACTGGATATGTTTATTTTCGAACACACCACGACTTATAGGTAGAAATGGGTTAACCTCTTTGACCGGCGAATACTTACCCCACCACTTAGGTACGTACCCAATGAACACGAACGGATACCCGTTACGTCGTAACCCCCACATTAGCTCAAAATTGTACGGTTTGGTTGTATTACGTGGGTCAACCAGATACAACACCATATGGGGTACAACCTACCAGCTTAATGATCTTCACCCTAACCGTATCGCCGGGTTGCACGTCACCATCTATAACCACAGGTATGTTCTGTATCGTACGTCCGAAATATTCATCACCCTTCCTGGATTTACGTTCAACCAGCACCTCATAAGTGTTGCCCATCATCTCCAACCGCCGTTCACGTGTTATGCTATTCTGTAGCTGTATAAGTTCGCGTAACCTACGCAATTTCTCCGTCTCCGGTACATCATCCTGCCACTTACTTGCAACAGTACCGGGACGCATTGAGTACTTGAACATATATGCGTAGTGGAAACGTACGCGTTTGACGAGCTCAAGTGTAGCCTCGAAATCGGCTTCGGTTTCACCCGGAAACCCCACTATAATATCGGTGGTTAATGCCACATCTGGTATAGCTTCACGTATCCTATCAATAAGTGCGAGATATTCCTCCCTTGTGTAGCCGCGGTTCATCCGATGCAGAACCTTATTCGACCCCGCCTGCACAGGTAGGTGTAGCTCACGTATGATGTTGGGATGGCTTGCAATCACCTCAATCACCCGCATATCGAAATACTTTGGATGCGAAGTCAAGAACCCTATCCTCTCGATCCCCATATCAGCTACTTTATCGAGTAGTTTCGTGAAATCGATCCCATCGTAATTATATAGGTTCACGTTTTGCCCTATGAGTATGATCTCCTTTATACCGCGATCCAATAACCCCTGTATTTCCTTCAATATGTCATTAACCGGACGTGATCTCACCCTACCCCGTACATATGGTACTATACAATACGTGCAGAAGCTATCACAACCACGCATGATGGTGACAAACGCAGAGTATGGACGATCAGGTTGTGGATGTATCCCTGTATATAAATGTGTAAGTGGCGGAAAATATGCACCACCAGCTTCAATAAGCTCAGGCAACCGTTCGTATCCGTCTGGCCCAACTGCGAAATCCAACCCCGGCACAAGTTCGAACACTTTCTCCTTCAGATGTTGTGCCATGCAACCCAACACACCCACCTTCACCGGGCGTTGCTTCTTCAGGCCAACCAACACCCTAAGCCTACCCAATGCACGTCGTTCCGCATGTGCACGTACGGTACAGGTGTTGACCATGATCACATCAGCAACCTCAGGTGAATCGACCTCTTCCCACCCCTGTCTACGTAATATCTCAGCCACTACACGTGAATCGTACACGTTCATCTGACACCCATACGTGATGATATGGAACCGCTTACTCATCTAACGTCTCTAAGTATTCACGCAATCTACGCATATCATCTGGCATCGGTATTTCGAACTCCATCGGCTTACCGGTTATGGGGTGGATGAACTCCACCCTATACGCATGTAATGCCTGACGTGACATGATCTCCATGATTCTATCGAATATGTCTGTGTCCAGGTTAGGTGGCCGCTTACGTCCACTATAGAGTGGGTCACCGATCACCGGATACCCTATATGCTCCATATGTACACGTATTTGGTGTGTCCTACCGGTCTCCAGTTGCAACTCCACAAGTGTAGCCCACCTGTAATACCGTAGTACCTTGAAATGCGTTATAGCGGTACGTGAATTTATCGGCGTTACCGCCATACGTTGTGAATCGATCGCATGTCGCCCTATAGGTGCATCTATTGTACCATGTTCCATGGGTAAGCGTCCCCATACGAATGCGAGGTAGTATCGGTGTATCTCACGGTTAGCCATCATCTCCGCCAACCTACTGTGGGCAGCTGCAGTTTTCGCAAATATTATCAACCCTGTCGTATCTTTATCCAACCGATGTATCACACCAGGTCGATACGGTTCACCACCCTCCACTTTCGTATGGTATAACACACCACTGACAAGGGTTTCGTCAAGGTTACCGGGTGCAGGATGTGTCACTATACCTGCGGGTTTGTTGATAATGATCAATGCATCATCTTCGTAGACTATTTCCAACGGCATAGGGAAAGGTTTCAACATCCGACGTTCGGGTTTGGTATACTTGACAACTACTCTATCACCTGGCCGTAATATCCTATGTGGTTTCGTGGGTTTATCGTTTACCAGTACCTTACCTTCCTTGATCAACTTCTGTATCGCGGTACGTGATAGCCCAATACCTGATTCATATAAATACTTATCAAGTCGTATCCTGTCGGTTACACGTACCGTACGCTCAAAGATTGTCTCCATAAACTATGTAGCTTGCGGGAAAAGTGCACGTCGCATCTCGGTGATAAGTTGGCCCACCCCTATCTTGGCAAGCTCATAAAATTGTGTCATATCATCAAATGTAAACGCCGACTTTTCGGCAGTACCCTGAACTTCTACCAATTCATATTTTTCATTAAGTACGAGGTTGAAATCCACCGCGGCATTGTAATCTTCTGTATAGTCAAGGTCGAGCAAATATTCACCATCTACCAACCCCACACTTACTGCTGCTATGAAACATTTGATAGGGTTCTGTGGTACCAACCCCTGTGCTATCGCGTATTGCATCGCCCGATACAGTGCAAGGAAGCCAGCATTCACACAAGCACAGCGGGTGCTGCCATCCGCACGTATGACGTCACAATCTATCGTAACACTATACCCCTTGAGTAAAGATAGGTCGACTGCTGCCCTTAATGCCCTACCTATGAACCGCTGTATCTCCATCGCCCTACCTGTTATACGGGTACGTGGTATACGTTCGTCCACACTACGTGGTAACATCCCATACTCGGCAAATATCCAACCAATACCCTCGTTACGTGCGAATGCAGGTGTATCAGTTGTCAGCGTAGCAGTCGCTATACACATGGTGTTACCGAGTTGAAAGAATACCGAACCTTCAGTATTATCGAGGTAGTCCATGGTTATGGATATGGGACGTAACTCGTCAGCTGCACGTTGTGTACGCCTCATTTCACCTCTAACGTTGTACCTGCAAGGTAAGGGAAAACTTTATTATTGATCTCAGTGGTTATCTTATCGATAATAGTATCCATGGATCTCATAATCTCGTCATCCTCCATAAATCTTAGTTTGGCAAGATCCTGCCAAAACTCTAAGTTATGTACGAAGGTTACAAACTCAGTAGGTGTCACCACACTACGCCAGCCTGGGCCACGGTCGGCGATAAACCTATCCCAACTTGTACGAAAGATATAGTAGGGTTTGAGTATGATCTGTAGCATATAGTACTGTTTCTTAGGTGAGCAATATGTATCCACAGGATCGAATGCGTTCTGATAGAGGAAATCCTCACGCAGTGAACGTGCCACTTCCAATAGGAATATGTCGAGGTATGACAACCCTTCATAGCCAACCAACCGCACTATCTCCTGTAGTTCAGCCTCTTTCTCCAATATACGCATGGCTTCACGCATGAGGTTGGGAAAATCTTCACCTATGTTCTGTTTCACCCACCCCTCTATGTTACGCCAGTAGAGTGAATAGCTTCTGAGCCAGCTGATTGCAGGGAAGTGACGTGCCTGTGCAAGCTCTTCTTCGAGGCTCCAGAAGACTTTCGTCACCCTCAACGTTGCCTGTACAACGGGATCGGAAAGGTCACCACCTGGTGGTGATACCGACCCTATAATGGATACAGCGCCTTTCCGGTTGTCTGAACCAAGTGTTTCAACCCAACCCGCACGCTCGTAGAACTCAGCCACTCGTGTAGCCAGATATGCGGGATAACCCTCCTCACCGGGCATCTCCTCGAGCCTACCCGATATCTCACGCATGGCTTCCGCCCACCTTGAAGTAGAATCCGCCATCAACGCTACATTGTAACCCATATCACGAAAATACTCAGCAATCGTCACCCCAGTATATACCGAAGCTTCACGTGCAGCTACTGGCATATTGGAGGTGTTAGCGATCAACACGGTACGTTCCATCAGTGGACGACCCGACCGCGGATCTTTTAAGTGTGCAAACTCTATAAGCATGTCGGTCATCTCGTTGCCACGTTCACCACAACCTACGAATACCACGATATCGGCGTCTGCCCATTTTGCCAGCTGATGCTGTATTACGGTCTTGCCTGAACCAAACGGCCCAGGTACACATGCGGTACCACCCTTGGTTATCGGGAAGAACGTATCTATAACACGCTGCCCGGTATATAATGGTATGATGGGGTTGAATTGCTGTTTATATGGTCGTGGTATACGTACCGGCCATTTGTGGTATAGTTTGAGCTCCTTCTCGCCATCGGGGGTTTCAACCCTTGCGATAATGTCATCAACCGAATACTCACCTTCGGGAACGATCTCCACCAATGTACCGGATTCGATATCAGGTGGCACCAGTATTTTATGTACCACAAGCGATGTCTCCTGTACCTCACCCAATATGTCACCAGCTACCACCTTATCACCTTTATTCTTTATAGGGGTGAATTTCCACTTTCTGGTACGATCAAGTGCGGGTATGTCGATACCTCTTTGGATATACGGGCTGTTGGTGGTTTCAATAATCTTAGGTAGTGGACGTTGCACACCATCGTATATGTTACCGATGAGCCCCGGCCCTAACTCCACTGTGAGGGGTGCAAACGTTGGGTAGACAGGGTCACCAGGCCCTACACCGGTTGTATCCTCGTATACCTGTATGGAGGCACGATCACCTTGAAGTTCAACAATCTCACCTATGAGCCGCAACTCACCCACACGTACAACGTCGTACATGCGTGACCCTTCCATACCCTTAGCTACTACTAACGGACCTGCTACTCTTATTACCTCACCTGCTTTTTCCATTTTTGCTCCAATTTGTTAACGATCAGACATACGTTCAATGTTTACTTCTCTAAAATACGCAATACATGGTATACGTCAATTGCGATACCGATAGCCATTAACTGAGTTGACAAATGATAGAGTTGGTTGATTTTCTATAAGATGCGTAAAGAGGTAAAGGTTGGTATTTTTATGGTAGGTGGGGTTATACTCATCATCTTACTGTACCTGTGGATGAGCCATTTCCGTGTACGACGTGAAGGCTATGAGGCGATACTCCATTCACCCAATGTTACAGGGTTGAAGGTTAACGATGCCGTCATGATACATGGTGTGGAGAAGGGCAAGGTGCTGGACCTCGAATACTACCCCGAATACGTGGAGGTAAAGATATGGCTTGATAAGGATGTGGTGCTGTACAAGGATGCACACGCATCGATAAAGGATGTGGCAATGATAAGTGGGACAAAATTTGTCGACCTCGAACCCGGTGTTGGCCCTGAAAGGTTACCACCGGGTACACCTATACCTACCGAACCGAGTGTCGGGTTACCTTTGTCGGATATCGCACGTATGGTACGTCACCTATACCAGGCTATAGAGCAGCTCAACGTAGGTGGGCTCGCTTCAGACATGTCTGAGGTTGCGGATAATCTCAACACCATGATAAACATGCTTAAAGATATCATCAACGTGTACGAGGGTAGAGCCGATACTTTGATAGAAACCGTACAATCCACTGCTTATAGGGTGAACAAGCTATCAAACGACCTACATACATTAACAGCACGTGTGGATAGCATTTTGGATAACCTGCAACGAGGTGAGGGTACACTCGGTAAGTTGATGGTGGATGATTCACTGTATCAGGAATTGCTTGAGACCAATGAGGCACTACAGGAGTTGATAACCGATATAAAAAAGAATCCGCACCGCTACATCCGTATATCCATATTTTGATGCCTTCGAACAAGGTTGTTTATGTTTGCGAAAATTGTGGCTATGAGAGCCCCAAGTGGTTAGGCCATTGTCCATCATGTGGTGCATGGAATAGCTTTCGTGAGCTTAAGCTCAACAGGGTTGCACCACGTGCTAAGAAAACCGGCAAAAGCTATAAGCTACATGAGGTGCCAACACAACGTCACGTACGTGTAGCGTCCGGTATAGGTGAGCTGGATCGCGTTTTAGGTGGTGGGTTTGTGTGTGGCTCACTTATACTATTGGGTGGCGAGCCCGGTATCGGTAAGTCCACGTTACTGCTGGAGGTGGCATCACGTATGTGTGGGGTAGGTGAGAAGGTTCTGTATGTGTCAGGTGAGGAGTCACTTGCTCAGCTCAAACTGCGTGCCGACCGCTTAAATGTGTCATCAAATATATACCTTATGAGTGAGACTGACATTGAAGCAATCGAATCTGAGATAAAAGAAGTAGTACCATCTTTCTTGATAATCGATTCAATACAAGCGGTGTACGATCCCGGGCTCGATGCGTTACCGGGTAGTATCAGCCAGGTACGTACATGTGCGGATAGGTTTACGAAGCTGGCCAAAGAGAAGAACATCACCACCATAGTGGTGGGACATGTCACAAAAGAGGGTGTAATAGCGGGGCCACGGACGTTGGAGCATATGGTGGATGTGGTACTATATCTTGAAGGTGATCGCAACTACCAATATCGTATAATAAGGGGGGTGAAAAACAGATATGGTTCCACGAATGAGATAGGGGTGTTCGAGATGACCGAGCATGGGCTCACCGAGGTACGAGATCCGTCGATGTTGTTTATACAGGATAGTAGTAAGACAAGTTCACCCGGTAGCGCGGTGACCTGCGTGCTCGAAGGTACACGTCCATTACTTGTGGAGATACAGTCACTCATAACGGCTGCAACTTATGGTACACCACAACGTGTAGGTACGGGGTTGGATTACAAGAGGTTGGTGATGTTACTTGCGGTGATCGATCGTTACCTCGGGTATAACCTATCACGATACGATGTATTTGTAAACGTGGTGGGTGGGCTAAGGATTACGGAGAATGCTACCGATCTGGGTGTAGTGGCATCAATAGCATCGGCAGCTACCGGTCATCCGCTACCGGTGGGTATGCTATTCATCGGTGAGGTGGGCTTGCTGGGTGAGATACGGCCTGTGTTTCAACTAAAAAAGCGTATCGAGGAGGCAACGAGGTTGGGGTTCAAACGCTGTGCAATACCTAAAGGTCAGAAATGGGTTACATCAACTATGGAGTTGGTTGAACTCGACCATATTGATAAGCTCAAGAGGTGGCTCACATGAAGGTATCGTTTGTTGTGATCAATTACAAAACCGGTGAGGAGTTGGAGCATTGCATACGTTCAGTACATGAGAATAGCTCTCAACCATATGAGGTGATAGTCATAAATAACTCACCAACCGAGGATCTCAACCACTTAGCGGTTGAGTATCCGAATGTCAAAATTGTCACCAATTCACGTAATATGGGGTTTGCACGTGCTGCTAATTTAGGTGCAAGCCTGGCATCTGGTGAGTATATTTTCTTTTTGAACCCAGACACGTATTTCGATAGCGATGTGGTGGGACGGTTGGTTAAGTTTTTGGAGACACATCCAGATGCTGGTATCGTAGCACCTGGTATGAAGTTTCCATCGGGTAGGCCACAACCCACTGTTAGGCGGTTCCCCAAGTATTATTACCTATTGTTCGGTAGGGGGTCGCTATTTACACGTATATTTCCGAACAACCCCATAACCCGTACGTTCCTGTATCAAGATATACGGATAGAATCGCCGGTAGCTGTGGATAGTGTATCAGGTGCAGCGATGCTCATCAAGCGTGACATATTTTGGAAGCTGAACGGGTTTGATGAAAATTATTTCCTTATGGTGGAGGATATGGATCTGGCGTATAGGTTAAAGCAGATGGGGTATAAGGTTTATTATCTACCAGATGTTACTGTATATCACTACCTTGGTAGGAGTCGCGAGCGTGCAGGCCCCAGAATCGTACGTGAACACATAAAGGGTATGTTGTACTTTTTCAGTAAGCATTATAAGCCACCCAAATACAAGTACATATTCCTATATGTTATGGCGATGTTTGCGATACCGTTCTTTCTGTTCTCACGTAAATGAGGGTGCTGATCTCACCCACTGCGTTCAAGGAAACCCTTACCGCGGACGAGGTGACAGA
>Ga0190363_1002342_pt1 | contig 10851 bp, 11 predicted proteins | sample 48721867_MG_FD_161272 | JGI IMG/M metagenome (GOLD analysis project Ga0190363, IMG submission 161272) | Hydrothermal vent microbial mat bacterial communities from Southern Trench, Guaymas Basin, Mexico - 4872-18-6-7_MG | ecosystem: Environmental > Aquatic > Marine > Hydrothermal vents >...
GCCCCAGTCGTCCGATGAGACTATGATGATGTCTCTATCCCTGATCATTCTCTCATCTCCTCAAGGATCGAGCGAGTCGGAGGATTTTCCTGGCGTTTTCATCCCAGGAGAGCCCCTCAACTTTCGCCCTGATTTTAGCCCTGTTCCAAGGGCGAAGGGATTTAAAAATGGCTCTGGCCAGCGATTTCGGATCGGTTGGTCGGCAGAGATATCCTCCCTCGCCGTCCACCAGTATCTCCCTCACCCCTCCGACATCTGAGGCGACCACCGGCCTGCCGCAGGCGTGTGCCTCAAGTATCACATTGGGAAGCCCCTCGTTTAGGCTCGGAAGACAAAGGAGATCGGCCGCATTCATCCAAAGCGGTATCTCACTGTGAGGCCGCCGTCCGACAAACCACACCCGTTCTCCGAGCCTCAGCTTATAGCTCAACTCCTGAAGTTCCTTTCTTTCCGGCCCATCACCTACAAGGATGAGCTTCAGATCTAACAGCCGTTTCGATAGGATCGAGAGCGCCTCTATCAAAATCCGAGCTCCTTTTATCGGGTAGAAATTGCCGACGAAGAGTATAAGCCGGCCGTCGAAGATCCTATCGGGGAATCCTCGCTCGGCCAGCTTTGTGATTGCAACAGATCTATCCATGGGCCTGAACAGTTCGGTGTCCACGCCGTTATAGTGTACCTCTATCTTTCCCTCATCTACGCCGAGCGAGGCGATCTTCCTTTTGAGATCATAGCTGACGGATATGACGGCATCCGCCTCCTTGAGGGCCCAGCTGATCGATCTCCTTCTGAGCCTGCTTTTGGTGAACAGGTTTATGTCCGTGCCCAGAGCTTTTATGATGCACGGTTTATCCAGAATCTTCGAGACCATCAGCGTTGCTACGCCATCGGGATCGCACCACGCCGCCAAAAACAGATCCGGATCGAACCCGTCTTTGATGATCCCTTTGACCGTTTGCCAAAGGGGAAACGTCAGCGATAGGGCATAGAGGGATCTGCCCATCTTGGGCGTCCAAAGGTATCTCGGGTAGAAGGTTTCCATTTCTCCGACGATGTCCCTTCCGGGAACGCCTCTGAACTTTCCCATGGGCACCGGCGAGATGACCTTCACATCGACAAGCTTTGACAGAGCGGAGAACTCCTGTAGGTTGAAGGTTCCCAGTTGTGGATTTCGCCTGTTCGGAAATAAGTTCGACACAGCTATGATCCTCGTCATCCCCAGATGACCTCCTCGTAGAGCGCCTGATATGCCTTGATCATCGCTTTTATGCTGAACCGTTCAACGGCCCTTTTACGCGCCTGAATCGAGAGTTTTTCCCTCAGTTCGGGATCGTGGATCAGCTTCAGGAGGGCGATGGCCATCTGTTGTGGAGACCGCGGAGGGATCAGAAAACCATTTAAGCCGTGTCCCACCGCTTCCGGTATACCGCCCACATCAGTCGCCACGATTGGAAGTCCGACTGACATCGCCTCCAGGGCGGCAAGCGGAAGCCCCTCGTCGACTGAGCTAAGAGCGAAGATATCCATCGCCGCCATCAATCTGGGAACATCATCTCGCATGCCTAAGAAAATAACGTGTTCCCTCACCCCAATCTCATCGGCTATCTTCTCCAGCTTCTTCCTCTCCGGTCCATCTCCCACCATCAGGAGCTTAATCGTCCCTTCGCCCCCGGCCTTGACGAGGGCAAAGGCTTGAATCAGCGTCGTGTAATCCTTCACGGCGGCCAGCCTGCCCACCGTTCCTATGACGATCTCCGTATCTTCGATTCCCAGCTCCTCTCTGACATCCTCTCTCTCCTGGCGCGCATTCCCGAACAGCTCTACGTCGACGCCGTTGGGGATAACCTTCACTCTATCGGGTTTGATCCCCTGTTCATCAATCAGTTGATCGGCGATGCACTTTGAGACGGCCACGATCTTCGAAGCTTTTAAGCTCAGCAGTTTTTCGATCGATCTCAATCGCTTCTCATGCCGAGGCAGGCGGCTGTGCTCGGTATGAACAAGCGGAAGGCCCGTAATGACGGATGCCAATCCGCCGTAGATCAGCGGACCGACATTATGGGTATGAATCAGATCAACCTTCAGGTTTCTGATCAGCGAGGCGATCTTCAGGGACAGGAGAGGGGTCAGACCTTCAGACTTGGTCAGGTGGTAGACCGGCACACCTAACCTTCTAAATCTCCTCCATAGATCGCCGCCAGAGCTGAGCGTACAGAGGAGAGGTTCAAATCTCTCCTTGATACCCTCACAGAGGCGAAGCACAAGGGTTTCTAGCCCTCCCGTGTCTATCGAGAAGGTGATATGCAATATTTTGCGTCTCATCAATTCATCCTTCCGAAGAGAAGGAACAACAGAAGAAATATAACCGCCAATCTCAGAATCGATAACATCTCTTACCTCTCTGGATCTGGTATCCCTCATCTTCATTTCTCGGCAGAGCTGGAGATAAACTTTAGCGCTCTTATTTCCCTTGAGTGTAGCGGTTATCCATTAGGAGACAGGAGGCAGGAAACAGGAGACAGGAATATAGATTTTCCCCTGCCTCCTGCTTCCTGTTTCCTGTCTCCTTCTAACTCTGAGAAATAAGCTCTTCCGGACTCTCAGATCTCTGCTACACTTAACGATAATATGAGCGAACTTTAGTATCTGATGATCTTAGGAAAACCTATCTTGGCTCTGAAGGAATCGAATGAATCCTGCCTTTCCACAGCGATCCTTCTCAGGACAAGCGGATTCATTCGGCACTCTTCGAATCGATTTAAACCATGCTCAAGCGTGACGGCGAAGCTGAAGCCCGCCTCACGTACCAACTCCACGGCTCGTTCGTTCCACTCTCCGTAGGGATAGGCGAACGCCATAACCTTCCTTCCGAGCCGATGCTCCATTTCCGATTTGGAAGCCGATAGCTCATCCTTTATCATCACATCGGGAGCTTTAGCAAGGGATATGTGGCTGACCGTATGTGAGCCGAACTCCATCCCCCAGGCGGCCATCTCCTCGATCTCCTTCCAGCCCATAAATCTGGGTCCTTTCTTCGGCCATCGGCCGTTCTTGCGTTTAAAGGCCTTGAGGTCCCACCAGGTTATCCTTTGAGTTCCGATGAATCCAACTGGGATGAAGAAGGTGGCCGGGACCTTGTACCGTTTGAGGATCGGAAAGGCCTGAAGGTAGTTATCCATATATCCGTCGTCGAAAGTCACGATAACCGGCCTGGGAGGCATCAGCGAGCGGCCGTTGAGGATTCGCCCTAACTCCTCGAAGGTGATCGGGGTGAATCGTTCAGCGATATACCGGATCTGCCTTTCGAACTCCCGAGGTGAGGCACTTACGAGATCATCATCCCACGTGAATCCTTCGGTCTCGCAGATCCTGTGATAGGCCAGCACAAGGAGCTTATCCTCTCCTCCGAGAAGCTCCTTTAACCTCGTGACACCCGATAAAATGAGGAACCTTGCAGCTATATCTCTCCTACTCAGCATAGCGATTTCACCTCGACAGGGTATCATTTATAGTCACTGGGTCATTTGGCTTCGCCGTCATTTCAGAATGACCATGAATGACCGATAAATGACGGATGTTAACCTCAGGGTCCCCGCTACACCCTGTGATAATATGAGCTATTCCTGTCATTAAGCAATTCGGATGCCAGCTTCAATTAACCCTTGTCTTAAAGGCGGCTCCGGTGTATAATCCTTATCTAAAGGAAGAAAATGGTCTTGAGCCTGTGAAACGGTTTGACCAAAATGCGCAACGAAGCTCATTTCTCCTGGGAGAGGGTGAACGTATGGAGATGAAAACTTCCTTTAAAGGGGAGATTCCTGTTCTATCCATAAGCGGCAGGATAATAGGCGAAAGCGCCTCGGTGATGAAACGGGAGATGGACAGGTTGATAAAGCAGAGCAACGGTAGGCTGATACTGGACCTTTCGGATGTTCCTCTGCTGGATAGCTCGGCCCTGGGAGCGATAGTTGCGACGCTGACATCCGTCAAGAAGATGGGCGGCAACTTGGTCTTGTTTAATCCTCAGAAGGCCGTGCAGAAGGTGCTTGAGATAACCAGGTTGGTTTCGATATTTGAGATATACGACGACCTGGAGGTGGCGGTGGCCTCCTTCGACAAATGAAGGGGCGTGGTTTGGATGTTGACCTTTCTGAGGCGATTTTCGCAGAAGGGGAAGAGCCTTCAGACACAGCTGACGGTTCTCCTTCTCATCGTTTCGATTATACCGCTTCTATGGGTGGCTTATTTTGCATATACCGGTGGCAGAAGGGCTCTGGAGAACTCGATTGGGGTGAGTCTCGCCCAGCTGGCAAGGGAATCGATCGATAAGGCGGATATGAGCCTGTTCTGGAGGCTGCAACAGGTTCGAACCGCCGCATCGAACGCTGAGGCGATGTTGAAGGAGTTAGATCTGCCCGTGGAGGAGCGCAAGAGAACTTGGGATATGAAGAGACCCATCTCGCCTAAGGCGGTCGAAATCGTCAACGGATTAGCTATTCTGGCAGGCGAGGACGGAAAGGTGATTCTGACCGATAAGGACGGCCTCATCGTGCACGCCAACCAATGGGTGCTGGACTTCGACCAATCCTCCGAAAGCTGGTGGCGCAAGGCGTACAATAACGGTGTCGGACATACCTACATCGGAAGGATCAAGTACGATCCCAACCTCAAGCTTCACTCGATAGATATGGCAGTTCCGGTGATGGATAGCGGCACAAACAGGGCGATAGGCGTGCTGGAGGTGACGTTCATCCTCTCAGATCTGAGAGGGATGATCCAGAGGCTGAACGGACTGATGGAGGGGATGGAGGCCTACATCATAGACGAGCAGGGCAGGGTGATCGCCGCACCACCCGATAAAAAGGGGATCAGGATACTTCAGGACAGGATGCTCTACACCGAGGCTGCTATGAAGGCGATCCAAGCATCAGAGGGCGAATCGGGATACGTGACCGAGGAGGATGAAAGCGGCCGGAAGAAGGTGATCGGATGGGCTCATTCCGCCGGATATATGGGTCATAAACTCACCGACTGGTCCGTTCTGGTCTTCCAGCCCACCTCCGTTGCATTCGCTCCCGCATCCAGGCTTAAGAACAATGTCCTTCTGCTCACCCTCCTCTCGGCCGTCGTCGTGGCCTTTATAGGCGTCATCTTCACCAGAAGGCTCACGGGCCCGATCATAAAACTGGCTGAGGCCGCAAGGGCCATAGGAAAGGGCACCTTTGATGCCGATGAGATACCCATAACCTCCAGAAACGAGGTAGGGGTGTTGGTTGAGGAGTTCAACCTGATGCGGAAGAACCTGAGAGAGCTGATGGGAAAGCTCTCCGACGAGCAGGAGAAGATGAGAGCGGTGGTCAACAGCATCGCCGAAGGATTGGTTTTCCTGGACAAAAGGGGCCGAATCGTACATCTCAATCCGGCTGCCGAGGAGCTGCTCGGCATGAGGGGAGAGGATGTGGGCAGGGAGATAGAGTCGGCCGTCGAGGATCCGACCTTAAAGCAGCTCTTCGAATCCTGTCAGCTCTCAACTCATCAGCGCAAAACCATCGCCCATGAGGTGCCCGTAAAAACCAGGGGAAGGGAGAGGATACTCAAGGTTCTGGCAAGCCCCGTCATCTCGGAGGAGGGGATACTTCTGGGAACGGTCTATGTGTTCGACGATATCACTCGCGAGAAGGAGATCGATAAGATGAAGTCGGACTTCGTCTCCCTGGTCTCCCATGAGCTGAGGACGCCTCTGACCACCATCCAGCTCGGCATCTCGCTGATCTTGGACGGCAAGGCCGGACCGATCAACGATCGTCAGCGATCCAGCCTCGAGAAGGTGGACAGGCAGGCTAAAAGGCTCACCCGACTGATAAACGATCTTCTGGATCTGTCGAGGATCGAATCGGGCAGGGTGCGGATGAAGCGGGAGCCGATATCGCTTCTGGATATCGCCGTAAGCCGTATGGAGGAGATAAGGCCCCAGGCCGAGGCGAAAGGGGTTAGTATGGATCTGCAGGTGAAGGGGGATATCCCCATGACGGTGGGCGATGAGGAGAGGATAGGCCAGGTGATAACCAATCTGCTATCAAACGCCGTCAAATTCACGCCGCCGGGGGGAACCGTGACGGTGAGGCTTACACCCCACGAGAGAATGATCCTGACGGAGGTCATCGACACCGGGCCGGGAATTCCGCCCGAACAGCGCGATAAGGTCTTCGACAAGTTCTATCAGCTGAGCGACGTCCACACCAGACAACAGGGCGGCTCGGGACTTGGCCTTTCGATCGCCAAGAGCATAGTTGAAGCCCATAACGGCAGGATTTGGGTCGAAAGCGAGGAGGGAAAGGGGAGCAATTTCAAGTTCCTCCTGCCCCTGATCCCTCCGGAGGAGTTGAAAGATGGGAGCCAAAATACTGATAGTCGATGACGAGGAGGACATCCTCGATCTAGTCGATTTGAGCTTAACAGCCGATGGATTCGACGTGATAACTGCTAGAAGCGGTCCGGAGGCTTTGGAGAAGGTGAAGGAGGAAATGCCTGACCTGATCCTCCTGGACATCAGCATGCCCGATATGGACGGGTATGAGGTGATGCGAAGGCTGAAGGGTGACAGACGCACAAGCAGCATACCGATAATTATGCTCACGGCGGCGTCCGACAAGAGGGATAAGGTTCGCAGCTTCAGCGCTGGAGCCGACGATTATGTCGTCAAACCCTTCGACGCCGATGAGCTGACGGCACGGATCGAGGCGGTGCTCTCCAGAACCCGCACGATCAGATACATAAATCCGCTTATAAGCACGATGGGCGATTGGTCGGTCGAGGAGCTCGGATCAAGCCTGGAGACAGCGGTCAAGATTCAGCGTAATCTCCTGCCTAAAGAGCCTCCTAAGCTCGAAGGGATACAGTTTGGGAATATCCTCGAAAGCTCCAGAACCGTCTCAGGGGATTTCTACGACTACATCCCGCTGGACCAATACAGGGTGGGCATCGCCATAGCGGATATCCGGGGCAAAGGGCTTCCGGCCTCATTGTTGATGGTCATGGTCAGAACCATCCTGAGGCTCGTCTCACGGGAGCTTGATTCGCCTGGGGATGTTCTCAAGAAGATAAATGATATGCTTCAGACCGATACCGATCCGGAGTTCTTCGCTACGATGATATACGGCATATTGGACACCAGATCTCTCACCTTCAGATATGCCAACGGCGGACATTGCAGCCCGATACGCGCCAATGAGCAAAGCAAAAACGTCGGCTTTCTCAGGGAGGGAGGGCTGATATTGGGGGTCTTCGACTTCGCCCTATTCGAGGACGTGGAGGTGGAGCTGGAGGAGGGGGATCTGCTGTTCTTTTACACCGATGGGGTAACCGAGACCGAAAGCCCCAACGGGGATATCTATGGCGAGGAGAGACTGGCGGGATTTGTCAGGGATCACCTTTCCCTCTCCGCCGATGATCTCTGTCGGGCGATTAGGGATGAGTTGTACGAGTTCAGCGGCACATATCAACGTGCCGATGATATGACGATCGTAGCGATCAAGATAACCGATTGAGGAGTGAAACGGTGGATAAGCCTCAGGAATACCTAATAAAACTCGAATTTTCCAGCGACATGAAGCTTATCTACATCCTGGACGCCGTCGTCTCGGAGATATTGAAGGAGATGGGTTTCACCGAGGAGGCGTCAGAACAGGTAAACCTAGCGGTGATCGAGGCTGGGACGAATGCCATAAAACACGGCAATAAGAACGATCCCAATAAAAAGGTGCATTTCGAATTCGAGATCTCCACCGATAAGCTCACGATCACAGTCAGGGATGAGGGTGAGGGGTTTAACCCCGATGAGATACGTGATCCGCTTAACCCTGAAAACCTGCTAAGGCCATCCGGCCGCGGCATATTCCTGATGAGAACCTTTATGGATGAGGTGAAATACAACGAAACTGGAACCGAAGTGACCATGATCAAATACAGAGAACCCAAATAAAAACGGGAGGTGTGATGTGAACATCAACGTTAGGGAGAGAGAGGGCGTGACCATACTTGACATCGAGGGCAAGATTATAGGACATGACGCCCTTGATCTCAAGAGGGTCATCGACGAGATCATCTCCACCAAAAAGGAGGGAGAAGTCAAGTTGCTTCTGAACCTGGCTGGCGTGCCCATGATGGATAGCTCCGGACTGGGCGTGATCGTCGCCGCTTACACCTCTGTACAGCGGAAGAAAGGCAAGATAGCCCTCCTAAACCTGGGCAAAAGCATCAACAACCTCATCGTCATGGCTAAACTCATAACCATCTTCCAGAGATACGACGATGAGGATACGGCCATAGCCGAGCTGAACAAGGACGGCTGATAATGGAGTATGGGGGTATGGGAGTATGAAGATACTCCGATACTCCCATACACAGGAATCGGGTGAACCATAATGCGAAGTGAAAGCAGGATACCTGAGGGTGTATGGCAAAAATGCCGAGGATGCGGTGAGCTGATATTTATCAAGGAGCTGATCCGAAACCTGAGGGTATGTCCGAAATGCGGTTTCCATTTTCCTATGGAAGCGGAGGAGTATGTAGATCTGTTGACGGGAGGTAGATCGCTATCTCCCATCGAGAACGCACATCATCCGCCATATCTGCTGGCCGTCTTTGCCCCTGTTAGGAAGTTCAAAATTGTGATAGCCGCCCTTGATCCCAACGCGGAGAAACTGCCCGAGCATCTCGTCTACCGATCGATCGCTCTGGCCTTTGAATCCGCCGCTGAGAACGGGCTTCCCCTTATAACCATTACCCCGGGCGGCCTGTTCATGAAAGGTGAAGGGAGAGACGGAGAGGCGATTAAATCGATCGTACAGATGGAGAAAAGCGCTTTGAAACTCGAAGAGGCAAGGCTGATGCATATCTCCATCCTGATCTGCCCCCATCCCACCTACGATTTCGCCACTCTCATCCCCTTGGGCGATCTAGTGTTCGCCGAGCCGCGAGGAAGGACGGATATAGAGGTGAAGGTGGATCCGGCTCAGCTCTACAACATACCCTCAAAGGACAAACTGATAGACAGATTTGTGAAACGTAAGGATATGAGAAGGACAATCCGGTTGACGCTGAGATGGTCCTCTTGACATCTCGCACCAATTTACATCTGATCTATCTCTGAGGCGTGCTATGAGGCAAAGGTCCGAGCTCTTCTCCGATAGGGAGTTGGTTAAGTATCACCGTCAGATGATCCTTCCGGGGTGGGGAGCTAAGGCGCAAGAGAGGCTAAAGGAGACCTGCATAGCCGTTGTGGGGACCGGAGGTCTGGGCTCCCCCGCCTCCATATACCTGGCGGCGGCGGGATTCGGCAGGATCATCCTAGCCGATATGGACAGGGTGGAGCTGAGCAACCTCAACAGACAGGTGTTACACTGGGAGGAGGACATCGACGTGCCGAAGGTCTTCTCCGCGGCGGCGAAGCTGAGAAGGATGAATCCGGACGTCGAGGTCATTCCGATACCCAGGGAGATCACCTCCGAAAACGTAGATGATCTCCTCGGAGAGGCTGACGGGATAATTGATGCCCTGGACAATATACAGGGTAGATATGTGCTCAACGAGTTCGCCCTGCGTAAGGAGATCCCCCTCTTCCATGGAGCGGTGTGGGGGCTTGAGGGACGAGCTACGACTATCCTTCCGGGGCGAACACCCTGTCTGAGATGCCTCATCCCGGAGCCTCCCCTATCTGAAGTTTTTCCTGTGGTGGGGACAACGCCGGGATTGATAGCGATGATACAGACGACGGAAGCGATCAAGTATTTTACCGGTATCGGTGAATTACTGGCGGGGGAGATGCTGATCTATGACGGCGAAAGGATGGACTTCACCAAAGTCCAGCTCTCATATCTTCCGAACTGTCCCGCCTGTGGAGGAAGGAGGAGAAAATGAGAATAGCCAGCGATATAACGAAGCTCGTGGGAAATACGCCGCTTGTCAGGCTCAATAAGGTGACTGAAGGGACGGTCGCGACAGTTGTGGCGAAGCTCGAATCGTTCAACCCCCTCTCCAGCGTCAAGGACAGAATCGCAGTCTCGATGATAGAGGATGCTGAAAAGCAAGGACTTATAGACAAAGATACCACTATAATCGAGCCCACAAGCGGAAACACGGGCATAGGTCTTGCCTTCGTGTGTGCGGCGAAGGGATACAAGTTGATACTCACCATGCCCGACACGATGAGCGTTGAAAGGAGAAAGCTGCTTAAGGCGCTCGGGGCGGAGCTGGTGCTAACGCCCGGAGCCGAGGGTATGACGGGGGCGATAAAAAGGGCTGAGAAGCTCCTCGACGAGATACCCAACTCCTTCATGCCCCAACAGTTCAAAAATCCCGCCAATCCACAGATTCACAGGGAGACGACAGGCCTGGAGATATGGCGTGATACGGACGGTCAGGTCGACGCTGTCGTGGCGGGCATAGGGACAGGAGGCACGATCACCGGCGTCGCTGAGGTGCTCAAGGGGAAAAAGCCCTCCGTAAAGATCATAGGCGTCGAACCGGAGGGTTCCCCCGTCCTATCCGGTGGGAAACCTGGGCCGCATAAGATCCAGGGGATCGGAGCGGGGTTTGTTCCCGAGGTTCTGAGGACGGAGCTGCTGGATGAGGTCATAAGGGTGAAGGACGAGGATGCGGGTCATATGGCCAGAAGGCTCGCTAAGGAGGAGGGGATATTCGTCGGCATCTCCTCCGGAGCGGCCACATACGCCGCCGTCCAGGTGGCCAAAAGACCCGAAAACAAGGATAAACTCATCCTCGTCATACTGCCCGACACGGGCGAACGATACCTCAGCACATGGCTTTTTGAGGAGTGATCCATGGATATAG
>Ga0190363_1002343_pt1 | contig 10848 bp, 15 predicted proteins | sample 48721867_MG_FD_161272 | JGI IMG/M metagenome (GOLD analysis project Ga0190363, IMG submission 161272) | Hydrothermal vent microbial mat bacterial communities from Southern Trench, Guaymas Basin, Mexico - 4872-18-6-7_MG | ecosystem: Environmental > Aquatic > Marine > Hydrothermal vents >...
CGGAGCTCGAATCCATGGAGGGCATAAGGCCTTATCCATCTATGACGAACTTCATACTCTTTAAGTCCCCAGTAGCTGATCTGGCAACTAGGCTGGCTGAACGTAAGATCTACATAAGGGACTTCTCCGCCGCTATAGGCAAGTACTACTATCGCGTCAGCATAGGCAAGCCTGAGGAGAACGACTTATTCCTCAAGAACCTAAGGGAGGTCGTTAAGCCTTGATAAGGATAGCCATACCAAGTAAAGGACGCCTTAGGGAGCCGACGCTAAGGCTCCTTGAAGCGGCAGGGATCAAGGTAGCAACAACCCCAAGCTCCGAGAGGATCCTAATGTCATCCACGAACTACTCGCACATCCAGGTGATCTACATAAGGACTGAGGACATACCCAATGTGGTCTCAGAGGGCGCCGCCGATCTCGGCATAACAGGACATGATTATGTAATCGAGAGCGAGGCTGACGTGGTAGAGCTATTGGATCTAAGATTTGGGAGGGCAAGGATAGTGTTCGCCGTCCATGACTCGATGGGCTTCTCATCGCCACGTGAAATACCGAATGGCATGAGGGTCGCTACGAAGTACGTCAATATAGCTAGGGCGTATTTTAAACGCATAGGCAGGAGGGTTAGGATCGTAAGGGTAAGCGGCGCTACGGAGGTAATGCCCTTAATCGGCGTTGCCGAGGGTGTAGTGGACGTAACGTCGACAGGCACCACTATGCGGACTCATGGCATGAAAGTCCTAGATACCATAATGAGCACTTCCGCTCGCCTAATAGCCTCCAAAGAGGCCCTGGCCTCTAAAAGGGAGCTCGTGGAATGCATAATGATGTCGATTAAGGGAGTCCTAAATGCCGAGGGTAAGAAATTGCTCATGATGAACGTACCTGAAACTAACCTTAAGGAAGTCCTCAAGGTCCTTCCAGCTATGGCAGGGCCCACAGTAGCTAAGGTTGAATCAAAGGAACCGATGTGGGAGGTATATAGTGTAGTGAGCGAAAATGAGCTCTTAAGGATAATCTTCGAGGTAAAGGCTAGAGGAGCTAGGGATATACTCGTCCTCTCCATAGAGAGGGCCATTCCCTAGGTGATGCCATATGGAGCTAATCCCCTCCGTTGATATAAGTAACGGCGTATGCGTCAAACTCGTTAGAGGACGCCCAGGCACCGGCATCTTAGTCGGTAGGGACCCTGTTCTAATAGCTAAGAGATGGGAGGAAATGGGCGCTAGAAGGCTTCACGTAGTGGACTTAGATGGTGCTAAACACGGTGCCCTACGAAACCTGGATGTAATAATGGACATACTGAGAGTCACATCATGTCACATAGGGGTAGGCGGTGGTATAAGGACTGTAAGAGACGCTATTAAGATACTAAAGTTGGGCGCCAGGTGGGCAGTAGTAGGCACGAGGGCCATAATCGATCCACTTTTCCTCCAACACCTCATAGACGCAGTAGGTTCGGACAGGATACTGCTCTCCCTCGATATATCTAAGGGGAAATTGATGATAAGAGGATGGGAAGAGGAGGTCGCTAGTGATCCCATGGATCTAATAGACAGGGCTAACGAAAGCCGAGTAGCAGGCGTAATAGTCACTTCAATCGACAAGGAGGGCACCTTGAGTGGAGCCAACCTGGACCTAGTGAGCCGAGTATTGGAGAGAGCCGACGTACCGGTATACTATGCCGGGGGTGTTTCCTCAATGGAGGACTTAGACATGCTATCCGACTTAGGGGTGTCAGGCGTCATAGTGGGCATGGCATTGTATACCGGGGCAATAGACTTTAAGGAGGCCCTTAGGCGATATGACAAGAGCGGCTGAAGCTAAGCGGGTGACCAAGGAGACCGAGGTTACAATAAGGCTAAGGATCGAGGGAGATGGAATCATGAAGGGAGGTACTGGCATAGCCTTCTTCGATCATCTGCTTGCTTCCATGATTAAGCATTCTGGTTTCGATCTAGAGCTTAACGTAAGGGAATTAGTACACGTTGATGACCATCATGTAGTAGAGGATGTCGCCCTTGTGTTAGGATATGCTCTGAGGAAGGCCCTAGGCGATAAGAAAGGCATCATGCGCTTTGGCCATGCTATAATACCAATGGATGATTCTTTATCCATGGTGGCTATCGACCTATCCGGTCGGCCCTACTTAGTCTTCAACGCCGATTTTTCAAGAAACGACATAGGGGGAATGGCACTTGAGAACATACGTCACTTCTTCCGTAGCCTAGCGACATCCTCATGCTCTACTATACACGCATTAGTGCTACATGGCGTGAATGATCACCATAAAGCGGAGTCCCTCTTTAAGGCCCTTGGAGTAGCCTTAAGAGAGGCTGTCTCCCTGAGCGGCAAAGGTAACATACCAAGTCTCAAGGGGGTTCTCTAGATGGTATTAGCTAAGAGGATAATTCCCTGCCTAGACGTCAAGGACGGTAAGGTAGTGAAGGGTATTTCCTTTAAGAACTTACGCTTGGCAGGGGATCCCGCAGAGCTAGCTTCGCTATACGAAAGACAAGGAGCAGATGAAATAGTATTCCTCGATATTACTGCATCAATTGAAGGAAGGAAAGCCATGATAGATGTCATTAAGAGGACGGCTGATGTCCTCTCCATACCACTCACGGTAGGTGGCGGTATAAGGAGTTTAAGCGACATAGAGGAATTGCTCTCCTCAGGAGCTGATAAGGTCTCCATAAATACAGCTGCGGTGCTCAATCCATCGTTGATCAGGGAGGCCAGTGAGATCTTTGGTAGTCAATGCATCGTGGTAGCCATAGATGCCAAGAGGAAACAGGCCTACGAGTGGGAGGTCTACATATACGGAGGGGCACGACCCACGGGATTGAATGCAGTGAAATGGGCCATGAAGGTAGAGGAGCTAGGGGCAGGGGAACTGCTCGTCACCAGCATAGATGCTGATGGAACGAAAAGGGGATACGATCTAGATCTCCTCAGGAGGATAGCGATGAGCGTTAACATACCTCTCATAGCTTCTGGAGGAGCGGGATCGCCCCACCATATATATCAAGCCCTAACGATAGGTGGTGCGGATGCGGCATTGGCCGCATCAATATTCCATTACGGCGAGTACACGATAGGCTCAATAAAGAAGTACCTTGTCGAGAGAGGTATCCCCATCAGGCTAACGGGGGAGGACGTGGTTGATAGGGCCTAAGAGGATCTCCGAGCTATCAAAGGAAGAGAGAGTTAAATTACTTCAAGGTAGGAAGATGAGATTATCCGCTATAATGGACTACGTAAAGGATATCGTGGAGGATGTAAGACAGCGCGGTGATGAGGCCTTAAGGGAATACACGCTTCGCTTCGATGGAATAGCGTTAGAGGATCTTCAAGTCAGCAGGGACTTATTTGAAAGGGCATATGATGTAGTGTCCAGTGATATAATTAAGGCGCTTGAGACCTCAGCCGATAACATAGCCGAGCATCATAGTATCCAAATGCCTAAATCCTGTGTATGCTCTATCAACGGGCCGATTTTGACTGCGATCTTATGGCGTCCCCTCAGGAGAGTGGGCATCTATGTACCAGGGGGCAGAGCGAAATACCCATCCACCTTACTAATGGCCAGTGTCCCCGCCCGTATGGCTGGTGTAAGGGAGGTTTACGTAGCTACTCCTCCGCGTCCTGTAGGATCTTTCCCCGTAGACCCCGTGATACTCGTAGCGGCTGATATAGCCAAAGTGACCTCGGTCTTCACGATAGGAGGAGCTCAAGCTATAGCAGCGTTTGCCTTCGGTACGGAGACCATACCGAAGGTCGATAAAATCGTGGGACCAGGAAACATATACGTTAATGCAGCTAAAGCCCTAGTCTCGCAAGATGTGGCGATAGACATGATAGCTGGGCCTAGCGAGATACTGATAATAGCCGATGATTCCGCCACGCCTACGATGATAGCACTAGACATGATGGCTCAAGGAGAGCATGATCCAAATGCTACCTGCGTTCTCATAAGCCTCGATGAAAGATTAGCAAGAGCTGTTAAACGTGAACTCAAAGTACATGCCGAGGGCACTGCAAGGAGGAGCTTAGAGGATAACGGTGCTATATTGATCGCTGACGATCTAGACGAAGCCATAAGCTTCTCCAATGCATTCGCCCCAGAACACCTAGAGCTCTGCCTCAAGGACCCTTGGCCCATTCTGAGATTTATCGAAAACGCTGGCTCGATATCATTAGGTGAGAGGACGCCAGTGGCCCTAGGCGATTACATAACGGGATGTAACCACATACTTCCGACGAGCGGCCTGAGTAGGGTTAGGGGCGCGCTTGGCGTATATGACTTCCTGAAACCTATATCTGTGCAGATGACGCTAGGAGGAGAGGAGCTTAGAGATTTCCTCAGAATGGCCATTACGCTCGCTGAAGTGGAAGGCCTGAAGCTTCATGCTGAAAGTCTAAGGAGGCGAGTACATTGTCCCTGAATATATTGGATGTACTTTATAACGTCATAAGGGATAGGCGCTTAAACCCAATCCCCAGTTCCTACACGGTTCAGCTATTTAAAGGGGGAATAGACCTGATAACCCGCAAGATAGGGGAGGAAGCCATAGAAGTCATCATTGCCGGGAAGAACGGTGATAAAACGAATGTAGTTAACGAGGTAGCCGACTTAGTATATCATCTGATGGTTCTCTTGGCCTATATGGACATACCATTAGAGGAGGTGTTGAGGGAACTTGAGCGCAGGAGAAAGGAGGGTAAAGGTGGCCATAGTTAACTATGGAGTGGGAAACCTGAGGAGCATATATAGGGCCTTGGAGATAGCCGGGGCATCACCGGTGATAACTAGGGAGATAGTCGCATTGGAGCGCGCGGACGCGATAGTCCTCCCTGGGGTAGGTGCCTATGTAGCGGCCATGCGTTTCATAAACCCCATCAGAGATAAGTTCATAAACATACTGCTTGAGAAACCAGTCTTGGGCATATGCTTGGGGATGCAACTGCTTTTTGAGGGAAGCGAGGAGGGCGGATTCGTAAGGGGATTAGGCCTACTTAAGGGATATGTCACTCATCTTCCCGCCAATGTTAAGCTTCCTCATATGGGCTGGAATCACGTGCGCGTAATCAAAGAGCACAGCCACCTAATCTCTGGGCTTCCAAAGAAGACTTTCATGTACTTCGCCCATTCTTACGCACCTCCTATCAACGATTCCTATACCGTAGCCATAACTGAGTATGGTCGTCCATTCCCGTCCATAATTGAAAGCGGAAACCTTTTTGGCACGCAGTTTCACCCCGAGAAAAGTGGGCGTCATGGTAGGATTCTTTTAGCTAATTTCGTCAGGCTCGTGAGGGAGGAGTATGCTAAAAATACCCTATGAAGTAGCGGAACGCGTAGCCCATATGCTCAATTATAGACATAGGGATGGCACTATAGTGGCCGTAGCCCAAGATCATGTAACTGGCGAAGTGCTTATGGTAGCCTTCATGAATAAGGAAGCTTTAGTGAAGACCTTAACCACAGGTTTAGCACATTATTGGAGCCTCTCGAGGAGGAAATTGTGGAGGAAAGGAGAGACATCGGGTAATAAGCAGATCGTACACGACATACTGATAGATTGTGATAGGGATGCCGTACTCCTTAAGGTGGAGCAGATAGGGGTTGCGTGTCATGAGGGCTTCCGCTCCTGCTTTCACTACTCGATAGGGTCCAACGGGAAGCTAGTTCTCAGGGAAGGGGATAAGCGCTAGGTTCTCTTATGGAAGTAGAGTATGAATGATATGAGGGTCGCTATCCCCAATCCCACTATGGAGACTATCACCCCTATCAGGGGGCCCGGATACTTCAGCCTTTGAAAGAGAGGCACTATGTATACGAGCATATAAGCCAAGTATATCAGGAAGAGTATGAGATTAATTATAGGTATCATACGCTGGGATAATGAGACCATCGCCAACTCACTGCTATTCCTTTATAGCTTTAATCATCTTAAAAGTTACCGCCTTCCTCACCTGCTGAACATGATAGCTTTATAATCCTAAAGCCAGAAAGATTAGAACTGGTGCGGCTTTATGAGAATAACTAAGGAAAACCTGGCCAAACTCGAGGAGTATTACACGGGTTATCTTGAGGGTAGGAAACTTGACGAATTCCTCGAGGATTTCGACATAAAGTTCGCATGTGGACATTGGGCGGCTGGCGACTTCCTCGACCGGTTCGCTACGGAAGGATATTGGCCTGAACTGGATAGCAGCATAGAGGCGCAGATGAAGCGCGTAGCTAAAGCCGGGGTAAAGGGCATAGAATTCCATGAAGTATTGTTCATAGATGAGAACCTTAAGGTAGTGGAGGATCGTATAACCAAAGTTAAGGAACTACTAGAGAAGTTAGGCCTGACTCCCACCACGATGAACGTGAACATGTTCACTGATCCGAGATGGAAGCTAGGTAGCGTGACGAATCCCAAGAAGGAAGTGCGTGAAAAGGCCCTAGAGGTGTTGCTTCAGGCAGCCGATATAGCCAAGGCGATAGGGTGCCAGACGCTTAGCTTCTGGCCTGGTCAGGACGGTTGGGACTACAACTTCGAGGTCAACTATGGTAAGCAGTTCGAGTGGTTCCTAGATGCCTGCAAGACGGTAGCCAAAAGGTGCAAAGAATTAGGCCTAAGGTTCGGCATCGAGGCTAAGCTTAAGGAGCCCAAAGAGGGCAATATGGTCGTCCCGACGACACACCTAGCTGGCTGGATAGCACATATAGTAAATGAAGAGTTAGGCGACAAAGTTATGGGCGTTACGATAGATTATGGCCATGAGCAAATGTACGCCGTCGAACCCGCTTTCACGGTATATGTCCTCAATAGGATGGGCGTACCGATAACCAACTTCCACGTCAATACGGCTAAACTCCATAGTAACGACGAGGATAGAGTCTTTGGGACAGGGGACGTATGGCGCTTCGTTGACTACTTGTATGCCGCCATAGATATAGGCTATGATGGTTGGTTCTCAGAGGATCAGTTCACCTACCGCATGGATCCAGTAAAGGGCATAGCCCTTTCAAAAGAACTCTTTGGAAACCTAATGAAAAAGGCCTTAGCGATTTACGCTCGCAAGGATAAGCTCGAGGAAGCCAGAGCGCTAGGAGATCAAGCAGAGGTCCTCAATGTAGTTAAAAAATATATATTAACATTTTAGGTTTTTCTCCTTAGGTTCTTCCTTTATGAACTCTACATCCTCCTTCTTTTTAAGGCCCATTCTATGGGATGTGAAGGCCTGTACTTAAGGTCATCACGTACCATGTAAGTTATGACATCGTACCCCCTTCTTTTGAGCCATTTGATGAGCTTACGCAATTCCTCAATATCATGTACCATGGCTCCCATTAACAATTCCCCATTCATCAGGAAATAGGCTTGATCAATCCGCCTATCCCTTAATATCAACCTTCTGATTTCTGCTTCCTCGGATCCCATTGTTATACGTAAAATGGCCCGTAAGCTAAGTCCGACCTTATAGGGGTTCACGTCCACCGTAAACCTTTTAATCACCTTACCCTCCATCAGGTTCTTCATCTTGTTATAGATGCCCTGCCTGCTTATGCCATATGCCCTACTAAGGGCCGCTATGCTAATCCTGCTATTATTAAGTAGTTTAAGCAATATCCTGGCTTCAACTGATCCAAGCATATATATAACTATTGCTTATGGCTTATTAAATAAAGGTTTAAGTTATTTAATTACAAAGCATCTATTTTATTAGATAAATGCTATAACTCGTAATCGCTTCACCGAATGAAAGCCGTGCATTTTCCCATCTTTCACAAGATTTCCTTGTATTCCGTTCAGCAAGGCTTTATCCCTATGTGAGTGACTATCCTTATTGAGTCGCCGTGTTCGTAACGGAGGATTATCTGGTGAAGCTACTCTTAGGCTTATTAGATGGTAGTCTAAAGAACGTAGATCTTCCGGAATTAAGGAGAATAGCTGAGAGGTTAAACCGTATCGCGGATCCTGGCGGGAGAATCGCCATCTTGATGAGAGAGGGCATCCTTACCATAGGTCTAAGGAACGTGCTTATATTAGGATATCCCATAACTGATAAGAATGCCCTAAAGCTTTTGTACGATAAGGTATCGAGATACCTCCCGCCAGATAAGAGGCGGATCTTAGCGAAGCTCTCCCTTTCGCTGACAAGGCTATACAGGGAGGGAAATAGAGAGTATTTCCTCTCATCCTTAACTAGCTTAATCAAGGCCCTTTATGAGGATGATCCAAATGATTACATCAGAGAAATGGAAGAACTAGCTTCCCTAATGGCCGTTGATAAACGTCTTGCATTGATGACGATTAAGCTAATCGAAGGCTTAGGCCGTCAACAAAGCGCCCGTATGGTCTACGTGTTCCTGATGTTAGCCTGTATCATGAGAGCCCTCAGAAGCCCTATTTACAGGGTCATCCTCAGAAGAATCGGCATCAGCTCGTATTGGGATGAGATAAAACTATATCACCCATACATAATACTCAGGAGGAGAAAGCGACTCTACCTTGTCGAAGTAAGGGTCGATAAGAGGGAAGCAGTAATCTTAATCTCGCCGAGGGGCATAGACTATTACGCCGGATGTTGCTTAGTCAGGCGTACTTTATGGACCAAGGATATACCCAATGCATTCGAAGCCATCTTGGCATCAGCCGAAAGACGAGCTGTTTTCCTCCTCAACGTTAATAACTGAACCCTAATTAAGGGATCATTGAAATATACAGTCTCTTCGACATAAAAGCAAGGCTGGGGATTTACATGATAAGGGTAAAGGCTGTAATCTTCGATATGGATGGGACGCTCATTGATACAAGTGAAGCTCACATCAGGGCTTGGCTAGAAGCATCAAAGTCTATAGGCATTAAAGGACTGAAAGCGGATGACGTAAGACGTCATCTAGGTAAGACCTCACTTGCCATAGCTAAGGGGCTTTTACGTCATGTCGGAGTATCTAAAGATCTGGCGGAGAGGCTCGCCGAGCTAAAGGACAAGCTTTTCCTCAAAAAATACGTATACATGGTTCCGCCCTTCCCTCATTCCGCGATCACGCTCTCGTCGCTTAAGGCACAGGGGATCAAGGTAGCTGTGGTATCCTCAAACCCCTCTCAGCTCATAAAGGAAGTACTGAGGTTCGCAGGCCTATTGAAATACGTAGACGTGATAGTCGGCCAGGATGAAGTTCGGGAGGGTAAACCATCTCCTGAGCCGATACTCAAGGCCTTATCAAAGCTAGGTGTCAGGAAAGGAGAAGCATTGGTCGTAGGTGACAGTAGATATGATATGATAGCCGCTAAGAGGGCTGGTGTAAGGGCATATGGTGTGCTAACGGGTGTAGATACCGCCAATGAATTACTCAAGGCGGGTGCTCAGAAGGTATTGCCTACGCTTAAGGAGCTATTGGACGACATCGCATGAAAGCATAGTTTCAGTGAGTTTCAACGGAAATACCCCCATGACAGATGATCTCGCTTCCTATATGGTAATCAGTTGAACCTAGGGCTCTATTCTCTTGACATCTAGCCATGCTAATGTTATCGGATTATTCTTACTGGCTATGACATGATGTTCTTCTCCTGGCTCGATGAGGATTATTTCACCTCCCCTGAATGGATATTTCTTCCCATTTACCATCATAATAGCCTCTCCATCTAAGCCTATGAAGATCTCAGGCTGTTCATGCACGTGCTTTTCCCCTTTATGGCTTATCTCTCCTGGCCTATAGACATGAACTCCTCCCCGAACAATCCTATACCCCTCAAGGGAAAGCGAGGGTAAGAGGCTGCTCTCCTTTACCCTCCTCAAGTCGTAAATCGAGAACTTCTTCACTTAAACCTCCCTCGGTCATGTTATGGTGGACTTAAGCTATTATCACTTACTCTCCCTCCTCCATGGATAAACTTTTTATCCTGAGGATGGGACTGATCGGAAGTGGTTACGACGATTAAAAGGTGCCTTCCCATGGAGTCCAGAGAACATGGGGAACAGCTAGTCTTAATTCATGACCCAGATAGATGTATAGGTTACATGACCTATATGATGGCCTACGCTTATAAGCACTATCACACCCTCGATCTCGATAAGGCGTTTAGGTTAATCTTAGAGATGAATGAAGGTTTCTTCGTTGCTTCCTACTGCATTCACTGCGACTATCCAGCGTGTGTTGTTGCGTGCCCCGCAGGGGCTATGCATAAGGATGAGAGAAGTGATTGGGTTCTGAACAATCCTCTTCTCTGTATCGGCTGCACGACATAGGGGGCGTTAGGGGGGACGTATCAGATGAGGCCTTAATGAAAATTAAAGGTAGACTGAGAAGCCTGAAGGAAGCCGTAAAGAAGTTCATAGATATGTTACAGGAGCACAGAATACTTAGGACTAGAATGGAGGACATAGGAGTCCTAAAATAGCTGATACTGGAAGAGCAGGTGTGGCGAGTCTCACTGCAAGAGGAAGTGGTTGGAGGATCGATGTAAGGCATGACAGTCCATGTGAGGTATATGATGAAATCTCCTGGGAGGTGGTTACTGACGATAGTAAGGATATCATAATCACGGACTATGGTTCGCCTTAGGGAAGCATTGGTCTCAATAGGAATATGTGAGCAACGTCTCGAAACCCTACGGCACGTTAAGGATCCAATAAAAGCCGGGCTTTCATCCAGCTAAGTATTGCCCTGTTTTAGATATGTGTAATGTTACTTAGAGGAAGGTGTGATATCCATGATGAAAAGGAAAGCCTTCAGGTATTCCCTGGATATTTTCACCTGCATTATGGTGGGTGTAATGGCTACGATGTAAATGAGGAAGCTCATGCAGAGACTGAAGATTTCTTCAAGGTATCGCTAAGC
>Ga0190363_1002346_pt1 | contig 10844 bp, 12 predicted proteins | sample 48721867_MG_FD_161272 | JGI IMG/M metagenome (GOLD analysis project Ga0190363, IMG submission 161272) | Hydrothermal vent microbial mat bacterial communities from Southern Trench, Guaymas Basin, Mexico - 4872-18-6-7_MG | ecosystem: Environmental > Aquatic > Marine > Hydrothermal vents >...
AAGTTTGCTGCTGTGCATACCTATCCATAATTAAAGCTGTTTTTATGCCTCTCTAAGTTGGATGAGTTTGAAATGGGCCTGATTTTGCCTTAACTCTTGAAATCCAGCTCCTTCCTCTATCATAGACATGTCTACCTCTTTCGCCTTCTGGCTCGTTCGTCTTTTATCATACCTATTATGGTGGCTACGATTACCGCTAGGGCTATGGAGAGTATGAGCAGGTCCAAGAGGAGGCGCTTCCCCTATTTAAATGGGGTTTTGTATGGATTTTAGGGTTTGGTTATTTGCTTAGGATCGCCCTTATCATGAAGTATATTCCAACGGCTACCCCTATGGCGGGTACGATTATGAGGGGATTCACGTCCAACAAGGCTCACACTCTCGTTTTGGCGCTTGGGAGCAGGATAGAGGCTCCCACCAATAGCCGCAGCCGCTTTTCTTGGCTTATAAGGGCCAGGGAGAGGCTGAACAAGAGGAAGATGTAGTAGGGTGTGAAGGTTACAAGCAGCCCTCCGCAAAAAAGCTGAACTGCCGCGAGGAGAAGCCAAACCTTAGAGGTTCTCAGACCCATGGTCGTCATCGCTTTTAGATGCAAACCTAAAATATAAATTTAAGGAGCCTAGCGTAAAGGGCTGGAGGACCTGCTCATGCCTAGGGTTGAGCTTCCTGTCTGTACGGTTTGCGGCAAGCGTAGGAGGCCATGGCTTATCAGCGAATGCACCTTCCATGGGGGACTTGTCTGCGACAGTTGCTGCGATAAGTGTTTTAAGAAGCACGATGATAAGTGTATGAAAGCGCGTGTAGGCCTCATGAGCTGCTTGGGCTTAGGCTGCGAAACGTTCAGGTCGACCAGTATGGGGCCGTTACAATGGTTGACGGTAAAACAGGTCAAAGGCGTATCCGCCTGGTTCAGAGCGCACCCTACCTGCAGGTGTGGATTAACCATCATCCAAGGAAGGATGACCCTGACGCGCCTCTATGGTTCACCTCGAGGCATACGGGGATGACCGTGGGCCGTCTTGAAACCCTGCTCACTACCTTGGCTTATCGGGCTGGCCTTAAAGGGAGAATCTACCCATATGTTTTTAGGCGTAGCCGCCTCACTGAGCTGGCCAAATACCTGACGGAGAGCGAGCTGAAGACTTATGCTGGCTGGACCCAGGGAAGCCGTGTGGCTCAAGTCTACGTCCACCTTTCAGGCAGAGACCTAGACCGTAAAATCCTGAAGATTCACGGGTTGAAGCCTCCAGAGGAGGAACTTATGCCAGCTGGAGAGATGGCTCCTAAACCATGCCTCCGCTGCGGACGTCAAAACCCGGCTGACGCAAAATTCTGCAGCCAATGCGGTCTGCCTCTAACCTACGAGGCGGCATGGGAAGCAGACAAGGTAAGCCAGAAGCTAAGCGAACTACTAAACAGGCCGGAAATCCTGGAAACCCTAGCAAAAACCCTTCGAGAAATCCTAGTTAAAGGTGAAGGGCCCTATGCGACACCACCATGCCGGTGATTCGCATAGAGCCCCGGGCTCTGAACTCAAGATCCTCTTCATTGCCTCGCTCTGGTGGGCTAGAGTCTTCACAGCCCCATTTAGCCTATTTGCGCCGCTTCGGATAAGTTTTTAGCCGTTTCAAGGCTTCAGGTCTTGGAACTACTATTTCCCCTGTTTCCGGTTCGCCTATGGTTTCAGCTAGGCCTTCCAGGTGAAGGCTTACCGTTAAGGCTACTAGTATAGCGTCAACCTCATGGATGGTCAATGTTTCCTTAACTTTGAATTCTAGGTTTAAGCGTTCAAGCGCCTTTAAGACTTCTTGCCAGGGTTTTTCCTTTCCGGGGAGCTTAAGAATTTTTCTTACCGCTCCTGGGAAGCATTCTACGGTTTTGAAGCCTTGGGCTTCCAGCTTCCTTTTGAGTTTAACAGCTCTGAGGGTTAGTTTTCTCATTCCTCCTAGGGTTGGAGGCAGAACTCTTATTCCTCTTCCTATGAGGGTTCTGTCGCAGGGTCTGAGGTTTCCACGGCTTGGAAGGTTTAAGGGGGCATCTACGCCTACTGCTTCCGGCTTGAAGTCTTTTACGGCTTGGAGGATTTCGCGGGTGCTGTGGAGGGTGAAAACTTCGGCTTTAAGGTTTGAGTGGAGAAGACATACTCCTGTGGGGCGTTTTTCAACTCCTGCCAAGTCTATTCCTACCACACGTTTCAAGGCTTTCAAGCCTTAAAGGCTTAAATGACATGGCCTGTTTTAAATAGTTGGAGGGTTTGTTATGGCTTTATCTGTTTCATCAGTTTCAGGATTGTTCCTGCTGGTTATAATTATTTTAATGTTTCTCGGTGCCTCGCTTAAGATTGTTAAGGAGTATGAGAGGGCGGTGATTTTCAGGCTTGGAAGGCTTCTGGGGGCTAAGGGACCCGGCCTCTTCTTCAGGATACCTATGGTGGACGTTTTCAGGAAGGTTGACCTTCGAGTTGTAACCTTCGACGTTCCGAAGCAGCGGATAATCACCAAGGACAACATTACGGTTGACGTGGACGCTGTGGTCTACTACAGGGTTTTCGACCCTGTCAGAGCGGTGGTAAGCGTGGAAAACTATATTTTCGCCACCAATCTGCTGGCTCAGACGACCCTTCGAGACATCATAGGACAGGTTGAACTCGACGACCTTCTAGCGAAAAGAGAGGAATTAGGCAGGAGGCTTACGGAAATAATAGATGCAGCGACAGACCCGTGGGGGATAAAGGTTACAAGCGTGTCCATTAAGGATGTTTCGCTTCCGGAGACCATGCAGAGGGCTATAGCTAAGCAGGCTGAAGCTGAAAGAGAGCGGCGTTCAAGGATTATTATGGCCGAAGGAGAATATCAGGCTGCAGCCAAAATGGCTGAGGCTGCTAAAATGTACGAGAAGAATCCTGTGGCGGTAAGGCTTAGGGAGCTTCAAACCTTAACGGAGATTGCCAGGGAGAGAAACCTTGTTGTGGTTACACCTTCAGCGACGGGCTCAGACCTGGCGACCATTCTAGGCTTGGTCAAACAGCAAACCAGCCCACGGGAAAGGTGAAACTCCCTGTGCCTTTGAAGGCGTCAAGCAGCCTTTTCCTGCTCCTAATTTTTCTTTTACTTCTGGGTGCTTCGGCTTCAGCTTTCGGCGGGGCTGCCAGCCAGCCTGAAGATGGGAAGGTTCTGACCGTCAGGCTTGAGGGGACCATAACGGCTATGTCCCATGAGCTTGTGGCTGAAGCTTTGGCTTATGCTGAGGGGAAAGGTGAAACCGTTGTCCTGCTGATCGACACGCCTGGAGGCATGATGGATGCAACCTTTAAGATTGTAGATTTAATTGAGCGTTCAAGCGTTCCGGTGATAGGCTACGTGCATCCTCCTGGAGGGAAGGCTTGGTCTGCTGGAACATATATTCTCATGGCAACCCATGTGGCGGCCATGTCTCCTCACACCATCATAGGCTCCTGCCAGCCGGTATCCTTCGACCCTCTTGGCGGAGGCTCGAAACCTGTAGAGGACAGCAAGGTGGTGAACGCCATGGAGAAGTATCTGGTTGAAAGAGCTAAAGCCCACGGTAGAAACGAGGAGGCTGCCAGACGCTTCATAACTGAAAACCTTAACCTGGACGCTGATGAAGCCTTGGAGGCTGGAGTGATAGAGGTTAAGGCTGAAAGCCTGAGCGAGCTCTTGGAGAAAACCGATGGAATGCAGGTTGAGGTGGGAGGCGGAGCTTTAACGCTTAAAACGGCAGGAGCCCAGGTGGAAGAGTGGAATCCCAGCTTTAGGGTTAAGATTTTAGGCTTTATCTCGGAGCCTATGGTGGCCTACCTGCTGCTTATCGTAGGGCTTTACGGGCTTATCTTCGGCTTGGCTTCGCCTGGGGTTGGAGGAGAAATTCTGGGAGCCTTCCTCCTGATTCTGGGCCTCATAGGTTTGGGGGTTACAGGCGCTAACCTTGGAGCTATAATCCTGATGATTGTAGGGCTTGTTCTACTTCTTGCAGAGCTTTTAACCCCGGGCTTCGGGATTATGGGGGGCACAGGCTTCGCCTGCGTTTTCATAGGGAGCTTTCTGCTTTTCCCTGGAGGCTGGACTGTGGAGTCTGAATGGCTTAACATGCTTTACACGGTGTTGATGGTGGTTCCGCTGGCTGTGGGAGGCTTCTTTGTTTTTGCAGCCTTCAAGGTGGTGGAGGCGAGGCGTCGTAAGCCCTTCCAGGCTGGAGTGGTGGGCGAGGAAGCTGAGGTTGAAGGTGAAATCGCTCCTGGGAAAGATGGCTTCGTGAGGTTTAAAGGCGAGCTTTGGAAGGCCAGAAGCAAAGTTAAGGTTGCTGGTGGAAGCAGGGTTAAAATCGTTGGGAAGGAGGGTCCTGTGCTGATAGTTGAACCCGTAGAGGAGAAAAGGGGAGATTAAATGTAGAAGGGTGCCTTGTCCGCTCCTCTTCTCTCCGGGGCAACCCTTGGATAGGCTTCTGCCTGGATGCGTTTTATGGCTTCGATTTTAGCTTTAAGCTCTTCTATCTCCTTTTCCAGCCTTTCGAAGTTTAGCTCTAAGCCTATGAGCTTGGTGAGGGTTTTAAGTACGCCTCTAGCGGCTTCCATGTCGGGGTATTCGCCTCTTGTGGCTCCTAGAAGCCCTATGGATGGAAGGGCTCTCTGGTTTCCAAGCCCTAAAATCACTCCGCAGGCGCCTGTTATGGCTCCGCTGCGGGTTACCTGAACCCCAAGCTCCTTCAAGGTTTCCTCCAGAGAGTAGGCGTTGAAGACTCCGTAGACTTTTCCTATCTCCTTTTCCAGAACGGTTTGAAATCCTCCCAACGCTATAACCATGTCGCAGCCGTATTTCTGGGCTAGGTCCAAGATTCTGCTTACGATTTCATACTGGCCGTGGACGGTTGGCTGAACTTCACCTGTCATAAGGATAGCATGCTTCCTAGACTGGTTCAAATCGTAGAGTTCTATTCTTGGAAGATAGTAGGTTCCGTCCTCCCTAATCTGAACTCCAGTGTTCCCGTCTGGGAGCACCAGGTAGCTTGAATATATTTCGGCGAAGGGCTTCAGCTTGAACTCGTCTATCAGGTAGCTTACAGCAAGCTTTCCAACGAAGCCTAAACCTGGAAGCCCCTGGATTAGAGCTGGCCTGTCAAGTTTAGGCTCTCTGATAATGTTTATTTTAATCCATGCAGGCATGTTTTCATCCTCCATAAACATTGAAGCTTTTAGGGCAAAGCTTCCTGGCACGCTCGCAGATCCTTTTAGCCTCCTCAAGCCCGTCTTCTGACAGGCATTTCTCAGCGACCTGTGAGCACAGCTTGGATTCTCCGTGGCATGGGGCGTAGACGTTCCTAGCACATAGAGTTGAAATGAAACGGCACAGTTCAGAAGCTTTCTTAGGGCTTCCACTATAAAGGTTTTCCCTTGCCTGCTGACATAAAAGAAGAGCCAGCCTGCAATAGTATGAGCCCAGAAGCTGCTCTACCATGCTTGCCATAGCTAAGCCTTCCCTTAAGTATGGGGTATAGCTACCCCTTAATAAGAACTCCGTTTCAAAGAGATAACAGTCAGCTTGCTGATAAGCTCTATTCGCACTGATTATGCATAGTAGAATGACCCTATAAATTTGGCTTCAAACGGCTTAAAGCCATGGGGAAAACCTGGCAAGCCTAATCCCAGAAAAATAGGTTAAGAGTTAGATTAGGTGAGGTTTTCAGGTTCTACCAGGATTAACTCCGACATCTTTTTTTCTAAGTTTTCACAAGAACCACCAAGGCCAAAGCCAAGTTGCAGGCCATCCTGGCAAAGGCCACCAGTAAGCCATCGGAGGCATCGGAGGAATCCATGGGTACATATATGGCATATAGGGATACGCATACGGCGTATATTGCGTGTAGTAGGAGTAGAACGGATAAGTTGGAGGTGTGTAGAGCATGGTTTTGGGCGTGAACATCGGGCAGGCTTGGTCTTCAGCTTTAACTCGAGCTCCAGTAGCTAGGCATGTTCCATCTGAATAGTATAGGCATTCCCCATGTTTGGGTTGAAGGAGACTCATGGCCCATCATTATGTGAAAATGCACAAAAAATATTTTAGCGTTACGCCTATCAGAGTTCAACTGTTTTTCCAGCTCCGCATTTCTGGGTGGTGTTTGGGTATAATTCCATAATTCTCTGCTTGTATTGGGTGCAGTGACAGGGTAAGATTAGCGAGACTTCTCTAAGCGCTTCAAACTTGTTAAATCCGTGGAATCCGCCAACAACCGCGTAGACTCTTCCATATCGGCTTGCCACTTCCAGAATATTTTCCAGTCCAGGATGCGAGCATCCTGTCACGGCAACTAAGCCTCTACTTGTAGTTACAATTAGGGATTGCTCCTTAATACCCCAGCCTCCCAGTGTACCAGTCGTCATGAAGCCTAGAAGAAACTCTTTGGGTCTTGAAGAAAAACCAACCCTGTAAGTATTAATTTCAGGATTTACGCTAAGCAGACTTTCTAAGCCTCCAACATGGTCCCAATGGTTATGAGACAACATGACACTGCCAATCTTCCTAGGGTCAATTCCAAGCTTACCCATGTTATGAAGCAGGATATCTCCATTAGCACCTGTGTCAAAAAGCAGACGTATTTCTTCCTTCTCCACTAGACAGGAAAAACCCCAGTCAGATGTTAAATTAGACTGAAGAGAATGGTTGTCGTACACTACAGTTAGCCTCACCACCAATCTTCTACCCCCTAAAGAAAAATAACTCATCTAAAAGGATATTTAAAAGCCTAAAGGAGGAATAGTTAAGATAGTCTAAGCTGGAATCCTCTCCTTCTCCACGTAAGCCTTTTGGACACCATGAGCATTTCTCTTAAAGCCTTCTCTGGATCTAACCAGAGGAGGGCTAGGCGACTCATGCTTACTTCGAGGACACCATCCTTGAAAGGCAAATATAGAGAGGTCATAAGGACTTTTATAAGATCGTATGTGGGCGGGATGATCAGCTTAAAGAGTTTTCTATGCTTTATCCTCATTCTGAGCTTTTGGAGACCTAGAAGAGGCTCCTAAGAGAGCTGCTGGCATTTTTCTCGTGTTTCCGTTTCCTCTAATGCTATTCTTATCCAGTATTTCATCTGATTTCAATTATTCTTCCTACCCCGTACTCAATAAAATCTTCTTTATATTCCTTTCTGAAAGCTTCTCTTACTAAATCGCCTGTACAATGAGATGGAGCAACCTTTTCTACTCCCAATTTTCTAAATTCCTTAACGCAGGATATAGGAGGGTGGTGAAACCCTCCTAAAACTAAGTATACCTTATCTTTTTTCGTCAATTCTTTAGCTTTCTTTACAATATTCACAATTCCAGGATGAGCGCATCCCGTAATAACGACTAATCCCTTTCTTGAATCGATAATCAAGGATTGCTCTTCTGGAGGCCCATAAAGCTCTCCGGTTGTGTAAACAAAATCAGAAATTTTCCTTGGAGTTGAAATCTCTACAAATTTAGCTCCTTTTTGGATTATCATATTTTTAATAGAATTTGGGAAAGAACTTGGAATAAAGACGGTGACATTGCCGTTTTTTTCCAAAAAGCCTTCCAACCCGCCTATATGATCGCCATGAATATGGGAAATAACTATTTTCTTAATTGAAGCAGGATTGATACCTAACTTTCCTATATTGAAAAGCAAAATTTCTGAGCTTCCTCCGGTATCAAACAATATTAGGTCCCGAGAAGTTTTTATTACAGTGGCAAATCCCCATGCAGTTTTCAGTTCTGTGTCTACCTGGTAGTTGTCATAGACGGAAATTAAAGTTATTACCGGTTTTTCTGATTCAATAGAAATTTCTGGTGGGGTAGTTGTTGGAGTGGCGCTTGGTGTAGACATAACTCCTATGGTTTGAGTTACAGTTACTGTGGTGGTTGTAGTTTCTACTACAGTTTCTGTCGGCCCTAGAATTGTCACCGTTTTTGAAGGAAGAACAGCCGAACCAGCGAAGAAGCCTCCTACCCCGGTGACTGCTCCACAAACGATGGCTGTAACAACATATTTCATGAAGTCACGTCTATTAACCTTTCCTCCAGACAAAAATAATACCTCAGCCTACCTCTCCAAGCCTTTTCATACCATGGTGAAAATATAAAGTTTGCTTTAAGAACACCCCACAGTCTTTAAGTTTTTGATAATTCTCTTAATAGATGTTCCGCTATTTTTCAATTGGTTTAAAGTGTGAAGGCCAAAGCATTCATAGGTTTCTGGGAAGTATTGGTCTGTGAGAGCATTACCCGCTCGTGAACCATTACTTCCTCGTCCAAGCCGGATGATTCTTCGCAAGACACTATCACTATGACGTCATTAGATGGCCTTATTTTTATTTTGGGGTTGGGCTGTGTTAGCCGTTGGGAAGCGTTTGGAGGGTTGAGGAGGCTGCCAGCGGAGGGGTTTTAGTCTTGGATGGGCTTCCAGATCCGTATCCGGAGGGGGTTGGAGGTTTAGAGGCCGCCTTGTGGGAATGGATTTCACACCTGGTTGATGGCTTTCACTAGGCCCCTATCCAGTGTAATGCCTATCTGGCCTTAGTTTTGTGGGAAATCCTGCCCAAAAACTATTACACCGTACTAGACCGTAATAGCGAAATTCACGTTTCCGGATTGGAGGATGGCTTAGCATGCCACCCCCACGGCTTCAAACCCCTCGCAGCGGGTCATGGCCAGGATGCCAATATAGGCTTCAAACATAGGAGGCAGCTCCAATCCCAGCCCACCCAAACACGAAAACCACCACACCACGCCATAATTAGCCTCTTAAGTTGACACTGCCGAGGAAGGTAAAGATAAAAATGGGAGAAGTGTAAGAGTGTGTTGGTGCTGATTGGAGGGAAAGGCTGGAGGCTGCAGTAATGACCTATGTTCCCTTTATAGCTTCCCCGCCTGAGGTTGTCAGGCGAATGCTTGAGATGGCTAAGGTTGGAAGTGGAGACATAATCTATGACTTAGGCTCTGGGGACGGTCGGATTCTAATTACAGCCGTGGAAGAGTTTGGAGTTCAGAAGGCGGTAGGTGTAGAAGCCCGGGAAGACCTAGCGAAAACCTCTCAGGAGGAGGTTAGAAAGAGGGGATTAGAGGGAAAGATAACGATAATCCACGATGACATGCACAGAGTTCCCATAGGGGAAGCCGACGTGGTAACCCTCTTCCTCACAACCTCAGCCAATGAGAGGCTTAAGCCCAAGCTTGAACGTGAACTCAAAGACGGAGTGCGAGTGGTCTCCCACGACTACGAGATTTTAGGGTGGAAACCGGAGAAAATCGAAAGCCTAGGCCAGCACACCATATACCTCTACGTTAAAGGCAGAAAAACAGGTTAACCCTCCTACGGGATTCTAGGTTACCACTTGGCAGTAGCTTACTACGGTAAAGGATGAATGCTTGAAATAAATGTAAAAGGGGAGAAGGGTTTACGGGGCCTGCTGAACGGTTATGGTGAAGGTGTAGGTTTGGTCTGCCTGTGCTGAAAAGGTGTAGCTGTTCTGGCTGCGCATGTTTACCACGTTGCCGTCTGCAGTTAAGGATACCGCGTACTGGGATGGTATGCGTGAAACCTCGCCTGGGTTCCAGCTTATGGTGACGTTTCCTGAAACACCTTTCACTTCTACCTTCAGCGTCCATGTGCGCGGATACTGAGCTTGCAGGTAGCTGGTTGAAAGCTTCTGGTAGTTAGCTGGGTTGCCTGAATGGTAAAGGTAGGCGGAGATTCCCTGCTGTGGTGCAGAAGGCTCAACCTCGTCCAGCCCTTGGTCGAAGCCTTCATTGTTGGCTGCGTTTTCGCTTACGCCGAACTTGGCGACATCGCTGTATCCTGGTATGGTGAAGTTCAAGGTTACAAGCCAGGTCTTGGTTAAGGTTATGTTCTTGGTAGGTATGTCTCCTGTAACGCTTACGTTGCTTTCACTGTACGCTACGAAGTCGGAGCCCGGTGGAGGTGTAGCCCACAGCAGGTAGTTGGTTCCGGCGGGGACTCTGAGGCTGTAGTTGCCTTGGGCGTCAGATGGGTTAATCGTGGAATAGCCGAATCCTTGGGTGGGTGAGAACGTTACATGGACGCCTGCAATAGGATTGTTGCTGGTGTCTTTAACGGTGCCGCTGACCGTGTAGCCTGTGCTCAACTCCACATTCTTCTGGGTTGGATCGTTCGACACGTCTACTCCTTCCTCATACTGAAAGGCGTAGCTTGTGTTGGCTGGAGGTGAAGCGTAGAGGGTGTAGTTGCTGTTAGGCGGAACCACGAAGCTGTATTCGCCGTTCGCATCTGTCAGCTTGCTGGAGTATGTGGGGCCGCCGCTGGTTGAAACGCTTATTCTAGCGCCTGCAATAGCCTGATGGGTGGTTTTATCCGTCACAGTTCCGTAGAGGAGAACTCCTGAGGCCAGTGTAACATCCTTATCGGGAATGTCGCTCTGCAGGTTTAAGCCGGTTTCACTGTATGATACAAGCCTTAAAATCTGCGGAGGCTCAGCGAAGAACGTGTAGTTGTTGTCAGGTGGAGCTGTTACACTGTAATGCCCGTTTACGTCTGTCGGGTTACCGTAGAAGCTCCCCGTGTCAGGGTCAAACAGGCCTACGAACACTCCTGAAACAGGGTCACCGTTAGAGTCGGTGACATCACCGCTAACCGTGTATCCTGCTGACAGGGTAACATCCTTATTAACATCACCGGTCACCTGGAAGTTGTCCTCAAAGTAGGAAGCAAGCCCTTGGCCGGGCGGCGGATCTACGTGGAACTCGTAGGTTCCACCTGGAACAGTCATACTATAAGCTCCATTGGAGCCTGTGGGCGGTCCTCCATAGCCTACTTGGTTTGCGGGGTCCCAAA
>Ga0190363_1002348_pt1 | contig 10840 bp, 10 predicted proteins | sample 48721867_MG_FD_161272 | JGI IMG/M metagenome (GOLD analysis project Ga0190363, IMG submission 161272) | Hydrothermal vent microbial mat bacterial communities from Southern Trench, Guaymas Basin, Mexico - 4872-18-6-7_MG | ecosystem: Environmental > Aquatic > Marine > Hydrothermal vents >...
AGGGGCGTGAAAAGAGCCTGAAACCAGGCAGTTACAGACGTGTGCGGCCCGAAAGGGCTTGAACCTCCCCGAAGGAGGCCGCGGCGACGCGGTAGTACGAGGGGAGGGGACCAGGGTCGCACGCTCCGTCTTGAAACACGGGCCGGGGAGTTCACCCGCGTGGCGAGCTTAAGGGTGTAAAGCCCGGAGGCGTAGGGAAACCGAAGGCGCGCAGCCGGCCTCTGGCCGGTGAGGCGCTGGGTCCGATAAGGGCCCGGAGTCACGCGGGTGAGGCTAGAAGCCGGGTGATCTAGCCCTGGGCAGGGTGAAGTCAGGCGAAAGCCTGATGGAGGCCCGAAAGGGTGCTGACGTGCAGCTCGCTCCCCTGACCTGGGGCTAGGGGTAAAAGGCCAATCTAACCCGGGGATAGCTAGTTCCCTCCGAAGTATGCCGCAGCATAGCCCCGGGGGAGGCGGCCGGCGGGGTAGAGCACCGATTGGGGGGTAAGGGGCCGAGGAGGCCTCGCCTCCCTATCGAACTCCGAATCCGCCGGCGCCGTAGAACCCGGGAGATGGGGCGCACGGGTTAAGCCCGTGCCCCGAGAGGGGAACAACCCTGACTGGGGTTAAGGCCCCTAAGTGCTGGCTAAGTGACAAACGGAAGGGCGTCCTAAGCCTAAGACAGCGGGGAGGTAGGCTTAGAAGCAGCCATCCTTTAAAGAGTGCGTAACAGCTCACCCGCCGAGGCTTAGGGCCCCGAAGATGGACGGGTCTAAGCCAGCCGCCGATACCCCAGGGCTGCCCCGGAGAGGGGCAGTTCGGTAGGAGGGCGTCCCGATTGGGCAGAAGCAGGGCCGTGAGGTCCTGTGGACCGATCGGGATTGCAGATCCCGGCGGTAGTAACAGCGTAGTCGGGTGAGAATCCCGACCGCCGGAAGGGCAAGGGTTTCCCGGCGATGCGTCGTCAGCCGGGAGTTAGCCGGTCCTAAGGCCAGCGTTAACATAGCTGGCCGAAAGGGAAACGGGTTAATATTCCCGTGCTGCGGGGGTACGTGCGGCGACGCTAGGCCCCGGGCGTGACGCTTCGGGGTAGGCCGAGCAGGGCTGTCGCCCTGTTTAACTGCTGAAGCCTGGGGAGAACCGTAATGGTGAGAACCAGGCGAAGGCAGGAATAGCCTCCCGCCTTAGGGGGGTTCGGCCGAACCCTGGAGCCCTTGAAAAGCGCCCGGGGAAGGATCCCCCGCAACCGTACCCAGAACCGACACAGGTGCCCTGGGTGAGAAGCCTAAGGCGTGTCGGGGTACTCCAGGCGAGGGAACTCGGCAAACTGGCCCCGTACCCTAGGTAGAAGGGGTGCCTGCTGCGTTGGCCACGAGGCTGGCGCGGCAGGTCGCAGTGACAGGGGGGTCCCGGCTGTTTAATAAAAACATAGGTAGCCGCAAGCCCGAAAGGGTGTGTACGGCTGCTGAATCCTGTCCAGTGGCGGTACCTGAAACCCGGGTCCAACCGGGCTAAGGGCCGCTAAACGACGGGAGTAACTCTGACTCTCTTAAGGTAGCCAAATGCCTTGTCGGGTAAGTTCCGACGTGCATGAATGGATCCACGAGGGCCCCGCTGTCCCCGCCTGGAGCCCGGTGAACCCACCTGCTGGCCGAACAGTCCAGCGACCCCCAGCGGGAAGAGAAGACCCCGTGGAGCTTTACTGCAGCCTGTCGTTGGGATGCGGCCGTGCCTGCATAGCGTAGGTGGGAGCCTTTGAACACGCCTCTCCGGGGGCGTGGGAGGCGCCAATGGAACACCACCCAGGTGCGGCTGCGTCCCTAACCGAGGCCTGGCAGCCCGGGACAGCGGCAGGTGGGCAGTTTGGCTGGGGCGGCACCCCCTTGATAAGGAATCGAGGGGGCCCAAAGGTCGGCTCAGGCGGGACGGAAACCCGCCGTAGAGGGCAAGGCCAAAAGCCGGCCTGACCGGAACCTGCACAATGAGGGTTCCGGAGGCGAAAGCCCGGCCTAGCGAGCTACCGTGCCCCTATTAATGAGGGCCGGTAGTGACAGAAAAGTTACCCCGGGGGTAACAGGCTCGTCGCGGGCGAGAGTTCACATCGACCCCGCGGCTCGGTACCTCGATGTCGGCTCTCCCCAACCTGGCCTCGCATAAGGGGCCAAGGGTGAGGCTGCTCGCCTATTAAAGGGGAACGTGAGCTGGGTTTAGACCGTCGTGAGACAGGTCGGGTTCTATCTGCTGGGGGTGCTGGCCGTCTGAGGGGAAAGTGTCTCTAGTACGAGAGGAACGAGACGCTGGGGCCTCTGGTCTACCGGTTGTCCGACAGGGCAAAGCCGGGCAGCCACGCCCCCGCGGATAAGGGCTGAAAGCATCTAAGCCCGAAGCCGCTCCCGAAACGAGACGGCCGCTCCCACGCCCGGCGCCCAGCGACCGGGGTGGGACGAGGGCTCCCGTAGAAGACGGGTTTGATGGGGTCGGGGTGTAAGCGCCGAGGCCTTCGGGCCGAGGCGTTCAGCCCGCGGCTCCCAACCGCCCGAGATGTCAGCGCTCAATCCGGGTTCCACAGGAGAAATCGGAGGCCTATGCACGGCCTAAGCATCATCGATTTTTATGGGAAGAGGCTGACAACCTGGAAGAGCTCCACATCTATTAGGCCATAGTCCGTTATCCGGAGTTTAGGTATGACCGGCAGGGCTAGGAAGGAGAGCTTCATGAAGGGGCTTCTAAGCTCGCAGCCCAGCTTCTCAGCCTCCCTATGTAGATGCTCAACCCTCTCAGCCACCTCCTCCGCCTTCAGCGTCGACATGAGGCCTGCGACGGGAAGCGGCAGCTCGGCCTTCACCTCGCCCTTCTCCACGACGATGAGGCCGCCGTTCATCTCCCTTAGCCTATTGGCCGCTGTACAGATGTCCCTGTCGTCGACGCCTACTGCTATGAGGTTGTGGGAGTCGTGGGCCACGGTGGAGGCGATGGCTCCGGATTTCAGGCCGAAGCCCTTCACGAAGCCCCTGCCTATGCGTCCACTCCACCTATGACGCTCGAAGACGCAGACCTTCAATACATCATTCTCCACATCGGGTTTCACTACGCCCCCCTCAACGCTGAGGGTGTAGGTCAGGCTCTCGGTGTATATCTGATCCTCAATCACCCCGATGACCCTAACCTCAACCTCATCGCCTTCATGACGTATCTCGATTCGGTCAGGTGTGGCTGGGGGCATATTCATCGTCCTCCGCCTCGCCACCTCGGGTAGATCACCCCTAATCCCCGCGAGGTAGCGGCCCTCCCTGGCGGCGATCTCGCCGTCTAGGATGACGAGGCGGGCCTCGAAATCCCTGAGGTTGTTCACGACGACGAGGTCTGCCGACTTGCCTGGGGAGATTGCGCCTAGGTGTCTGAGGCCGAAATACTCGGCGGGATTTAGGGTGGCCATCCTCACCGCCTCTATGGGGTCTACACCCTCCTCCACGGCCCTCCTGAGACATCTATCCATGTGGCCGTCGGAGAGTATGTCATCCGCATGTATGTCATCTGAGACAAGCATCAGGCGTCTATAACCCCTCCTGGCGAGGGGTGCGAGAGCCTTGAGGTTTTTTGAGGCTGACCCCTCTCGGATCATGATCCACATACCCTGAGAGAGCTTCTCATAGGCCTCCTCAAGGGAGATGCACTCGTGATCCGACCCTATGCCGGTTGAGAGGTAGGCTGATAGCTCCGCGCCTCTCAGTCCTGGAGCGTGGCCGTCGATGACGGCGTCCCTAAAGGCCTTGAGCTTCGAGATGACAGCCTCATCGAGGCTGAGGACTCCTGGATAGTTCATCATCTCCCCGAGGCCGATGACTTCGGGGAGCCTCCTCAACTCCTGGAGCTCCTCGACGCCGAGCTCTGCACCCGAGGTTTCGAGATGGGTGGCGGGGACGCAGGAGGGAACCATCACATAGACCTTCAGCGGAGTCCTCCCGGCGTCCTCCACCATGAATCTGACGCCTTCGACGCCGAGGACATTAGCTATCTCGTGGGGGTCGATGACTATGCATCCAGTCCCCCTTGGGATGACGGCCTCGGCGAAGCGGCTGGGGATGAGGAGGGAGCTCTCTACGTGGAGGTGGCCGTCGATGTAGGCGGGGAGGATGACGCCCTCAACCTCCAGCGTCTCCCTCGCCTTTAGGGGTTTGGAGCCGACGTAGGCGATTCGACCATTCTTAGCTGCGATGTAGGCCTCCTGAAGCTCACCTATGTAGACGTTGAGGAGCTCCCCGTGTAGCTGTAGGTCTGCTGGGACTTTACCCAGGGCGACCTCTATGAGCGACTCCATCGACATCGATTAGGGGTATGCCCAAGGGGCATTTAGGGTTTAGGAGGCTCGCAATCCATTTTAGAGGCTTTAGGGAAGTGTGAATGATCGTGATGGCTGAGACCCGATTCATCGCTCCAAGCTGGGATGACATCGAGAATATGGTCTCCAGGATCGCTGAGGAGGTTATGCGGAGAGGCTTTAGACCCGACCTCATCCTCGGCGTCTCCAGGGGAGGCATAATACCGGCGCTCCTCCTCTCAGATAGGTTGGAAGCACCCGTCGACATCATAGGTGTAAGATTCTACAAGGGGGTGGGAGACGTAGAGGAGAGGCCTCACATCATCCAAGACACCTCCCAGAAACTGGAGGGTAAGCGGATTCTCATCGTCGACGACGTCTCAGACACCGGCCACACCCTGAAACTGGTTAAGGGATACGTGGAGGAGCGGGGAGCTGAGGAAGTGATGGTCTGCACGCTCCACTATAAGCCCTGGGCGGTCTATAGGCCGGATTACTACGTGGAGGAGACCGAGGCCTGGATCATCTATCCCTGGGAGGTGGTGGAGACGCTGGAGTATCTCTCCACGAAGCTGAGGGAGAGGGGATTAACCCACAGAGAGATTCTGGAGGAGATGAGGAGGAGGGGGATACCAGAGGAGATATTGGAGATGCTCAAGGAGATGAAGGCTCCCTAACCCAGGGAGACGAGGAGGAAGATGGGGATATGGGAATCCAGGTAGGGTAAGGTTATTAGTTGAAAGGGCCATAGGATGTGGAGGGATTGTCTATGCCCCATCCCTACATTCCAAACAGCGTCGCTGAGATTAAGGAGAAGATGATGGAGGAGATGGGGATAAAATCCATCGACGACCTCTACGCCGACATACCGGCTGAGGTGAGATTTGAAAGAGAGTTGAATGTTCCAGGGCCTTACCCAGAGCAGGAGGTGAGGAGGAGAGTTGAAGCCCTATTGGGGCGAAACCAACGATTTCGATGCCCCCCCTTCCTCGGCGGAGGAGTCTGGCCGCACTACGTCCCAGCGGTCGTCGACGAGATCGTCAGCCGAGCGGAGTTCCTCACCAGCTACACCCCATATCAACCCGAGATAACGCAGGGGATGCTGCAAACTCTCTTCGAGTATCAAAGCCTCATCTGCGAGCTGACCGGAATGGAGGTAGCTAACTCATCGATGTATGACTGGGCCACAGCCCTGGGAGAGGCGGCCAGGATGGCTGGAAGACTGACGAGGCGAGACGCCATCCTCGTCCCCTACCTCATGAGTCCTAATAGATTGGCGGTTCTAAGAGCCTACACCGAACCTGTTGGGATGAGGGTTATCCAAGTCGATTATGACGAGGCGACGGGACTCATAGACCTGGAGGATCTGAAGGAGAAGACCAACAGCGAGACCGCCGCCGTCTACATCGAGAATCCCTCCTACCTCGGCTTCGTTGAGGAGGAGGTGGAGGCCATAGCGGAGGTGGCGCATGACGCCGGGAGCCTCTTCATAGTCGGCGTGGATCCCATCTCCCTCGGCCTACTGAGACCCCCTGGAGATTATGGGGCTGACATCGTCATCGGGGAGGGACAGCCCCTAGGGAACCATATGAATTATGGGGGGCCGCTGCTCGGAATCTTCGCCTGTCGAGGAGAACCTAAGATGATTAGGCAGATGCCTGGCCGCATCATAGGAATGACAACCACTGTCGACGGCTCTAAGAGGGGTTTCGTCATGACGCTTCAGACCCGTGAACAGCATATCAGGAGGGAGAGGGCGACGTCGAATATCTGCACAAATCAGGCTCTCTGCGCCGTCGCGGCAGCCGTCTACCTATCACTCCTCGGCCCAAATGGTCTCAGGGAGCTCGCCGAGCTGATAACCAGCAGGGCGCACTATGCCATGAGGAGGATCGGTGAACTCCCCGGCGTGAGGGCGCCGATCTTCAGCAGCTATCACTTCAAGGAGTTCACCGTCTCCTTCGAGGATAGGACCGTGGGGGAGGTTCACAGGGAACTATTATCTCGGGGGATACATGGGGGAAAGAGCCTGGTGGAGGAGTTTCCAGAGCTGGGGGAGACAGCCCTCTACTGCGTGACGGAGCTCCACACCAAGGAGGATATAGACCTACTGGTTTCAGCGCTGGAGGAGGTGCTGGGATGAGGAGGTTTAGGCAGGCGGATTGGGATGAACCCCTAATATTCGAGCTGAGCCGCCCAGGTCGAGTTGGCTTTACGCCGCCGAAGGCTGAGCCGGAGGTGAGCGACGCCGCCGGCGACATAGAGGAGCTGGTTCCACAGAATATGCTGCGCAGAGAACCGCCGAAGCTACCTGAAGTCTCGGAGATCATGGTGCTGAGGCATTACATCCATCTGTCGCAGATGAATTACGGCGTAAACTCGGGGAGATTCTACCCGCTTGGGAGCTGCACCATGAAGTATAACCCAGTCATCAACGAGGTCTTAGCCTCAAACCCTGGATTGACGGAGCTCCATCCAGAGCAGGATGAGTCGACGGTTCAGGGAGTTCTGGAGATGATGTATTGGTTGAAGAGGTGGCTCCTGGAGATCACAGGCATGGATGATGGAACCCTTCAGCCGGCGGCGGGCGCCCATGGAGAGTTCCTCGGCTGCCTATTGATCAGGGCGTATCACGAGGATAGGGGCGAGATAGATGAGAGGAGGGAGATCATCGTCCCCGACTCGGCTCATGGAACCAATCCGGCGAGCGCCATGATGGCCGGCTTCAAGGTGGTGGAGATACCCTCAAGGGAGGATGGCTGCGTCGACCTTGAGGCTCTGAGAAGCGTTGTGGGGGAGCATACAGCGGGGATGATGCTGACGAACCCCAACACCCTGGGAATCTTTGAGAGCGACATAGTTGAGATCGCCGAGATCGTCCATGAGGCCGGTGGATTGATGTATTACGACGGGGCGAACCTCAACGCCATCCTCGGCAGATGTAGACCTGGAGACATGGGCTTCGACATCGTCCACCTCAACCTCCATAAGACCTTCTCGACGCCCCACGGCGGGGGAGGGCCAGGCTCAGGCCCCATCCTCGTTAAGGAATTCCTATCGGACTTCCTCCCCGTCCCGACGGTGGAGAGGGGGGAGGAGGGATACTACCTCAGCTATGATAGACCCAAAACCATCGGGAAGATTCACGGCTACTATGGAAACATCAACCCCATGCTGAAGGCCTACGCCTATATCCTATCCATGGGCCCCGAGGGCCTGAGGGAGGCGGCTGAGGTATCGGTGCTGAACGCCAACTATATAGCGAGGAAGCTGATGAAGGTGAGGGGAATAACGCTGCCCAGAGCGCCTGAGAGGCCTAGGAAGCATGAGGCCGTCCTAAGCGCCTCGGAGATGGAGAGGGAGACGGGTGTGAGGACGCTGAACATCGCTAAGGCCCTCTTGGATAGGGGGCTACACGCACCTACCATCTACTTCCCCCTCATCGTCCCAGAGGCCCTGATGATCGAGCCTACGGAGAGCGAGCCTCTAGAGGCCTTAGACGCCTTCATCGAGGCGGTCAGAGAGATATCGGAGATCGCCTACTCGAAGCCTGAGGAGGTGTTGTCAGCTCCTAGGAACACATCGGTGACCAGGCTTGACGAGGCTAAGGCAGCTCATCCCAAGACCCTCTGCCTCAGTTGGAGGATGTATAAGGAGCGATTGAGAGGAGGATAGACGATGCCGCCCCTCCTATCGGCCCTGGGCATCGAGTTTCTCAAGGAGCCTCCAGCCTCAACCCTCTTTATTCTCCTCCTATCAGCCGCCGTAAACCTCGCCGTCGGCATCGCCAACAGGATGGTTATAGATCTCGACGAGTATCGCCGATGGATGATAGAATCAAGCAGGCTGAGGAGGGAGATGATAGATGCCGTTAGGAGGGGTGATCAGCGGAAGGTGGCGAGGCTTCAGAAGCGTCAGCAGAGGATGATGGCTGAGCAGTCTAAGATGACGATGGAGAGGATGAAGCTAACCCTATTCTTCTTCATCCCCCTCATCCTCATCTGGAATCTCCTCATCAAATTCTTCGGCAGGACGCCTATCGCCTACATGCCCTTCAAAGCCCCATGGGTAGGGGAGAACCTCAACATAACTGTCTGGTATATCCTCTGCTCCCTCGCAACCAATGTCGTCATCTCCAGAGCCTTGGGATTAACCTTCGAGATAGATGCGGGGGAGGAGGTTGCCCAGCAGAAGAAGACGTAAGGGATTGGTCATCACCGTCAGCGGCCTCCACGGAAGCGGAACCTCAACCCAGGCCAGAAGACTGGCTGAAGCCCTAGGCCTCAGATATGTCTCAGCAGGCCTCCTCTTCAGACGGATCGCCGAGGAGAGGGGGCTAACCATCGAGGAGCTCTCGAAGCTGGCGGAGGAAGACCCCGAGCTGGATAGGATGATAGATGAGAGGACGAAGGAGGAGGCGAGGAGGGGGGACGTCGTCATCGATGCCGCCCTAGCCGGATGGATGGCGGAGGATGCAGACCTAAAGATATTCCTCACGGCGCCCCTGGAGGAGCGTGTGAGACGTATAGCACGGAGGGAGGGGCTATCCCTGGAGGAGGCGAGGAGGGAGACCTTGAGGAGAGAACAGAGCGAGAGGGAGAGATTCAAGAGGTATTATGGCATAGACGTCAACGACCTCTCCATCTATGACGTAGTGCTGAATACAGCCCTCTTCAAACCGGATGCGACGGCGAGGATACTGAGGAAGATCATCCAGGAACTCCAGGGGGAGAGAAAACATTGATCTTACAATGACTGTAAGATCAACAATTAGGGCTGAACCATAAAAGATATGGAGAGCTTTTTTGATCTATCCGAGACAGCTCCCATGGAGGTGTAAGGGGATGCCGCTGATCGAGGTTGGCAGGATCTGCGTGAAGACGAGGGGGAGGGAGGCTGGGAGGCGCTGCGTCATCGTCGACATCATCGACAGAAACTTCGTCCTCATCACGGGGCCGAGGGATGTGACCGGCGTCAGGAGGCGGAGGGCGAACATCGATCATCTCAAGCCGCTTGATGAGAAGATAGACATCAGGCCTGGAGCCTCAGACGAGGAGGTTAAGGCAGCCTTGGGGCTGAAAACGGAGGGTCAGCCCTCCCAGGATTCTAAGAGCTGAGTCTCAACCTCAGCTCCCTCCAAGAGTCTTGAAAGAAGCCGTATGAGGAGCTGATCCTCGGAGTAGATGGCCTCCACCAGGCGTCCACGATGACCCGAAGCCTCAACTCCAGCTAGGAGAAGCCTCCCCCCATCGGAGATGAGTAGTAGAATGGAGACGTCGAGAGGCATCCTCCTCACCTCGAAGAGATAGGAAAGCTCCCGAGCTAGATGATTCATCTCGGGATGGAGGGGGGAGAATATCTTAACCTCCACACCCCGCTCATAAAGCTCATCCAGCTCCCTATGGGCATCATTGAATAGAAGCGAGAGCGATAGACCTCCAGCGAGGATCAGGAGACTATACCTCGAATGTCGCAGGAGCTCCCTAAATCTCAGCATTATCTCATCCCCACCATCTATATACCAAAACTCTCCTCGAAGGGGATGATGGAGCTCCCTAGAGGCCTGATAGATACCCATCAACATGGTTAGAAGAGTGGAGAAATCCTCAACTCTTCTCCTGGCCACGCTGAGCAGCGCTCCAAAGGCCTCATTGGGCGGGGTGGGAGCGAAGAGGCTGGGATTCCCAGGCATCTCCCTGATCAGGCCCATCTCGATCAGCCTTCTCAGAGCCGTATAGATCTTGGTTCTCGGCACCCCCGTGAGAGCGCTGATCCTCCTAGCTCCGGAGCAGCCGAGGCCTAGGAGGCAGAGATATATCTTGGCCTCATACTCGGAGAGACCGGCATACTCAGCCAGCTTAGGCCAGAGGGTTAGGGCCTCTACAAGGGCTGATTCACCCATAGGCGTCGAGGCTCTTCCTATCGGAGAACCTCCCCATCCGAGGCCCATCGCATTTAAGGTCGATTTCAACACTTTTCCAATTTTCTCAGGATATTATCGGTCATCTCGATATCAGAAAATATGTTAAGGGGTTAACCGCGGAGAATCGGCTTCTAATTTTAGGGAAATTCATCTCTTTGAGGAGGGGTGAGGCCATATTATTGGATTTTTAAGCATTAAGAAACTCAATATTATATGGCTTGGAGGCGCTGAGGGAGAGACTTAGGGTTCTGGGGAAGAGATACTCGATGGAGATAATAGCCCTCCTCTCCGAGGGGTCAAGATACATCTCCCAGCTCTCAGAGGAGTTGGGGGTTCCCTATGCGACGATTCAAAACAGGGTGGTTGAGCTGGAGAGAGCTGGCCTAGTGGAGGTGATAGACGCCGTCGACGAAGCATCTAGGAGGGCTGTGAGACTTGTGAGGGCTGTGAACTTCAGATTGGAGATCTCGCCTAGGGTGCTGAGGGAGCTATGGATGGGAGAAGCCGAGGCGAGAATCCCCCGTCGAATAAGGATATCCACATATCCCAGAGAGGGTGAGAAAGGGAGAACACTGGGAACACTGAGGAGGGGGAGTTAGCGATAATAGGTGTTTCGGGGAG
>Ga0190363_1002349_pt1 | contig 10834 bp, 9 predicted proteins | sample 48721867_MG_FD_161272 | JGI IMG/M metagenome (GOLD analysis project Ga0190363, IMG submission 161272) | Hydrothermal vent microbial mat bacterial communities from Southern Trench, Guaymas Basin, Mexico - 4872-18-6-7_MG | ecosystem: Environmental > Aquatic > Marine > Hydrothermal vents > Microbial...
ATGGGGCATTTTATGATGTAAAACAGCAACAATTGTTGCCATTCGAGCAATTTTATCATTGGTTTTAGTGAGCAATCCCCTTAATTGCTCATAATTTCTTTTATATCTTCTTTCAAGCAAACTTTTTTCCACTTTCTTCCTCCTCATTCTTGATTTGTAATCAATACTACGACTTTTTAGAAAATTATCGTGGATATTAGTTAAACGATTGTTATCCAATCAACTTTTGCTCTTTTCCAGTCCTGAATAATAATATTCCTTTCGAGAAAAAATTTTCTTATTTCCTGAATACTGAAATTCAGTATGTCCTCCATTACCGGAATAAGGAATGCTAAAGCATCGTCACTTATCACTGATCTTTTTGCAATATGACCGAGATAATTTGATTTAGAAGCAGCAATTGGATACCCGTCAAGTGTGCGAAGATGAAGCATTACATTTATATCTGATACACCATCTCCCACATATAGAATTCTATCATAAGGTATTTTTTCCTTTTCATGAAGAATATCTATTGTTCTTACCTTACCATGCCCAGCATTTACATTTTTTATTCCCCGTACAAATCCTTTTTCATCAAAATAGAATTCTGTTCCAAAAATACAGCTTTCATCCACCATTCCTTCCAGAGCAGATACAATCATTTCTCTTGGTGCAGCTGAATTAATATAGAATTTAAATCTGGCGTTTCCAATTCCTTCTTTAAGAATATTTACTAATTCCCTGATATGATTCTTTAGACTTATTTTTTTACCCACTTTTATAAAATCTTCTTTCTTTAATTTTCCTTTATAATCGGGGTCATATTCAATTAAATAGGAAAGTTCTGCTCCTTGCTGAACAAAGGATTTATTTGCTATTGATTTTACTTTTTTCTCAAAATCCTCTCTTGAAATTCCTATTAATTCACTTAACAGGAATCCGCCGTCATCCAAACTTAATGTTTTATCGAAATCTGATACAAAAAGATATTTTGTTTTTTCCATTTATATTTATTATATCTTAAATATAAAGAGAAAGAAATTTCACTATTTCTGTGACTGCTCGATATACCGGAGGAGAAATTTCAGATGAGAAATATAAAGAGGCAGGCTGAATTGCTAATAAATGGAATTTTTTGATTTGCGGAGATAAAAGGTCAATAACTCTTGTATGAGTGCTTATTAGATTTGGTTCTGATAGATCCAGAGTGAAAAATCCTATTTCTCCGGGTGAAGATGCAAAATCACATGCGTCAATAAAAATTATTGTTTTCTCGTTAGGAATTAAATTTGCTATTTTATCAAATTCCTCTTCCAGGAAAATTTTTTTGTAACCGAGATTTTTTAATTTTTTTGCAATAATTATTCCAGCGCCATCATCACCACGATTTAGATTTCCAAGCCCAATAAACACAGGGGAATCATTATTTTTGAAGAGGTTGGATAATTCCTTTTTCCATTCTTTATTTTTTACTTCTTTTATTTCTACCAGATGGGCTGAACAGGAAATACAGGGGTCATATGCCCTTGCTATTGTTTCAAGCATGTAAGCAGGGTCACTATTATACTCGGGAGTTAGATTTTCAACTGCTAATCTAAAGTATTTTTCAATATCTCTTAAATTCTGAGCAGTTGGAGTTATTATGTCACATTCGGCTATCAGTCCATTTTCAATGCGATAATGGTGGTAAAGGATTCCACGAGGTGCTTCAACAGCTCCTGTTGCTTCTCCATTTAATTGGACAGGTTTTTTAATTTTCGGGTCTTTTAATCCAATGATTTCATCGATCAGAACCGGTATTTTTTCCAGACAATAAACAATTTCAATTGCTTGGGATATTACATTGAATAGAGGATTTTTCTTCCATCTTGAATTGTAGTATTTTCTAAAGCATTTTCCAGCTTCATTTTCCAATCTTTCTCCGAGAAGATTCATTCTTGCTAAAGCTCCTACACTGAATGACTTTCCATTATAGGATGAATGTTTTGCGAATGAATAGGGAATTGTTTTTTCATTTGTAAGATTTTTATAATCCTCTATACTCCTTTCTTCTCCTGTGGAAATAAGCACTGTATCGCCTACAAATCCAAACTCATTGTTTCCCGGATTTAAAGCCATAAAAATGGTTTCCTGTTCATAAAAAGAAGGGAAAGAGAAAGAACCCAAAAATTCAACTATTTTTATAGCACGGGGAAGAAGATTTTCTGCCTGTTCTTTTATTGATAGCAATTCTTTTTCTGAAGGATATTTTCCAAAACCGCCAAGCACGGGATTTTCTCCGTGAATTATTCTTCCACTTATACATTTCATTACAGAATTTCCAAATTTCTTAATTTTTAAACCTATTTCAATCTCTTCTTTATATTTGTTCAGCATTGTTATTGCTGAGGAACTTTTTACAAGGTCAGGGAGGGAAAGAAAGAAGACATGAAGACTATGACTTTCGATTATTTCTCCAAGATGCATTAAAGTTCGAGTTAATTTAGTTTTAAGAGGAACTTTTATATTTAAAGCTCTTTCAAGCGCTCTAATCGAGGCATATCTGTGCGAAAGAGTGCATATAGCACATATACGGGAGACTAAACTGATATTTTCCTCTGGAGTTTTTCCAATTGTTAGCGTTTCTATTAATCTCGGTCCTTCAAAAATTTTAAAATTAACATTTTTTATTTTTCCATTTTCAATTTCAACAAGAATTCCGCCGTGCCCTTCAACTCTTGCAAGAGATTTAACTTCTATTTTCATTTTCTTTTCAAATTTTTAAAATATTCGATAATTTTTTTACCACCAAAATTCCTGAATTTTCTTACTATCTCCTCGGGACTAAACCCTTTTTCTAATAGCAAATAATACTCAGATGTTAAATTTGCCTCTTCGTATGGTCCCCAGCACCCCACACATGGAAGGTTATAACTTGGGCATACAGCTCCGCAGCCTCCCGCAGTCAAGGGACCGAGACATAATATATCTTTAAGGAGTAAACATTCATTTTCTTTCCATTTGCATTCAGTACATACAGGAAATCTATATAATTCAGGAGGATTACCGTTTATTATTCGAGAAAATGCTTTTAAAAATTGATTTTTTTCAATTGGACATCCTGGGATGTAATAATCAACCTTTACAAAATTATCAATAGGTTGAGATTCAAAAGCAGTTGTAAGAGAAATTTCTGTCTTTCCATATACTTTTTTAAATCGATTTTCCCATCCACCTAATCCTAATTTCATAGACTGAATTCCTCCGTAACAAGAACAGATTCCTATTGCCACAACAATTTTCGTTCTGGAAGCAATTTCTTTAAGTTTTTCTTTCTGTTCCTGTGTAGTAATTGAACCTTCAATGAGAGCAATATCCAGATTTTCTTCTTCATTAATTCTTTGAGCCATTAAAAAGGATTTGATTTCAACTGAAGAGAAAAAATCTAATAATTCATCTTCAGAGTGGAGAATTGTTAACTGGTCCCCTGCACAGCCTGTAAAACCATAAATCCCTACTTTTAATTTATGTTTTTTCATTAAATCAATTCCCTCATGTGAAGCACATCCCAATAAGTAAAAACGGGTCCATCAATACAGGTGTAAATATAATCGATAGCACAATGACCACATTTTCCAATACCGCATTTCATTCTTCTCTCAAGAGTCATAAGAATTTGATGTTTTGGAATCCTGAATTTTAATATTTCTTCGATTGCAAATTTATACATAACAGGTGGTCCGCATATTACTGCAAAGGTTTTTTCAGGGTTTATATCCTTTACATATTTGAATAAGGAAGTGACCAGGCCAGTATAGCATTGCCATTTTCCTGTATCATCTTTATCTACAGTAAGCAGGCAATTTAAATCGTCTCTCTCTCGAAGACTTAGAAATTCATCCCGGAATATCATTTCAGAGGGTTTTTTGGCACCATAAAGAAAATAAATCTTTCCAAAAAGGTCTCTATTATCAAGAGCATATAAAAGCAATGAGCGAAGAGGAGCAGCTCCAAGTCCTCCAACTACTATAATCAAGTCATTTCCAATCATCTTATTTATAGGAAAACCATTTCCATATGGCCCTCTCACTCCAATCAAAGAATTTTCCTTTAATTTGAAAAGAGCTTCTGTAACACTTCCAACTTTTCTTATACAGAATTCAAGAAGACCTGGTCGAGAAGGAGTAGAAGAAATAGAGAAAGGAGCCTCCCCGGTTCCTATAACAGAAAGCATCATAAACTGTCCAGGAAGATAATTTAAGGATAGAGCTTTTTCCATATCAAGAGGTCTTACTTGGAAGAATTTAACATCCTCCGTTAAATTATATTTTCTCACAATTCTCATTAATTCAGGATAATATGGATTATATTCTGTATATTGAATCTTCTTCACTTTTCCTCCTTTAAAGCTCTTCTTTTCCAGAACGCCTCAACAGGCTCTCCTCTTAAAGCCTGTGCAACAGTTTTTACATTAATATCAACAGGACAGGTATCAATGCATCTTCCACAACCAACACAGCTGTATTTTCCATAAGCTGAGATATATGCCTGAAGTTTATGTGTGTACCACAATTTTAGACGGTCTGCTTTTTTTTCTCGGAAATTATGACCTCCTGCAACTTCGGAATATTCCTTGAACATACATGAATCCCAGAATCTGCTTCTTTGCCCTTCCTCTTTACCGATGTAAAAATAATCAGAGACATTGTAGCAATTGCATGTTGGACATACCATTGTGCAGGAGCCACAAGCCAAACAGCTCGATGCAATATCTTCCCATAAATGGTCATAATATTTTAATTCCATAATATCTGGAAGAGCAGTGAAATCAATCTGAAGCTTGAATTGACTGTCTCTCCAGTTTTTCCATTTAATAAATTTTTCTATATCCTTTTGTTGAATTTTCTCCTCAAATATTTCAGGTTTTAATCTGATTAAATCGTCCCCTTTACTTGAACCTATCCAGACTAAGTAATAGTCGTCAAGATCAGTTAAAAAAAGATCAAAACCTTCTTCGACAACATGGGTTCTGGTTGATTGACAGAAACATTTATCATCAGGAATACAGGAATGACCAATAATAATTGTTTTATCTCTTCTGATTAAATAATAAGGGTCAGGATATTCATGTGTAAATAATTTATCAAGAATTAATATTCCATGTATATCACATGGGTGAATTCCCAGAATTATTCTGGTTTTAATATCACTGAATTCTTCAAAATATCCGTGAGAAGTGAATCTGAACATGCTGAAATTAGGAGGATGGAAAAATTTCTTTGGGGGTAAAATTGTTCGAGGTGTTGATAGATTTAATTCCAATGCATTGTCTACTTTATTAAAAACATATTTATCGTTTTTTTTAATAGGTGCCCAGATTTCTCCCTCTTTTTTTAATGTTTCTACGAATTCAGGGAAATTTTTTTTAGTTAATTTGATAACTTTCATAATCTTAACTTTATAAATGAATTACTATCAAGCATACCAGAGAGTAATTTCTATGTCAATTTAAAAATATATCTGTAATTGGGCTAAAAATCTTGTCTGTTTTTCTGTTTTTACTGGATTTTCAAAAATAAAGTAGGAAGAATTAAATTGAAATTTCAGGAGATGTTTTAAAATGAAATAATTTATTCCTGCTGTTAATTCATGTTTTAAATCCTTATTTTTTTGTGTGCTTGGATTTAGGAAAGAATATCTAAATGCGAATTCAAATTTTTTGAAAATTAAATATCCTGCTTGAATTCTAAATCCCAAAGCCTGAACACTTTCAATGTTTATATTTTCAGGATTTATATTTCTAAAATGGAAATCTCCCTCAAAGGAAAATCCTTTATACTTAATAGCAATATCTGTGGTTATTTGAAATACATTGCTTTTACCACCAGAAGCTTCCATAACCATGGAAGCAAGATGCTTGCGGTCATCTAAGTTTTCCCTCAATGGGTCGAAACGGGGAAAATATATTATTCCAATACCAAATGCTAATATTCTTCTCTCCGGAAATTCCAGCGAAGATTGGGAATAGGAAAATTTTCCATTAGGAGTTAACATTAATCTTCCAGCATATAGGAAGCTATTATCAAGGTTTTCACTATTTTTTCCAGAGCCATTAAAAATTCCAATACTATATTCTATTCTGTCAGAGATATTTCCATTCAAAGAAAATCCTATATCACGCCCTGCCCTGAATTCTTCATTGGTTAAAGAACGGTCAATTAATTGAAGATAAGCTGGTGAAGTTAAATATTCCCTGTCAAAAGGGACTTTGAACTGTCCAATTTTTGGGTGAATTTCTTTTAAGAAGGTAAAATCAATAAATAAGTCTCTAACCGCAATCTGGGACTTTTCTAATTGGAGTTGAATTTTATAATTAAGCCATGAGTAAAATGCATTTCCACTTAGATAAAGTCGGGCTCTTTTAATTTGGAAACTTCTTTGAGAAGGTTTTACATTATTATAATATATATTATAAAATGCTGAAAACTGAAGACAATTTTTTAATTTCATGGAAAATTTACCGTCACCAGTTTTAATGTAAAAACCATTTTTGTAACCGGTTTTTATTTCGGTTGAATGAACATTAAACGATATTAAATAAATAATAGTTGATATGCCAAGAAAAATTCTGAGGATTCTCATTCTTTTTCCCTCCTAAAAGCATAAAGATATTAAAACTTATCAATTTTTAGCAAAGTTAGCAATACTTATATAATGAAATAAAAAATTTACTTTGGAATAAAGTTTGTATAATATTTTGGGAGGGAGGAGAAAACATGATCAAGTCATTGAGATTAAAAAGGGTAAGGGAAGTTTTATGTTTTTTTATTTTATTTTTATTTCTCAATCTCCTGACTATTCAAGCCACTGAAAATTTTCTCAATACTTTAGATTCTTATATTGAAAAAGTTCGTAAAGAATGGAAAGTTCCGGGTTTGGCTGTAGCTTTAGTCAAAGATGGAAAGATGATTTTTGCAAAAGGTTATGGTGTTCGCAAATTAGGGGAACCTGTTCCTGTAAGTCCAGAAACACTTTTTGGAATTGCTTCTAATACAAAAGCATTTACTACAGCTGCACTCGCAATCCTTGTTGATGAAGGAAAGATTAAGTGGGATGATCCAGTTATTAAATATTTGCCAGATTTTTGTATGTTTGATCCTTATGTAACACGGGAAATTACCATTCGGGATTTGGTGACACATCGTAGCGGTCTTGGATTAGGAGCAGGAGACCTACTTTACTGGCCTCAATCCACATATTCACGGAAGGAAATAATATATCGAGTGCGTTTTATCAAGCCATATTTTGGTTTTAGAAGCAAATTCGCTTATTGCAATATTCTTTACATTGTAGCTGGAGAAATTATACCTGCTGTGACAGGAAAGACCTGGTCTGAATTCATAAAAGAGCGAATTTTTAAACCCGTTGGTATGACTTCCAGTACCACAAGCATCAAGGAGTTTCGTCCGGGCAGGAATATTGCTTCTCCTCATACAAGATTTAATGGACAGATTAAACCAGTGAATTATGAGAATTTGGACAATGTTGGTCCTGCAGGTGCTATTAATTCAAATGTCCTTGATATGTCAAAATGGATTATTGTTCACCTTAACTCAGGGCTTATTCGAAATTCACCAAAAGGTGAAATACGCCTATTTAGTGTCAATGCATCAAAGGAGATGTGGTCTCCTCAGACAATTATTCCAATTAGAGATTATCCACCTGAGCTTGCTAAAATCAAACCGAATTTTTTTGCATATGGTTTGGGATGGATGTTAAGAGACTATTATGGACATAAAATAGTCTATCACACTGGCTCTATTAAAGGTATGGTATCCAGAGTTACACTTGTTCCTGATTTGAAACTGGGTATAGTTGTGCTCACGAATCAGGAGTCAAGACAGGCTTATGAAGCTATTACTTATTATATACTGGATCATTATCTTGGTATCCCTCCCACTGACTGGATAACTGCATTTAAAAAAGCAGAGCAGAGGACTGAAGAAAGAGTTGCAAAGATTATGAAAAATTTGGCTCTTAAAAGAGCCAAAAACACAAAGCCTTCCCTTGATATTTCAAAATATGCTGGGCGCTATATTGACCGATGGTATGGGGAAATGGTAATTGAGAAGATAAACGATAAACTTGTGATGCGTTTTCTCCATACACCTGCATTAGTAGGAGATTTAGAGCACTGGCACTATGATACCTTTATTGTGCGATGGAGAGACCGCAGTCTCAATGCTGATGCTTTTGTAACCTTTATGCTCAATTATAAAGGGGAAATTGAACAGATGAAAATGGTGCCTGTTTCACCACTCACTGATTTCAGTTTTGATTTTCAAGACCTTCTTTTTAAACCTGTAAAATTAAAAAATAAATTTAAAGAGGTTAAAAAATGAAATTTATTGAAGATCCAAGAATAAAAGTAAGTAGAAAAAGTTTTATCATAGCCTGGGTATTTTACTTGATTTATGTTGGTGTGATTATGTTTCTTTCCTATAAATTGGGAATAAAGCCTTTTGTCTGGGGACTTCCACGCTGGGTTGCAATAGGGAATATTTTAATACCATTTGCATTTGTTGTCATACTGATATTTGTTGTGGAGAAATTTATACCTGATATTCCACTTACTGATGATAATAAAGAAAACGGAGAAATAGAAAGATGAATGCAGCTACTATTTCTTTTCTGGTTTATACAATTATATTGGTTATTATTGGAATATTGTCCTACCGCATAGTGGAAAAAGTCCCAATCAGAAAATATGAAGAGGAGTTTTACGCAGCAGGAAGAGGACTTGGTGGCATCATAGTTGCTTTGATTATTGCTGGAGGCTTAGCGAGCGCAGGAACCTTTATTGCAGGACCTGGAATGTGTTATGCATATGGTTATTCATGGGTGCTCCTCAATAATTTTCAGATTTTCATGAACCTTTTATTATTAGCTCCTATAGGCATAATTATAGGAATTGTTGCTCGGAGAATTAATGCTGTGACATATCTCGATATTTTTAGAGCTCGATATCAGAGTAAGACTATTATCATACTTTTAGCTTTTCTTGTAACAATATTCTTATTGCCGTATATGGCGACTCAATTTGTAGGTGCCTCCAGGGTAATATCACAGATGACAGGGATGGGTTATATAACTTCACTTGCTCTTGGTTCCATTGTTGTATTGATTTACTGTGTATTGGGAGGAATGAGAGGAACTTCCCTTGCTACCTTTGTGCAAGGTATTGTGATTACTGTTGGATGTATATTGTTGTTTGCAGGAACTGTTAAATATGCGGGTGGATTTTCCCAATCTACTAAAGAACTTGCTCTTCAAAATATAAATTTTCTATCTCCTACAATGGGAGGAGAATTTCCTCCTTCCTTTGCTTTTTCAATCGCGTGTTTAACGGGTTTATTTGTTGTTGGAATGCCTCATGCAATGCTGGGTGCTCTTTCTTATAAAAATACAAGAGCACTTAAAAGGGGAATCTGGATGGGAGGTATTCTGGTTTGCATCTGGACACTTCTTTTATGCATGTCAGGAGTTATCGGTCGTTCTATTAAACCTGATCTTGCCATTCCTGATGAAATAGCTCCATGGTTGGCAATGCATGTAATTCCCTCAGCTCTTGGAGGAATTGTACTGGCAGGAATTGTTGCTGGAATTCAGACAACTGTGGCTGCTATGGCAATTATTATTACTTCAAGTATTGCAAAGAATTTCCTTAAAGAAATCAAGCCTGATATTACTTCTGAAAAAGTAAAAGTGGTGTCAAGATGGACAATGGGAGCTTGTTTTGTAATAGCAATAAGCTTGGCTCTTCTTCAACCACCATTGATCCAATGGATTATTTTCTTTTCAATTGGAGGGTTAGAAGCAGCAACCTTTGGACCAATTCTTTTAGGAATGCTCTGGAAAAGAGGAAATAAGTGGGGGGCACTTACATCTATATGCTGGGGTATTACTTTGTATGGAATTCTTAATACAATAGCTCCAAAAAAATGGTTGCTTGGAACTCATCCTTCATTGATTTCTGTGTTAACAGCAGTGCTTGTTTATATAATAGTTAGTCTTATAACTTCCCCTCCAGCAGACGATATTATGCATACATTTTGGGGTTCTAAATCTTTAAATAATTTTTAAAAAAACTTTAAAAAGGAGAAATATAAGATGGGAAAATTAAAAATTACAAGCATTGAAATTTATAAGGCAGACATAGAACTTAAAGAACCATTTAAAATTGCCATTATGGAAATAGTTAGTGCAAATAGTATTTTCGTAAAAATCAATACAAATGAAGGTATTTATGGTATTGGGGAGGCTAATCCTACCTGGAGAATTACGGGTGAGACTCAATTAACAAATTTTGAAATTGCTATTGATCTTGCCAGATTATTAATAAATAAAGATCCTTTAAATATTGAAGAGCGTATAAAAGAAATGAGTAATTTTTTGGTTCATAATACAACTATACGAAGCGCATTTGATATGGCGCTATATGATTTATTGGGTAAAGTAGCCGGGCTCCCACTATATGCTGTTTTAGGAGGTGGAAAACGTTCTCTATTTACAGATTACACAATAGGCATAAGCACACCGGATTCCATGGCTGAGAAAGCTGTCTATTATAAAAATCAGGGTTTAAAAGCTATAAAGGTAAAGCTTGGAACAACAAAGGAGCAGGATATTGAAATAATTAAGAGGATAAGGCTTGCTATAGGTGATGAATTACCTATTCGAATTGATGCTAATCAGGGGTGGGATTATAAAACAGCTACACATGTTTTAAAAGCACTTGAGCCCATGGGGATCGAATATTGCGAACAGCCGGTAGCATACTGGGATTATGAAAATATGAGACGAGTGAGAGCTA
>Ga0190363_1002350_pt1 | contig 10833 bp, 10 predicted proteins | sample 48721867_MG_FD_161272 | JGI IMG/M metagenome (GOLD analysis project Ga0190363, IMG submission 161272) | Hydrothermal vent microbial mat bacterial communities from Southern Trench, Guaymas Basin, Mexico - 4872-18-6-7_MG | ecosystem: Environmental > Aquatic > Marine > Hydrothermal vents >...
AAAAATGAAACTACCAGATAAACTCGGAAGATTTGATAGATACGGGGGGAAATTCGCCCCGGAGGTGTTGATGCCTGCACTTGAAGAGCTGGAAACGGGATTTGAAAAGTACAGAAAAGATCCAGAATTCCAGAGAGAATTGGACTACTACCTGAGGGAATTTGCCGGAAGACCGACTCCCTTATACTATGCCAAAAATCTGACAGAGAAGATCCATGGAGCTAAGATCTATCTGAAGAGAGAGGACCTGGTTCACGGTGGTGCTCATAAACTCAATAATACCCTTGGACAGGCCCTATTAGCTAAGAAGATGGGTAAGCAAAGGATAATTGCGGAGACTGGTGCAGGACAGCACGGTGTTGCTACTGCTATTGCAGCAGCAGCACTCGGAATCAGGTGTGAGGTTTATATGGGTACCGAGGATATAGAGAGGCAGAAGCTGAATGTCTTCAGAATGGAGTTGATGAACACTAAGGTAATCCCAGTTAAATCTGGTTCCAAAACATTAAAAGACGCGATAAATGAGGCGATGAGGGACTGGTTGACCAATGTAGAAACTACCTATTATTTAATAGGCAGTATTGTGGGTCCACATCCATATCCGATGATGGTTCGAGAGTTCCAGCGCGTGATAGGAAAAGAGACAAAGGAACAGATTCTTGAAAAGGAATCCTCTTTACCAGATGCGGTTGTTGCATGCGTTGGCGGGGGGAGTAATGCAATAGGAACATTCTATGAATTTTTGGAGGATAAGGTTGAATTAATTGGCGTGGAAGCGGGGGGTAAGGGAATTAAGACGGGGGAGCATGGTGCCTCCCTATCTGCCGGAACCGATGGCGTTTTACACGGGGCCTATTCAAAATTATTGCAGGATAGATATGGGCAGATAAGGACATCATATTCGATTGCAGCTGGTCTAGACTATCCGGGGGTTGGACCGGAGCTGAGTTATCTAGTAAAAAAGGGAAGGGTTAAGGTAACATCCGTAACCGATAAGGAAACGTTGGATGCATTTAAACTTCTGAGTCAAACAGAGGGAATCGTTCCCGCACTTGAGTCTGCACATGCAATCCATCATGCGGTAAAAATGGCTGAAAGGATGGAAAAGGACCAGATAATAGTTGTTAATCTCTCCGGTAGAGGTGATAAGGATGTGTTTGTCGTTGCTGAAGCACTTGGGGTGGAGCTATGATGAACATACTCAATATCCAGTGAACTAAAGGATAGCGTTAAGGGAACTCGTAATCAAGAAGAAGATCAGCTACGTAACGAGAAGTTCTTTTATAACAGAAACGGAGCCAAGAGGAACATCGTGATGTTCGTTATCCCGTGCGACAGGGTTATCCCAGTAAGGCTTCTGGTTTTCTGGAATACATAACCGTAAAAGAGACCGACTCCGAACACAAAGAGAAGGTCGGGGGGGGATTGCCAGCCGATGTGCATTGAGGCGAATAGAACGCTTGTGAAGATCAATCCATAGAGCTTTCCCGTTAATTTTTCTGCATGGGTCTGTATCAGACCCCTGAAGATGAGCTCCTCCGAAAAGCCGGTGAATATCATCAGTATTGCGGCCGGAATTAGAAGGGTTTCCGGTGTAAGAGACGCTATTAAGGGGGATGGTCTCAGGAGTGAGTAATCTATAAACCCCAGAAAAAAACCCGTTATCGCGATCGGAAACTGAATTTTCCAGTTACCAAGCCTTAAACCGATAAATCTCTTTGTTAACATCTGCGATTTTATCAGGAGAATTGCAATAACAAAGAGGGGGGTGTTTATCACCACGAACCAGTATATCTGTTCCAAGGGGGCTACCGGCATCGATGTACTCAGCATCCTTATCAAGGGGGCGAGGGTAAGGCACTTCATTAAATTTGAGAAATCATATTCCCTGCGTATCGATGAATCCTTAAATCTTTCTCGAGGACGGAACCATGGGAGCGCTGTTACTCTAAAATTTTGCCCTCTGAGCCCGAGCAGGGTTGATCTCAGTAGATCTCTCTCGGAAAGGGCCCCTTCAAGGGTTGTCTTCTGCTTTATAGATAGGGTAGATGATGCAATCAGGGATAAAAGAAGGATGGCATAGATCCATAGGCCAAGAATAACGGAGTGATAGGTAATTACCAATTCTGCACCCGTCACCACCAACAGATAGATTATGATGATAATTACCTTGTTATCCATCTTATGAGATCCCGCACCCGGACCGATGCATTTATATACTTCCTTTACATAATGATTATTAAATCAAGAATTAGATGAATTTATATAGTCAAATATTAAAGTATTTATATAATAAAAACTAAATATTTGATTATATAACAAGGGGTTGAACATGATAACCACGGTAACCACAACCACGACCACAACAATTGTTACGGGTTCCCAGATCTTTGTTAGTGGAATGATAGCTGTCGTTACCCTGATAATCCTCCTCGCGTTAAGAGAGATTCTTGGCGCCGAGGCAGAGAAAAGCCCCGTTCTTTCATCATTTGTCAGCACATCCGGTATCGTTTGCGTTCCCCTGCTGTTTGCATTCATTGCCATCGTCGTGTACAGGGTTTTATTGGTCATATAGGTGGGATCATGGAATCAAGTAAAAAATTACTGGTATTAGGATTTGCATTAATCGGTTTAGTAGTCCTCCCGTGTACCTGTTCTGCCACGATGACCGTTTCCATAGATACGGATAAGAATAGTTATTATCTCGGGGAGAATGTAAACTTTACCGCCGAGGTGGTTATTGTTAATGAAAGAGGGGGGTGCTGTGATTTAGATAGATCTTCATTGACGATAAAGGACGGAGATTCACAGGTTTGCGAGCTAGCACCTAAGGAAGGAAACTATGTCGAATATGGCAACTGCAGCCTTGTAATGAAAGTAAATGAAACGCACCCCCATGATTGTGCCTCATATGGGGGGAATAATACGATAACATATGAGTGGATATACTGGGAAATTCCCTCGGATTGGAGCCCGGGGGATTACACTGCAACGATAACCGCTACCGCATGCGGTATCTCAAAGTGGAACTCCACAGTCTTCACGGTAGCAACCACAACAACAACATCAACGACGACCACAACGACCATAAGATACAGGTCAAGAGGCGGTGGTGGTGGCGGACCGGTCTATGTTGCCAGGATCAAGCCGAGTTGCTTTGATGGGATAAAGAACTGCCACGATGGAGGTTGTGAAGAAGATATTGACTGCGGGGGTCCCTGTGGGGCATGTCCTTCTTGTTCGGATGGGATTCAGAATCAGGGAGAGACAGGGGTTGACTGCGGGGGTCCCTGTCCTCCCTGCAGGGTCACGACGACAACAGTCGGAACAGAGGTTACTACAACAACTACAACTACAACTACAACAACTACCACTTCTATTACAACAACTACGATTGTTCACGCAGCACTGACAACGACTACAATACCTCCATCGCCGGGCATTCCTCTGGGCATAACGGAGGGGGCAATTATTCTAACGGCTATAGTACTTATAACGATTGCCTTCATGATACAGACGGGAAGGATATAGGGATCAGGAGATCCGAACCTCATAGATGTAGTCCTTTCCCAGGTGATATATCTCTTCCAGAAAATCGCATTTGATCTTGAATTTCACCAGGACGTAATCTACCTGGTATTTTTCAAGGACCTTTTTTCTTCCCTCACAACCGGACATGAGAAACCTTCTTGTATCCAGTAGATTCGGGGCGGTGCTCCTCCCGTGAGGGGTTACAGCAACAACATAATTTCTGCTTATCGGGTATATTGCATCAGAGATTCTTGGTCTTGCGAGGACGATATTATAGCTTCCTCTATTCTCTCCAAGCCATTTAATAGCCTTATAGTCGTCATCATCGATCATCCTGTAGATCTTATCCTTGTAAAGGTAGTAATCGGAGAATACACCGAGAAAAACGAAAAGGAGCAGGGCTAAAGTGATTACAGTTGAGATCAATTTCGAATTCCTGAAGATATTCTTGATGAAATGGATTAGTACATAGAGCCCAGTCCCGGAGAGGGGAGCGAGGCACAGTAAGGCACAGTATAGGACCCTTTCATAAAAGAGCAGTATGGTAAAGCCGTGCAATTGATACAGAGCCATTATTGCGAGCGCTACCAGTGTCCCGGAGAGCAGGATTACTCCTCTCTTCTTTATAAGGACATATAGAATGCCAATAGATGCCAGAGAAATCCCCATAAAGCCATAGATATCCAGCAGATAGAACGGTTTATAGAGTTCATCGACCATTATCATCCGACCGAAGATCATGAATTCTGTTACGAAGTATTTTAATGTCTCAATCGGGGAATCTTTCCATAGGAATTTCAGGAAATAGATAAGGGAGAGGAGGGGAACCAGGAAGAGGGTGAGAATTCCCGCAGCCCGTTGAACCGGGAATTTTAATAGCAGATTAATTTCCTTTCTGAAGGATTCGCGTCTTGATACGAGATATAGAATTATAACTGCAAGTGAGTAGAGAACGATGAGGATGAGATACAGGGTTATCGACATGTATGCAAAGCTGGCAATTGATGGATGGATTAAAGCCAAAGCTAACAGGGTAATGGTTGCAGAGAACAAAAGCGGGAGGCTGCCCTCTCTAAGACCCTTGCTCATGGAGTAGAATATCAGATAGAGGAGGGGGAAACTCATGGTAAGGGGAACGAAGAACCACGGTCCAAGGATAAAGATATTGCTCTTCAGGCCGGCAAAGAAGAGCATTGAGAAAACCCCTGCAAGAAATTTATCCGTAACCTCGTAGATGAAGACAAAGAGGATAAAGGCAGAGATACATCCGAATATCCCAGGAAAAAATTTATAGAAGAGAACCGGGTCTCTGTTAGTTAACAGAAAAGATTCAGCCAAGAATACGTGAAAGCCGATCTCCAGGTCATATCGGGGTGGCTTATCCCTGTAGTATGGGATAGTCAATCTAATGGACCTGTCCTCAACTATCTGGACCCCATCCGCTATATGCTGCCATTCATCCGTATGGAATGGGTAGCTGTAGTCCCAGTGTATCCTATAGATCAGATTGAAGGTAAGTATCAGAATCAGGAGGATGATAAATACAGAGAGAATGCATTTTCTTGTAACGCCCAGGCTTATATCCTCTCCTAATACTGGTCTGGGGGCTCTAAGAAAATAGATCAGAACGAAGATCCCGGTCGGGAGAAAAATCTCAAGCATTATTGTCTGCGATGTTATCGGAATCCCGAGGAAATAGTTTGCGATAAATACGGAAAGGATGCATATTGAAATACTTAGACCGATAGATAATGATGTTCTTTCCCATATGTCTATTTCCTTACTGGAAAATAAAGTCAGCGTCAATGCATATCCCGGGAGGAAAAACAGGAGGATGAATCCAAGAACTGATTGGAGAATACCTAGAGCGTAGGCAAGCAGAAATACTGAAATTACTGCTAATAAGATACTCTCCCTCTTAATTTTTTGCAAGACAATCACCGTCTATAAAGCCTTTCTGGATCTTCATTTCCCATCTGACCATAATAATCCCTGTCCTAAGTCATATAGTCAGATAGCTAATTTTCTGACATATTATTTTATTATAGACTCACTATATGTAAGATATTAATATTTATTAATCATAAAGTAAATAAAGTTATATAAAGCAACTGGATAAGATGGACATACTGTTGGGTTTCGGTATTGGCAGCAGTATTCTGGGTTTAACGATTCTGCTCTACATGAAAAGAGTAAAGAACAGAATGAAGCGCTTCGTTTTGAGATTTGAGGAGATAATGGACAGGGTCGATTAAGATGTACAAGATACTCCTGTTTGTCGTTTTAATCTGTATCATAAATGCACTCGTCTTTGTGTTTTTAGACTCAGATTTATTTATGCTGACAAAAAAAGCTTTTAATCAGCCCTGGAGATTCCTGACATTCCAGTTCTGTCATCTGAATCAGATGCATCTAATGGAGAATATCATTGGTTTTCTCCTGGTGGGATTTATTGCAGCGGAGATAAACGCAGACCTCTGGAAGTTCTCGCTTGCCTACTTTGCATCGGTATTCGTGGTAATACCCTTCGTCTTTCTACTATCATCAGAAGGCCCCGTTGCTGGAAATTCAACCGGGATCTATGGGGCCTTATCGATGACATTGATCGAGAGTAGAAAACTCGTTCCAATCAGGATAACCGTTCCCCTATTTATGTTACTCATATTCTCCATGTCTATTGTGAATTTTCTGAGATGCGGCATGTGCTTTGAGAGATATTTCGAGAGTGAATTCTATCACTTCATAGGGTTTGTTTCTGGGGCGGTAGTGTCATCCGTTTCGATTAAAAAACGGAAATATATATTGAGGGTTAAAAAATGAGAACCAGTACGGGAATAGAGGGTCTGGATGCGATGCTTAATGGCGGATTGCCCGGGGGAAGGATTATATTGATCTCCGGCTCCACCGGGACAGGGAAAACCACCCTGGGCATGCAGTTTATCTATAATGGGATAAAACAGTTCGATGAACCGGGGGTTTACATGACATTTGAGCAGGATAAGGATAGGATAAGGGAGGATATGTCCACCCTTGGGATGAACCTCAACGAATTGGGGGATAGATTCAGACTGGTCGGCGGTCCAATAGCCACTATCTATAAATACAAGAAGAAGACAAAAGCAGAGGTTGAGGACATCATAGGTGAGGTAGAGGAGATAGTCAGTGAAATTGGCGCAAAGAGGGTGGTTCTGGATCCTATAAATCTCTTCCTCATGCTGTTTGATGGGGATGACGAAAGGAGAATGGCATTAGCCACCTTGGCAGAGCACCTTACCGCGCTCGGATGTACGTCTCTCCTGACGTGCGAGGTAAGGGAACAGACGATGGATATAAGCAGATACGGTTTCGAGGAGTTTGTTGTGGACGGTGTAATTGCCCTGTATAATATTAAACAGGGTCAATCATTTCTTCAGGGCATTACCGTGAGAAAGATGAGGGGCGTAAAACATCACAGGGAGATAAGACCCTATGAGATAACGAATCGTGGCATTGTTGTATACCCGACGCAGCCATGGCTGCCGGAAGAGATGAAATGATAAGAATAGACCAATTAGATGGATACTCGATATTGATAGAAACCCCGGTAGATCAACTCCAGGATAATATAATCTCCGTGGTCGAAGATCTGAGAGGCAATGGACTGAGCGGGATCTACGTGAGCATCAATAAGCCGTATAAAACCATAAATGACATCTTCATAAAAAACCAGATCAATACAGATAAGATATTCTTTGTAGATTGCATAACCGCCTCTGGTGAGGAAGATCGTGACAATGTTTCATTTATCCCCGATATCTCAGACCTGAGCGGTTTGTCGATTGCAATCACCCGTTTCATTGATAAGATCCCGAATGAAAAATTTCTGCTGATCGATGCGATACACGCCCTCTGGATCTATCACACACCGGAGTTCATAGCGAGATTCATCCAGAATCTGACCGAGAGGTCGTACAGGGCGAAGGCAAAGATGATTACATTTATCGTTGAAAGCGAGGATAAAAGGCTGATGCGAAAGCTCATTCCCTTCTTTGATCAGGTGATAATATCAGGAGGTTAAATGGTGAAAATGAACTCGAAGGAATCTGAAGGGAGATACAGAACACTGTTCGAGAGTTCCATCGATGCCATGGTTACCTTCGATAGGGATGGGATTATCCTGGATGTGAATGAAGAGACCGTCAAGCTGACTGGATATAGTAGAGATGAACTGATAGGAACCCCATTTAAGAACTACTTCACCGATCCCGGGAGGGCACAGGAGGGTGTTGATCTATCCTTCAAAAAAGGTGCCATCAGGGATTATGAGCTGATTATGAGATCCAAGACAGGGGAGGAGACGATAGTTTCATATAATGCAACGGTATACAGAAATTCCATGGGCGAGATAGAGGGCGTCTTTGCCGCTGCAAGGGATATAACAGAGATAAAAAGGAGTGAAGAGAGGTTCTTGGCATTATATGAGCTATCTACCAAGATAGATATAACCACCGAGGAACTCCTCGATTTCACGGCAGATGAAGTCGCAAAGATGTTGAATCCGGATATGTGCTACATTACCACTCTAAAAGGTGATACCCTCTTCTTCAGAGCGTTGCGCGGTGATGCCGAGGGCTGGATAAGAGAGGGTACGGAGGTTAAGGTTGATAAAACCATATGCGGTCTCGTTATAGAAGAGAAAAAACCAATAGTCATTCACGATATCAGAAAAGACCCCATAGCTGAGAGATATCCATACCTTGAGGAGTATGGAATTGAATCCTATGTGGGTATTCCTCTATTGAGCAGAGGGAGGAAAGCCATAGGTACTATATGCGTTTTGAATAAAGGGCCCCGGGATTATTCAGAGAAGGATCTGGAATTGCTCTCGATCTTCGCGAGCAGGGTAAGTTTGGCTATCGAGAGGGCGAGAATAGAGAGGGAATTACTAAACGCCAAAGCAAAGCTACAGGAAAGATCCGCAGAGCTTCAAAAATTGATGCAAAATCTCAGAGAATCTGAAGAGAAATACAGGGCAATCTTTGAGAGCGCCAATGATGTAATCGTTACCCTCAATTTAAAGGGCAATATAACGGCAGTTAATAGAAGGGCCGAGGAGATAAGTGGTTACACAAGGGATGAACTGATGGGGAAAAACATCGCCAGATTGAAGATGTTTACTCCAAAGAGTTTGGCAATAATCTTAAAGAATTTCGGTAAGAGGATGATTGGGATGGATGTCCCCCCTTATGAGGTGGAATTAATAAGAAAGGATGGAAAAAAGCTATTCATTGAGATCAATGCAAGGCCACTGAGGCAGGAAGGTAAAGTTGTGGGGGATATGGTCATCTTGAGGGATGTTACAGAGAGAAAGGAGGCGGAAGAGAAATTAAAAGAAAAGATGGATGAACTCGAAAGATTTAATAAGCTGATGATCGGGAGGGAACTGAGGATGATAGAATTGAAAAAAAGGATAAAGGAGCTGGAAGAAAAATTGAAATCAAATGAGCCTTATAAAAAGCCTGAGTCAGATTAATGAACTAAAGAGAAAAATGGCAGATAAAAGCAAGAAGGTTAAGATCAGGCTGATGTACAAGATTATCCTAATCATCACACTGTTATTAATTCTGGCAATTGGGATACAAACATACCTTACCGTTAATTACGAACGTCGGACCCTGACCAGGTTTATGCTCGAGGAGGGGTTCAGGACAAGTAATAGAATTATAGCCAATATTGAGGATAATAAAGGGAATATCAGCGTATTGAAAAGACAGATTGCTAAGGAGATATCCTTCCATCAGAAGATTGTATTCTACAAAATAGCAAAACCCACCGGCGAGATCTATCTTTCCAGCGATGAAGGCGAGACAGGCAGGTTTATTGATTATTCCATACCTCCTACAAATGGGACAATAGTCCAGGACAGCAGTCATAATGGAGAGGGGATAAAGCTATTTATCTCCCGCGCTTATAACGGTGATATTCTCCTGTTGGGTCTATCCACCAGATCAGTGGAACACGTTGTAAATGAGCTGATATGGAGAAACCTACAGATCGCCTTTTACCTTATACTTATGTCCCTGGTATTTTCGTACATCCTCGCAAGCAGTGTTATAAATCCGATAAAAAAGCTGACAGAGGGGGCAGAGGAGATAGGGAGTGGTAATCTCGACTATAGAATCGATATCAGAACAAAGGATGAGATCGGATATCTGGCAATGGCCTTTAATAAGATGGCCAAGAATCTGAAGGAATCCAGAGCCGAGCTTGAGGAATATAGTAGGGATTTAGCGAAAATGGTCGATGAAAGAACAAAGGAATTGAATAAAAAGATCAGAGAGCTGAAGGATGCAAAAGCTGCGACACTAAATCTATTGGAGGATATGGATAAAGCGAGTAGAGAGCTCAGGGAGTCATATCAAAAATTGGCGGAGGCAGACAAATTAAAGGATGAATTCATGAATATCGCTGCCCATGAATTGAAAACACCATTGGTTCCCATAATGGGGTACCTGAGCATGTTGAGGGACGGTAGCCTGGGAGAATTGACAAAGGAGGAGAAAGACAGCCTGGAGATCATATTCAGGAACGTGAATCGACTTAAAAAATTGATCGATGATATATTGGATATCTCTAAATTAGAGTCAGGGGCGATGAAATTCAATATGAAGGATGTACAGATAGCGGAGATTATTAAGAACTCTTTGGAGGACATGCGATCATATGCAGAGGGGAAGGGACTTACCATTAAGGCCGAGATACAGCCCAATCTACCCCCGATCCAGGGCGATAAGAACAGATTGATGCAGGTCTTAACGGATCTGATTGATAACGCCATAAAGTTTACAGAGAAAGGGGGTATAGTCATTGAGGCAAGGAGAGAGAAAGACAATATCCTGGTGAAGGTGAAGGACACGGGGATAGGCATATCCAAAGAGAATATCAACAAATTGTTCACCAAATTCTATCAGGTAGACTCCAGCCTGAGCAGGAGGTATGGTGGAACTGGCCTGGGGCTGGCTATATGTAAAAAGATAGTAGAGGCGCATGGAGGGAAAATATGGGTAGATAGCGAGCTCGGAAAGGGAAGCACATTTCAATTCACCCTGCCGGTTAAAAAGCAAACCCCAAAAATTTAATGGGAGTTATTAAATTTATAGGGGATTGAATTCACAACACACTAAAAAATAGGAAAGTGGGTAAGAGAATCCTGTACGTCGAAGACGATGAGGATACAAGAAATCTGGTTAAGGAGATTCTGGAAAAAGAAGGTTACGAGGTTGCAACCGCATGTAATGGAAAAGAATGCCTGAGTAGTCTGGA